>Ga0160423_10001824_pt1 | contig 17813 bp, 2 predicted proteins | sample CRUFie14St8metaG_FD_108191 | JGI IMG/M metagenome (GOLD analysis project Ga0160423, IMG submission 108191) | Marine microbial communities from the Costa Rica Dome - CRUD Field 142mm St8 metaG | ecosystem: Environmental > Aquatic > Marine > Oceanic > Photic zone | place: Costa Rica: the Eastern... | reverse complement strand
CGACATTACCATTCCTAAAGTACCTTACAACATCATTGTCAATCCATTGGGCTACAATCTCAAAACTGGTAAGCCGACGAACAAAGCACCTGAGCGAATGCGCCTTCTTAGCATAGACGCCAGTGCTGGAACCATCACTGTAGATTCGATTCATTTGGATTTCGCAGGGAGTCCTTCAAACGGACGCCGTGGCCCTCTTATGAACCACGATGCTGGTCGATTCGTTATCATCACTGGCGACTGCATTGTTGATACTGGAAAAGGCAACGAGCACCAACCGTACGGTAGCGGAACACAGTTTTCGCAACGGCAGGGGCAAGTTTGTATTGACGAAAGCGATTATGGAAACAACGGTATTGTGTTTTCACAAAGTATGGCAATTGATAATCACGAGTACAACAAGTTCTCAGCAAGCACGACTAACATGGGCAACGACGTGTTAGCAGGTCACTGTGGTCGGCATATTCTCAACCATGTCAAGAGTCACCCGTTCATGGGTACATTACCGCCAACTGAATCTCACGATGTCGAGAAGAAACTGGACATCGGTAGTGATGTCATTTCTGCCACATTCCCATCTCAGTTTTCTGATATTCGTTCAACGGTACCAATCAACAGTGTCGTTTCAAGTTTCGATACGCATTCAACGTATAGAATCAAGAGTGTTGAAAACAAAGGATTTGTCAATGTCGTCGTTGAGAACGGTATGGCTGATATTTCAGAAAGCAAACGTGCGATGTTGGCTATAGGCGGAGACAACTTTGACCCTACGCCTTTTTTGCTCAAATCAGTGACTGGTAACTTTGAACAAGGCGATACCAAGTTCATAATTCCATCAACAGAGAGTCGAATCGCTACTCTCTCTTTGCCCCGCCTTACAGAGTTCAATTACGCTCCTTTCATTCAAGTTCACTACAACGCTATTGATTTCTCAGGCAACAACTTCACGGTAGGCGCTACCTCAAGGCTCACTGGAAACATAAGCGGAGGCAACACAGTTCTGACACTACAGAGCATCAAGTGCTTTGGCAATGACGGCGAGACCATTCTTTCAAGTTCAATTCTCATCGGTGATACGCCTGCTTCGGCTACAACTGGTCATTTTGCCACCATCAACCACAGCGCCAAGACATTGACATTTTCATCAGCAGCCGACGCAGGTTTTGTCACATTGGCGACAACCGATGCGATTGTCAAGAAAACAGATGTAAGTCCTATGCTTATGGTGACCAACACCTACCCAGACGTCTCTACGGACTTAGGTAGCGGGTACCTTATTCTTGATTTGATACGCGAGTCCATGGCAATTGGTGACCTTGTTCTACGCTCACCCGGAGGCATCATAGAATTTGAAGAGCCTGATATGTTTGTCTTCAAGGACGGTGAATTGGAAGGTGAACATTCAGAAGGGACAGTTGCTGAGGACAAATTGGACTACTCATTGTCACCTGTCAATTACCTGCCTTTGAATTCGACCGACCCTGTGCAGACTACTCCCAAGGCTATCCCTGTCGCTACGTCTGAAATGCAAAGTAGAGACTCTGTGTTTCACAAGGTCTTCGTACGTACACACAAGTCCAACATAGGTGAGTTTGAAGAAGTGGCTGGTTTGACGGTACAGAAATCGACCAGTGGTGAAAGACAGCGAATCGGTGTCCTCATCAACAAAGCCTCAGGTTATTCTTCTGGAACCACTACGGCTATGCTCGTTGATGGCGTAAATGATGCTACTGATTTTATTGCAGTAGGTGACAACATATACAAATCCAACGGAAAGAATCTCGGAGTAGTCACTGCCGTTACCAGTACCAGTGTCAGAATTGGAGGAGGTACATCGGATGCAGTTGTCGATAACGACGAACTCTTCGTGCAACCTCAAATTACAGGCGTAGGGACGACAAATCAAAGTTCGTGTGTTCATGATTACTTTGATATCATAGAGCACACCACGCTCAATGGCAACGTTCGACTGGTCATACAACCGAGCGACAGAGCCAGATTCGACCTTTTGTCAAAGATGAATGTTCTAACAGAGAATGCCAACTACATCAGCATCGAAAGCCTTGTTTCTCGTGGACGAGTTGTTTCGTTTGCTGATAACGCTGACGGAAACACTGTCATGCGTGCACACGGTATTATTGGGGATTTGTCTTCATCAAGCGTCTACGTCAAAGGTTCAGCATCACCTGACAGTCATATCGTCAAAGAAATCATGCCGGGTTCACCAGTTGTAACGATGACACTGGGCGGGGCCGGACAAGGCGGTGTCAATACAAAAGAAACGTTTGACCCTGCCCCGTTGAGTCGTCTGGCTTGGAATACACGAAGAGACTGCCAAACAGTCGTTAGTGATACTGCTTCGTCATCAATTACTGTCTTACCTCTCAACAACAAATCAGACGATTTACAATCTTGGGGCACGTACTGTTTTCCAAAGTTGGGTCGAATTTACCTTGAACTGGAAGGCAATCAGGGTGAACAAGTACGCTTTGCCAGTGCAGAATATACTGGTAAAACAGGAAGCGTTTTTGAATTCACATCATCGACTGGGCGGACAGGAACAGGTGACTTTTTGCTTGCTGACGGCTCAGAAGCCGATTCATTTGCCGCTTGGAAAACTGCTACAGGTATCGGTAAAGGGAGTGTTCTTCATGTCGATGACAAGTTTGGAGAGGAGTCTATGTGTAACGATGGTACGACCATCAACGACCGTTTATTCCAAACACTCGACACTGTTCAACACGATTACCAATTGGGTAGTCAGTATGCAAGTACGCGTGCACTTGTTGAGATTCCTTTGTTTGAAGAGTTCTTTTTCGATGTACCTGACAAGGGTATCTTCCCCGGCCCCGATAACAGCATGAAACTTCACGTTGATGCCACACATACAGCACACTCTTGGAACCCGAATCCTGTAGGACGTAGGCCGAATTCCATTTCACCTCAAGACCCTGAACTGTTTGGTCCATTTTCTTATGCCATACAAGAACAAAGTCATCGAAGTGGTACAAAGGTGACTCAACCATACGATTCGGCAAATTACCGAATTTACGTAGAAGATGCGAACATATTCCCGATTCCTACCGCTCCTCCAATCGAAGTTGCTGAATTAGGGGGAAGCGCTCGTTATCGAAGGGCTTTCCTGCCAAACGGAGAGTGGGTCACCTATAGTGCACGAGATGTTCTCAATCACTATCTTACAGTTGTCGATTCAGGTGATGACCACGCTTTCAGTCAGAATTTTTTGCGTGACCTCAAAGTAGGTGCGCTTCTGACACCTTCACCGGGTTACCAAGATATGAATTACAACAGCATCGCTGACAATCCGACGCTCATCAGCGCTGGTTATGAAAATCGACGTTCATTTTACTTTGACAGAGCCAGCGTCATGACGCAAGGAGGTAACGTAGATTACGGACTCAAGCAGTACGTTAGCGCTATTGAATTACGTGCTGGACCTACATCAAATCCGCATTTGCCGAAAGTTGTGAACAAGCGTCCACGAGCCAAGATTATCGCAAGAACTCCTGCGAGCGGTACGCCTGTAACTGAACTCGTACTGGATGATGCCAGTCTTTTTCCAATCAAGAGTCCTGATAGCGATTATCATTTCAGGGTCGCCCATCGAGATGCCAGTGGGACTGTTAGGCGAGGTTTCTACAACAATCGTTCAGGTAACACCCTGACCATCACTAATCCCGATACAGGCTTTGACCCGTCAGTAGGTGACGAGATATATGTCGAAGACCTCTATGCTGTATTATCAGGCACGTGGCCAAAGGTCAAAGAGACATATCTGAGTCGAGCATGGGCTCATCCTTACTGTGGAGGTGGGCTACGGCAAGGCGATACCGTTTGGATGAACATGCACTATACAAATCCTCACGCAATTGAAGGATTGTTCTGTAAGAGCCGAGGAACACTCAACGAAGCAGAGGTTTTTGTCGATTTCAACGGAGGTGAAGGACTGTTCGATGCCAGTCCAAGAGACAGCATTCCGATGGAAAACTTTCTTATTGGAAACAATTGTATCGAGACCGCTCAGAATCTGGCGCAACACATTAACAAAACCATCGAAATGAATTACAGTGCACTTAAACTAAGTGCCTCTGATGCGCCTGTCGTTGCCTATATTGACCCGTATCAGTGTACCAAAGATTTTGCAAGAGTTTTGCTGTACGATGTCAAGCAGGACAGAGAATTCATCGCATTCCAAGATTTGCACATGCAAGTGCAAACCAGCCCTGCGGCTGCAATGATAGGTCAGAATTCAGGTTTGGATACAGGTATCATTGAAAATACAAACAGCGTAAGCGGGTCACTTCTCGACGTCGCTGCTGGTTTTCCAACACAAAACAAAAACCTCAACACGACACAGAAATCGGACTTTATCGAAGGTAGTTATGCTCACGCATCGACATGGAATGCGAACAACTCAGGCGCAATATCCACTCACAATGTAGGTAACCTTGGTGAAATGGGAAGACACTCTTTCTCAGAGCGTACAAATCAAGCGTCTGCTGTAGCCAGTGAAGCAAATACTCAGCACTTACACATTGATGACTCATCAAGAGAGCAATCGACATTCTTCGATACTCCAGACGGCACTCGTGTCATACCTGCGTTCTTAGCACTCAAGGGAATACGCAACACTACACTTGACCTTACAAACGACAGTGTCGATGCCTCACTACGATACAGAGAGCATTGGACGAACATGGACTTTGTACGACGCTTAACCGTTGATTTGGGAGAAGTTAGACTCAAAGAAGGCGTAAGTGATATTGAATCAGCAGCAAGAGAAGTTGTTCGTTTAATCAACCAAGCGGGTGCAAAGAATGGTAAAACGAATGCTCGGAGGCCCAATGACCAATTCCTTGGCGACAGTGACAAATTTGACCCAGCGTCTGTGCATCAAAAAGCGGACTTTGCAGCAACGGCATCTACGCACGACCCTGCTCCTTTCTGGGACCCCAGTAAAGCATTTTCAAGTCACGACCGTGGTACGCACATGGGTTACGTAAGAGCACATCTTGGTCGTGTTATTGACTTGGATAAGCCACTTGATTCTGGAGCAAAGCGTGGATTTACCATTGTCATTCACTCCACTGTTCCGGGCGCTTCGGGTCGCAACTTTTGCGCTTGGCTTGACAACAGTAAAGCACAGAGTCCTTATCGTCCGCCGTTTTTGATTGGACATGGAGGTCGATTCCGCAATTACTGGTGCCAGCCTGACGAAATGACAGGTGAAAATATGCATCCTGCACCGATGCCAATCAATCGCTTTGGTCGTCCATTCGCACCAATCACCACGCTCAAAGAGCACTTGCCTCCTGAGAATCCCGACGACCCACTTCTGAACAACTTGTCATTTGGAGCGGAGACCGTTGATAGCGATGATGCGCTTGGAACGAGTAGTGTCGAGTCAGGTAGTGGTCGCAATGCGAACACGATGATTAACGAGTCGTTTGAAACTAAGAGCCCTGCATCTACACTGGTCGATGGTTTACGAGTAGGTACAAAGGCCAAAGCACGAATCAATTTTGGTGGTATGACCCAAGCAGGAGTTCCGGGCTGGGCTCCTGATGTCAGTAAATGGGGATTCAGCAACTCAGGTACGACTGGGTCCGAGACAACGAGATACGGTAACCCTTCAAACGTCTCCGATGGTATGACCATAACTACAGAGGGCAGCGATGACGGATACATTCCTAAGGCTGACATGAAAAAAGAAAACATCGGCAATTCGCCAATTTACGGATTGCGATTTACAGACCATCGAGGAGACAATCATACTATTCGTTTACTTTACCGACAGTTTGGTGAATCGTTTGCCAACGACAACACGTATCTTCCACCGACACTCGATGAGGAAGTTATCATCCATTTCGATGACAGGGATGCAGGTCAGGGTGGTTTTACTATCGGTAGGCATATGGTCGGTACTGGAGAAGTGTGTGGAGAAAAGACAGGTGGAGCGCCCAAGAAATTAAAAGGTAATCTTTGGAACAACTACCCTGCTCCGATAGTCGGTGTAAAGGTAACGACGTCTTATTCAAGCGGTACGATGACAGTCACACTTGACGCTCCGTACGACACAAGTGCCCCTGCCGTCATGCAAACGCACCCTGACATACTGGGTTATCTTGGCTTCCCAGAAAGCGGTATGTTTCAACTTTCTAAACACGGTACAGATACTACGAATGACCACCAAGGTCTAAACTTCTACTATACCAGTAGAACACACGATGATTACAGTGGTACTCACAAGTTCTTTGGAGTTATCGGCGGCTCAACCAGTCACTCCAACGGCGATTGGTTCATGAGCCCACGCCTCAATTTTACTTGTCTACTGACTGACGAAGTCATTGCTGCTGCTGTTGAGTATGCTATCAATACGGACAGTTCTTCGCAAGAGGGTGTCGGCGTTACAAGTTTCGATTGCACTGACATGTTCGCCCCTGATGGCAGAACGTTAGGTGAATGGGGGGTTAGTCCGACTGCTATCCGCATTAAGACGAGAGCCGATGGAAAAGTTTCAATGAACAACTACTTTGAAGTCGAGCGGACAAGAGATTTTGGATTGCTCGACGGTGCATCAACTGACGCAGTAGTATCTGGTGAGCATACAGGTGGACTAAGTGATTTGGAAAAAGACGCAGGCACTCGACTTGACATCGGCTATATTCCGTACACGGTGCTCCATATCACCACCAAGTACAGAGGAACGAATGCAAACACAGCCACACCTGTCTTGGTCGATAGTCAGAACAATGTCGTCAATGTAACGACATGGCAGCGAAACTTGCGAGGAGATAATTACACTGACGTGCCCGGTGACCACATTATACCAAGAGTCGATTCGCCTTGTGTAGAGGTTCATTCTTTTTCAGACCCAGACATCAGTGTTGCTACAAATGAATCATGGGCACTCTTGGGCAAACCAGCATGTGATACGGCCAATAGTTGGGGTGAGCCTTTTGTTATATGGTATAGCGATAGCAATTGGGCGTTAGTCAGAAGCAAAGCAGGTGTATCTGACCCAGAAGAAGTCGCAACAATTGTGAGCAAAAGTGCTAACTTCGCCAATCCTTCTGCTGGCGATGTACTATGGAAAAGAACATCTTCGTATTACAAAGACATCAGCACAGACGGCGTTCGTCGTGCTGGTAGTAAAAATGCAAGTCCATTCTTGTACTTCCGTGGTGGACGTGACAGTCCTGACCACTGGGTTCCTCTCTACTTTGGTGGTGGCTTTAGCGGAGCAGTCGTCGATATAAACGACGGAACACAAAACGACTACGCTGATTTCTACAAGCATCCGTATGCCAACGGACCTACAGGTAGTGCAGGTTTACAAAATGTAGGCGAAACGGCTGGTTCTTTTGCGCTAATTGATACAAATGCTTTGATGGCAATGTTCCCCGGTACGCCTTACCTCGACCAACACCGTGGTCAAAACAATCCTCCTTACTTCAACCAAGATGCAATTTTGCCGTTCGATATGGCAAAAGGAGCCAACTCCAAAGTAACAGGACTCACATACACGGACGGTACAAACACTGTCCATGCCAACTTACCAAGTCCAGTCGTCTTGCGCTTTGCACACCCTCACGCACGTTACAGCGCTACGGGTAGTAATTCTGACCAAACGACGTATATGATTTTTGGACCCGGTCAAGCGTTTCCTCATAACACTGCTTCATCCGAGCCGCAAGGTGCTGACATTGTGACAGCAGGGAATGGTTACAGTGCCGTTCCTATTCATATCGGTGGGAATGTCAGCCTTGATTCGTTTTTGCCGAATCAACTTGCTAACGGCGATATAACAGAGCATTCTGGATTTAATCGAACAGGTAGTGCACTTGCTCACTTACCAATGACGACATTTTTCCAGCAAAATCATCGACAAGGTTTCAATTACAACATGAATTGGCAGCCGACAAAGGGATTCCCTTCGACAGGCTCAAGTGCTACGAAGACATACAGTCAAAGGTTTGACCAAGCGTTCTATTACGAAGGCTCGGATGCAAATACTGTTGCTCTTCCAAAACACTATCATCCTTTCAATTACGTATTTTCAGACTATTCCGGTAATGGAATTGGAACTATCAGTCACCGCACAACACGTAAATCGTCTGTTGTATGGCACATGGACGGAGGCTATCATCCCGGTGGTCACTTCCTTGACGACCATGTACGAATCAATCCTATTCACCCTGTAGTAGGTGGGTCGCTCGGACCAGTCAGAAACCACGACACACAAAAGCACGCCTCTGCTTTCCGACCTTGCGGTCTATTGGCTAAGGCTTACTTAACTTATCACGGTGGTGACGAAACGGCTCAAGTTACTGACGACAACATTGTCTTGGTCGATGCAACGAGATGTCAAAATGCGGAAGAGTTGGCTACTGTCCTAAGTGCATCCATCAACACATTCCCCGGTAAAGACCCACTAAAGGCAATTGGTGGTACGTTTATGCCGTCTATGCAAAACGCTCACAAGCAAGACCGATATGGATGGGTAGAGTTGCCAGTTGTAAGTTATACCGAAGAAGCAGGAGCACCTGCTACTTTGACTGTTACCAACGTCGGTACTGCTTTACCTGACTACGGCTGGTTGCGAGTGAGTGATGGAGGTACAAGTGGCTATGCTCCTTACATCAGTCAGTCCATTTCCGCTCCAAACACGACCTTTACTTTGGCGAAGAGTCCAGTGACATCCTCAGTAAGCACAGTGACGCTTACTTCTGGAGGCGGAGGCTATGCTCCAAACTTGGTCAATGCTCCTACTCCTACAACAGGTGGTAGTGGAACAGGTTTGATTCTTAACATATCGACAGATGCTGGCGGTGTAGTAAGTAATGCATCAATCAACGCTGGCGGTACTGGTTACTCTGATACCGATACAGGGCTTGGTATATCGGGAGGAACTGCTACATTCAACGTAACGGCTGTCACCAATACAACGAACATCATCAATCCCGATAACCTGAGAAATTTCATTCCTGATAACACATTCAAAGCGTATATTTGGACAAAGGCAGGTACGCACCGTTACAACAATTCTGATTCAGATACAGGACGAGACCATATGTGCCAAGTTCACTTTGGCGGATTTGCTGACGCTGTCAATCGAACAAAGGCAATCGGAGCAGTAGGATGGCACGGAGAACCGTATTCATATCTCAACTCGTACGATTTGCAGGCAGGTGTTTATCCAGCAGGTCTCGGCGCTTGGCATCCATTCCTCGGTTTCAATCCGTACGGTCCAGCCGAGACTTGTTTGACAGGCAATGCTCCTGTTGGTACCACGGAGTCTCCGAACACAGGCTTTGTTGCTGACTACTGTGTTACTGGATTGTTTAGTCGTCACTTGGTAGCAGTTACACACGAGAGCGAATTACCTTTGATTGCCAAAGCGGATAGGCAAGGTATTGCTTGTTCAGGTGACTGGTTGCATGTTGTTGAAAACGGAGGAGACATCTCCCACGCTGGTACAACGGTGTGGGATGCAAGTAAAGTTCACAACAAGAACAGATACGTTGGCCCTGCTACTGCTGGACCTCACGTCGAAGCACAAGTTCACTCTCTGTTTTCAAAGCCGTTTGCTCAGTCAGATTATCCTGCAACAGGTAATGCCCCTACTGACGCTAAATGGCATCGTGCAATTCAATCCGGTGACATGGTCAGAGCAAGTGCTTGTCGATACCCGACAGGAGATTTGTTTTGGGACGAAAGCGTTGTGAAGTCCAGTAATCACGAAACGACCAGTTACGCTGTCGAGTGTATCGGTGTCAGCGACCACGACGATTATCTTGATATTGCTGCAACATCTACAGACATGCCTCACAATGGTCTGTTTGGTTATTACGAAAAGCGGCTCGCTGCTCGCAATTTCTTACCTGAGCATGTTGTTTGGAAGCGTATGGATGGAGGTAGCCTGACGATGCCTGCCGTCAATGCAAGAGGATTGGGCATGATACCTTGGACAAAGCGCAAAGACAGCAGCGCTACTGATTACAAATTGGTCGGTGAAAAGATACTCGGTAACGTCAGGTTCTCGTTTGAAACAACCAACGCTGCTATGTTTCCAGTTATCCAAGCACAAGAGTTAGGACACCCTCAACTGGCTGAACAACACGCAATCGAAGTAGCAAACGCCTTGCTCATTCCAAACGAACACATACAGTTTGAGAGCGTTCAGGTTATTGATGACACAGGGCAAGAGCACCGCATAGAAGGAGGGTCTCCTTTGGGCACTGTTATCTTGGACTTCCGACATATCAGTGACAGAGAAATCCAAGGACTTGCGCCTGCGCTTGCTGGAGCAGGTATCAATCCAAACTTGAAGATTCGATTGCCAGAGCCTGATGAGATTCCCGGCAACATCATTGTTCGCACAGGATTTGACAGAATACAAGGCTATCAGAACGAAACCTTTGGCTCAGGTGGATTGCAGCACCCCGCTCAGAACATCACTCAGATTCGACAGATGTTTGCTTACGAATATGCTGGACCACGACTATGGCCTACTTGGGAGAACAACGGTTGGGAGCATCTTAGTCAAGACGGTAGTGACATCTCGATGACCAAGAGTGAATCTCGATTGAAGTTCCCTGCTTCGACAAACAAGGGCTGGGCGGACCACACAGACAATGCTCCTTTGAAATCAGCATATGAACCGCATGACCGAAGCCTATTCTTCCACGTCACTCGTATGGGTGTAAGTATGACGCATCGTTACGACACTGACGAGTTATCATTCGATAGTTATGATGCAAACGCAAGTCCTACTCCTGAAATTATTGTGACCACAGACCCTGAGAATGCTGTCTGGTTAGACACAAGTGAGCAGAGTGGAGGACGCTATTTCTTACGAGTCTATGACCCTGTGACAAACAAAGGTGTCCTTGCTTCTTACACAGGGAAGGGTACGAACAAATTTACAGGAGTCGTTGTATCTCCTGACTTTGTATCATTCGTAACAGGTAAGGCTGGGCTAAAGGTTGTACCTTCGTATTACATGCCTGCGGGTAGCACTCGTATGTTTGCATCACGTCGCTTGCGTGACCACAGCGAATACAGTGGTGCGAGCCCAGACATGAAGAAGATTGACTGGTATGATTTGTATGACAATCTGCCAGCCACAACTGGAGCAATGACAAATCCATCAAGCGCTCATACTCGACTGTCAAAACCAAAGATGACACCTATGCCTATACCTCGCATGGGTCACCATTACGTTACGCCTACCATGGCGCTCATGCCGGGCCATTATGCTCACCCTGCGTATCAGCGCATGTACGATTTGCATCACGCTTGTAAGAGTTCCAGCCATTCGCCATTTGAAGACGACTTGGTAGGTACGCTTGAAACAACAAGAACGAGCGGCAGCAATACAGTGTTATCTGACGGTTTTGGTAGAGACCCGCTTGTTTGGTTCTCGACACCAACGGCTGCTTACGGACCAAGCGATATACACGGCGGTGCTTTCACACTTCTCACTGAAACGAAGTTAAAGTACGAAGGCTACGGTATCGCTGCAAGTGACGGTACAAATGCCGGTAACATCAACGCTAACGGTGGTCACACGCTTGTACTGGAGGCTGCAAACTCATACACGCTCAACAACCACTTCCCTGACCCACTGGAAGTAGGGGCTTATCAGATTATCATCCAGCCGAATGTATTCAAACAGCAACTCAAAGGATTTCACCAAAACGGACCAGCAACGGACGTTCCTGACGGTTCGGTTGTCGAACTGACAGGGCAGCAAGTCAATACTGTGATTGCAATTGAGAAAAACATGAGTACGCGAGGAGCGTACGCTCTTATCCTCGCAGAAGCAACTATGGCTGACGTACGAGGTTGTGAAGTCATACTCAACGAAGTCATACTTGACATTGACCCTGACCCTGCAAGTCAGTTCACCAACCTGCCTCCTCTTGCACTGTACAATCCGTTAGGCGTGCAAGAAAGCACCAGTCCTTCATTCACTCGACGAAGCCTGCCTTATCGACCCGGTATGTTCCAAAGTTCGACACCGGGTCGAACGCTCACCATTCCGTGGTGGGGTATTTTGCACAAAGATGGCGCTACGGCTACTGGTGCAAATAAATTCAAGCACCTTGAATGGCACAAGCCTGACAACTACTACGAACTCTGTCGAGCCAACTTCGGATGCATAGGTGCTCAAATTACGTTGGCAGGTTATCCGACATCGTTCCTCGACATCTACGAACCGCACAAGCGCTTGCGAAGCCTCAATCCGAACTGCGTCGTTATTGCCAAGAACCAGTCTGGTTCGACAATAACTGTCGATAACAACGACTTGTTCCCTGTCGAACCATATTATGGTGAAGTCATCGAGTACACGAAAAGTGGTAAGCGATACACTGCTACTTACGGCAACAGAACAGGTACGCTTGCTCACTCTACGCTCGGTGAAAGCGATACGTTTGAAAGTGTGACAGGTAGCGCTGAGTTTTGGACGAATCTTGCAGCAGGTGACATTATCAGACTTAGCCGACCTTACGACAATGGTTCGTCTGATACGCTGTACACAAAGTCGGATGTCAGTGCATTGACCAGAAACTTGCTCCAGTACGAGAGCGGTAGCCGAGATACCAACTCGCTCAATCCTGCCGACGCATTCTTGTGCATGTGGCACCCAAACCTCGGACGACCATTTACATGGTACAGCGATACCGCTACTGGCGGTACTCGTAACTTCTACACCAACACAGGCGCTGCCGATACACCAGTAGATAAGAAGGGATACAACCACATTCCTGAGCACTTTGAAACAATTCACTATCAAGATTTCAATTACGTTGCGAGCAAAGGTCCGTTTGCGCTCGCTATGCAGTGGGTCGTACCTCCTCATGACCATAACAACAATGCAGGTACTCCTCTCAATCACGACGGCGCAGTACAGACCGCTACGCAAATTGATGCAGCAGTAGATGGTTCAGGTACACTCAACCATCAAGGTGGGACAGTTGGCTCAAACAAATACAATTTCTTTGGATTCTGGCCGGGTGGCTCACACGGAGGAGGAGCAATCAGTCGTATGGAATCATACGGACATGCCCTCATCGGATGGGGCAGCGATACCTACGGTATGGATTGCGAAACGTACCAAGATTCAACGGGTGTCGCTACACTGTCGCTACCAAACGACAGAAACCGATGCTTCGGATACCGTATGGGCGTGCGACAATTGTACAATCGACCTCGTTGGTCTCCGTATGTACGTGGGTGGCTTGAGGTAGCGAACAGCAACGCTATGCTCGGCTACTACCATGGTCCACTTATTCAGCACGATTCTAAGTCAAACGGATGGGATTACGTCGGCTCTGATACGAACCAAAGTGACCAGACATTTGACACGATGTACGTCGGCATCCTTGAGCGATTGACTCAGGTTTCCAGCCTACTTGGTCAAGACCAAATTGGTCGTCAAGTGCGTTACAGCGACGGTCGTAGGATGACTGCTCCGTTTGGATGTCCTGTGCGTACGTTACGTAACGCATCAACGACGACTCGACTTTATCCAAACGACGAGCAAGGTCAAGGCGTCGAAGAGTTAGCCGATGCTCACCGATTCTACATGGTCGATTGGTGGGGCAACAGTCGTGGAGAAGATGTCAGGCGTTTCCCTGTACGTGGATTCGGTCTACGTCCTTCGTGGGACCCTGAGGATGCTTATGCTGATACGAATGTCGCACATCGGCCTGCTGCAAACGATTTGTTCGGCGGTGACGGTAACGACCGTTACAGTGGTAACGACAACAGTGACAACAACTCGGCGTCGAATATGGGAACGGCTGACTGGTTCAATCCAGCCAGCGCTCTCAGAGTCGGTGACCGTGGTGACGGTCGAGGTGTACGTTGGCCAACTGTGTTTAACGAAAGTCTTCTCATGGATGTCAGCGAAGAACATGACGCTACTGGTCTGATGTTATCACACAGCACTGCTGAGCCTGCATACGGTCAAGGATTCATCCGACCGAGCAACGAAACACTACAAGCAGGTGAGATTGAGCGGGGCATCAGTGACCGAGTCGATTTGAACGAAGACGATGGTTTGCTCAAGTCGAGCGCAAACGTAGGTGAGGGCTTTGAGACTGTCAATGCTGACATACGAGGCGCTGAGCCTGTGTCAAGAGATGATGTTCGGTTAGGGCTCGATGTCGATACGCTTGCTGAACTCAACGATGGTACGTCTCGTGAATACATTGTTATGTCTACAGAAGCCTCAAGTCTACACACTGACCGTGAAGTCGGACAACGTACGAACATACGTGGTGCCTACAACTCAGGTAGTCGTACGCTCAAAGACTTGGATATGACAGATTTGAACTGGAGTGCACAGCCAGTAACGGGCATTGTCAAGCACTCCAACGCACACGCTATGTGGCCGTTAGGAGGCACGTATGTAATGGAATGGAACAAGCACGCTGGAGTGCTGGATGTCAAGGGCTGGGGTAAGGCTGGGGCATCTTCCTCATCCAACCCATACCAAGATGCCAACCACGACCCTATCAACGAAAATATCAACTATACAGATAGTACAATCCAATTCCTCTATAGACCAGTGTACGGACTTGATTTCAAGCACAGTCAGATGTTCAGGCCATTCGTGGCTACAAGCGGTCCTCAGTCTGGTTCAAACTTCTATAGAGCGACATCGGGCGGTAAGTACGGCTTGTTTGTAAGTGACGTACCGACAGCACGTACAGGTACACCGAGCAGCCCACCTTACGCACCTGCATACACGCTTGTACCGGGCACGAGCGTCACTGTACCTGATAGTCAAGGTCCTAAAATTCTGGGTGTCGAAGTAACAGGTTACGACAAGACGGACATACGTTCTCCTGTTGCACGCATGGTCATGTCAGAAAACACGCTTGAGCACTTCCGAGCCGACGCAAGTCGCCGTTCTATAGATGACGATGAAGGCGATTACGAAGTGCAACCGAGATTCAGCCAAACGCTGCACCCGAAGGGTAGTAAGGGCGATGCAAGTTATAACACTGGAGACCATAGCGGAGAGTGAGGCGTATGGCTGTAGGTAAGAATCTCGCAACTGGTCGATTCGATGCCGACCAAGATGCTGTGATGAAAGTCGTACGCAAGCCTCGCTTCGTAGACAACGCTGTTCGGCACGGCGAGTACACGCGCATCAAAGCAGGTTTTGCGGTAAACAAACCGACTGGCTCAGATTTCGTACCGACAACTGAGCGACGGTATCGCCTTATCGAAGAAGAAGATACTGTCCGTTTGCTTCACAACCCTACAGATAGCATTCGATACGAAGGTGCATTGTTCTACGACACTGACAAGGTGACAACGACCAGTACCCTGCCAGCACTGCTTGTAGGTGGAGAAGACGAGCGACAAGCACTTGTCGTTTCTCAAATACAAACGGCGACGAAGGGCACACGGTATCGGGTCGAAAACCTCAAAGGGCGTTCACTCAAGGAGATAGGCTTCACCGACAAAACTATCCGTTTTGCTCAGAAAATTGGAGTTGGCTTGAGAACATCTGACTTGGCAGCGAGAGTATCCAAGGCGAATCAGAGTTCCATCAACGGTTTCAAATCAAGAAAGCCAAGCGGTACGTTTCTTGCTCAAGACTTCTACGGCGTAGAAGCATTTACTGCTTTGCGCTTTTTGTCAAAACACGACGGCTACAGTCCTCGTGGAGACCGTTTTGGAAACGTATGCTACTTCCCACAGAATCAAGTCGAGCGAGAATACTACGTGACTGAGAACCGTGTCCTTGGTGGTACACTGGACGATAACACTGAAAGCGCTCCAAACAGAGTCGTCGTCAGAGGAAAAGCGAGAGCCAACAATCACAACAACGTTGTACAGGTTGATGACTTTGGTCGCCAAGAAAGTGGTGTCTTGGAGGTACCCGGCGGTATCCATGCACCTACAGCGCTCACAAAGTCCAGTGCAAAAGCGATTGGTCAGAGGATGCTCAAGATGGCAAAGAACGCTACAGGCTCAAAGACATTGGTCGATGTCGTGGCGGCTACACACATGCATCCGGGCGACATGGTATCGTATCAGACAAGAGTAGACAACGAGCGTTTTATTGTCCTTGGTAGCAAACTTGACCTCAACGAACGCAAGACAAACCTTCTTGTCAATTCAGTCGATGTTTCGCTGGAAGACGTACTGCAACGTTTCCAAGAGATTGACGTCAGTGGTAGCATCGAAGCGAACGAAGAGCGCAATCGCCAGTTTGCTGTCGAAGAGTTCAGTACGTCGTTTGGCTTCAAGTTCAAAGTATCATGGCAAATATCTGAACGCGTCGATATGAATCGAGGTGTAGGTTACGCCGTAGGTATGAACAAGCGCAATGCTATCAACGGCTCTCTTAGACTGCAAAGTACAGGCGTACTTATTAACAACAGTGGAGGTTACGCTATCGGTACGTCTTCGTTCACAACAGACGGAACTGCTGCCAGTTCAGCATTTGTCACTGATAACCAAGCGGTCTACACAGCAAATGGCAACAAGTTGGGTCACATCAATCTCAGTTCAGTGGGCTCTACGACCGTCGCTATCAAGTCCGCCAGTGTCCATCCAGTAGAGAACAACGAGGAGTTGTTCGTCTTATCCACTGCTTCATTTGCAGAAGCACTTAACAACCACTTGAAGATAGGTACAATACACAGTCGTTACTTGAGCAACAGGAGAGGATGATATGCCGTTATTGGATGAAGGGACGAGATTTTTGATTGATACATTGAAGAGTAGAATCAACGAGGTTGTATTCGGATTCGACGGTACAGTTGCTACCCAACAGGACGGTGGCATCGGTAACCCCGCCATTGTAACCACGCCTACTGTCAGAGTGGTCGATGACAATACGTTGATTGTCGAAGCCAAACTGGACCTCGACACGTCGTTCACACGACCCTTGCGAGAAGTCGTCATTCGATACAAGAACCCAAACGATTCTACCGATACGACAGACTTCATGCGATACACGTATAACGCAATCACGAAAAGCAACAACAACGAGATACGATTCTCAGCAATGATTGAGGTGACAATATGACCAATCCGAAAGCAGGACACACGAGCGCAACTGGTATGGGCAGCAATGCCTCAGGACTACGAGACGGTGATGGTCTGACAAGTCCAAGCCTTACCAATATCTACGAAGGTATCCATGGCAACGGAATTATGCGACTTGGTGACGGAGCAAAAGGTGACTCGCTCAGAAACAGCATCGTTGCAAATACACCCGGCTTTATTGAAATCACTGCTACACAAGGTGAAGTCAAGGTGTACGGAGGCTATTGTGTGCTCGACGGTGTACTCTACAAATTCGCTAACGGCCCCGGCTCTCACGAAACGTTTGTCATTGGTACGACTGGAGCAGGTGCCAATCACAGTGGTGACCTACCGAGTGTACCTGCGAGCAACAGTGACGTGTTCGTCACGGTGTTTCTTGTAGGTCGCAACACACCCGAAGCGCACGTCATGTACGAGATGGGTACACCTGCTGCACCTTCAAGCGGTACGCCTCTTATTCCAAACAGGTTCTTGTCTGACCCTCGTATTTCTGGTAACTCTGACCTGAACCATCAAACGACAGTCCTTGGTGTCATTCGATACACGATGACTGGTGGAGCGGGTAGCATTACCGCTTCACTGAACTCCAGCCCTGTCGTACACGACCGCAGGACGTTTCTTAGGACTTCACCTCTGTACCTGACACCTATGACGCAAGGGTCAATCGGTAACGTGGATGCAGGGAACGTCTTGTCAAATCCCGATTCATT
>Ga0160423_10001823_pt1 | contig 17825 bp, 20 predicted proteins | sample CRUFie14St8metaG_FD_108191 | JGI IMG/M metagenome (GOLD analysis project Ga0160423, IMG submission 108191) | Marine microbial communities from the Costa Rica Dome - CRUD Field 142mm St8 metaG | ecosystem: Environmental > Aquatic > Marine > Oceanic > Photic zone | place: Costa Rica: the Eastern... | reverse complement strand
GATTGGAAAAACCATTGTTTGCCTTATGGTGTCTTAACTGAAAAGGTTGAAGCAGGATTGCTCACCGCAGAAGCAGCCTTGGGTCAATTGGGTATTGTAGGCTTTGGGAGTTGAATCTAATGATTGATGTTCCGACTTTTGTGGCTTGTGTAGTCGTAGTGGGAATTGCAGCGACCTTGCTTTATCAACATTTCAACGCTATGTTTGAACTGCAATATCAACTCACGAATGATTTGTTGGCAGAAGTAAAGCCTTTGGTTAATCAACCCAAAGATTATGATACCGACTTTCTTTATGGCGTAACTTACGAGTTGAGTGAAGAATGATAGAGTTTTGGTGGTTGCTGGGCATCACTTTGGCTTTTTGGACTGGTTGTTTTACTTGGTTTGCGACGCAGGCTTACAACGATTTAAGAGCCGAGTTTGAAAAACTTATTCAACGATAGCCACAACAATAGTAATATCGTCAGGCTTGCCGCCTTCCCAAACGGATAAATCTAAGGTATCGTAAATATCGCCTGCTTCGTAAGCAGTTTGAGAATAGGGACTCCAGATTTCTTCGTCCTCACTTTTTTCGTAAGCAATACTTAGTAAAACTTTAGCCATACGAGTGGGACTTTTTAGTTGAGTGGTATTCAAAATATCTATGATTTGCACTGGATAAAGATTGTCCCAAAGTCCATCAGTTCCCATGATGATAATATCTCCTTGTTGGCAGAAAAAAGTATAGTCTATGCAAACTTTGTTAAAGTTATCTTTAGAACCGAGACCCATAGCATAAGGGGCATCTCTGGAGTGCGTTCCTGATTTAGTTTGAAAAGCGATTCGGTTATCACGAATCACAATTAAGTTAGAATCACCAACTTGGCTAATGTTTAGAGTATTGTCATCGTTAAGGTAGGCAACTAAAGCAGTTGTGCTTCCTTGTTCCCGACAGTTATTATCGGCTTCCAGCAAACTTTCAGAAACTACTTCACCTCCTTGAATAAAATACTCTTTAGCAACTCGCATCACACAACGAGCGCATTTGCCAGCATTGATGCCATATCTTCTCCACGAACCGACACCATCGGCAACACCCATAGCATTAACAATAGAATTGGTGACAAACCATGCGTCATCACCACCGTCTGAAACTTTGTCATCTCTGGGCAAGTTAGCAAAACCCATGATTAACATGGTATCTAATACGAAGGCTTGATACTTAAAGTTTAACCAAACAACTCTGCGAATGTGAAAAACTGCATTTCGGAGTAGTCGTAAGGAAACTTAATCCAATTCAGAACTTTTGGAGTATTCATAATAGATTCTGGGTTGTGCTGATACTTAATGTTTATGTAGGTGCTTCGCCTTATTAGCAACATGGTCTTAGTTGAGGTTAGAGGTTCTACACGAAGATTTCGTGATGTGTTAAGAAACACTTATGACTTGCGTTGGGACGGCAAAAATTATTGCTACGCTGGTGATATGGCTCTTAATGAGCGTCGTATCAAGAACTTGGTAAAGTTTTGTGATAGATTTAAGTTGGATATTAGAGTAGATGGCATCAGATTTGAAAGAAGCGTAATTGAAGAAGACGACCTTGACACCTTCAAATTGGAAACTTTGAAGTCTACGAAACAATCAGACCTTGGTAAAGTAGGTAAGGAAACTTTACTACCTCCAAAAGATGGTGATGATGCACCGGGTTATACAGAACTTCATTTGACTCCTGAATCAGATATTGATTTTGAAAACTATCAACAGTGGGTTGATGGAACTTTGTTTGAAGAGGCACGCCCAGAACAACAGCAAGTTATTCCTTCGGTAGCAAAACTTTTGAGAAAAGGATACAAGAACATTATTATTGAAAGTCCAACAGGAAGTGGAAAGTCTGCTTTCAGTATGATTCTACCTAAAATGTTTGGTAGTCAAAAGAAAAGTTCCTATGTGCTAACTCACCTGAAAGGTTTGCAGAGCCAATACCTAAGTGAAATGCCTTTTATGGAAAGTATCATGGGTCGTGGGAATTATTCGTGTCGTTTAGATGTTGAAGCAGGTTGTCGTGATGCAGAAGTGGCTGAAGCCGCAGTTCAAAGAGCGAGAGCAGGAATCAAAGGAGGCCATAGTTGCACAGCCGATACAGCACCTTGCGTAACTATCAAAGATTTTCAATGTCCATTCAAGAATCCAAAAGATTCAGAACGAGGAATACGATGGGATATTCCTACTGATACCTTATGTGATTACTATGCTTCATTAACTAAAGCACAAAACTCCGAGTATTTCGTAGCAAACATGGCTTATGCAACGGCTATTGGTATGACTCCAATGTTGCCTCAACGAGAGTTTTTAGTAATTGACGAAGCCCACAATCTGCCTGATGTTATGGTAGGTGCATTTAGTTTAGACTTGAGTGAAAGAATGTTGGAAAGACTACTTCAGATTAAAAGTTTGACCGAGATTCTGGAGTTGTCTGGTTCTGACCAAGTAAAAGCCCACGAACTTCGCAAACAAAAGTTAAGTCCATGGCGACCACGCACTGGAAATATGGGATTCCCAAGGATTCCAAGTGTAGACCTTGCTATGTCTGAAGATATTTTGAACAAGGCGGCTGCGGTCTGGGTGGCTTATCTGAATGATTTAGATAAAGAAATCCAGATGAATCTAAAACATAATCGCTACGAGGATACCAAAGACCTAAAGTTAGCCATGAGAACCACGCAAAGATTAGAAACTATTATTGCAGGATTGACTCACGATACTTCTAACTGGATTTGGCAAATTAGCGACGAAAGAACTTTTGTTAATTTCAAATGTATTGAGATTAAAGAGTTTGCTGAAAGTTTGCTTCTACACGCTGGACGACGCAGAATCTTCCTAAGTGCAACTATTGGCGACCCCAAAATGTTTTGTGATGAACTGGGTTTGAAACTTGATGAAACTGCATTTATTAGAATTGGATATAGTAGTTTCCCATTGAAAAATCGCCCAGTTTATACCCGTGAAACGGGTGGATTGCTCACACGAAAAGGTCAGAGCGATACGGATTGGAAACAAACGGCTGAAACTATTTTGGATATTATGAAGCAACATCCTAATCAACAAGGTATTATCTTGCCTTACACAGACCGAATTGAAAAACAACTTAGTGAATTGATAAATGAATTAGACCGAACTCAAGCCCAAAGATTGATTCAACACGATAAGTCGGCACATGGTCGTGATGCGGCCATTGAAGAATGGCGAGGCAGTAAAGGCGGAGTTATTATGTCTACTTATCTCAATCAAGGTTTTGATGGTAAAGAAGCAGCGTTCTGTATTGTAGTCAAACTTCCTCACCTTAGTTTGGGTGATGTAAGAACTGCTAAGAAAATGAAGGCTAATCCAGCATGGTATAATCAACAAACAGGAATTGCCTTAGCGCAAATGTGTGGTCGGGCAGTGCGTAGCCGAACTGATAAAGCCAACACCTACATTATTGACCCTACCTTTTGGTTTCAATATAGCAAAGGCATTGATGGACGAGCCTTGAAGAACTTTTTACCAACTCATTTGTGTGAAGCCATAGAAGCCAACGAGGGCTTGACAGCCAATGGTATTCAACAAAGTTTAATAGGGTGATATAACATAAGTAAGAGTATGACACGCTCACCTGAAATGGATGCTTGGTTAGACCATTGGAGTGAACAAATCACTTCATGGGAACAGAAAAACAACAAGAACTTCTTAGGAGGCAATTCACGCCGAGGTCGTTTAGAAAAGTGGTTAGACCGTCATAATCATAAGATGGAACTAATGAGAACATTAACCTCCTTGATGGCGGCGGTTTTCAGTGCTTTAGCACTGGGGAAGTTGCTTGGGGTGTTTTGATGGCAGGGATTGAATGGATACCTTGTATCACTTGTGGAGTGCGTTATCCACATCCAAGTTTGACTAAAGCAGGAGAATGTTTTTTTTGCGACCCGCCTGTTAAGATTGATGAGGTGAAAGAATGAGTGTCCATGAATCCTTTGGAAGCGGAACTTTCAAGACTAATCCTGCTTTGAAGCCCAATGATGTTATTTTGACACCAGAGCCGATTGCTAAAGAAATGATTGCTCTTTATGATATTCCTGAAGGCGCAAAGGTTTTAGACCCTTGTTCGGGAGAGGGTGTGTTTTACGATAACTACCCTGCTCATTGTGAAAAGGATTGGTGCGAAATTAGCAAAGGGCGGGATTTTTTCGCTTACACTGATTCTGTGGATTGGATTATTAGCAACCCACCATATAGTATCTTTGAAGAGTTTTTGACACATTCACTTAAAATTGCCGACAATGTTTGCTTCTTAGTGCCTCTGGCAAAAGTGGTTTCCAGTTTGCGTCGCATTAACAAAGTTTTAGACTATGGTGGTTTTGTCTCAATGCACATTATTGGAGCCAGTCGTTGTGGATTCCCATTTGGATTCCCTGCGGCAGCGATTCACATGAAGCGTGGATATGAAGGCGATACAGAAATTAAGATGTGGGGTGAATAAATGAAGATTGCGATTGCAGGTCAAATGGCAAGTGGTAAAACCACATTGGCTAATAAGATGCAAGAGGAGTTGATTTCGTTAGACTACCGAGTTGAGCGTCATTCATTAGCCACCAAAGTTAAAGAAATTGGAAGCAACTTGTTTGGCATGGTAGAGAAGGATAGAAAACTTTTACAACAAATTGGAATGAAGATGCGGGAAATCCGACCTGATGTTTGGATTGACTATATGAATCGCACCATTGATGAAGATTTTGCTAACGATAAATATGATGTGGCAATTGTAGATGATGTGAGATTTATCAATGAAGCCGAAAAGTTATCTGCACAGGGTTGGCGAATCGTCCGACTTCATCTGGACGAAGATTTACAGCGTGAGCGTTTGAAGAAAACTTATCCTGATTGGGAAGTGCATTGGGCTAACCGAAACGACCCAAGTGAAACCGAAGTTGCCCAGATTCCAGAGGACTATATTTGGTTAAACATTATGGCTTCTGATTCGGATGTGGTCTACGAGGCTATTCGGAGTGCTTGGGAATCAGAGTAAGCATAAGTTTCAATTTTAACAAGGCTCAAAAAAACCCCGATATTTTCAAATATCCAATTGGGATTTTACTCGTAATCACGAATGGCTACACCTTTAGGAAATCTTGGGATACCATCTTTAGAAAGGTTTTGATATTTGACAGTCAGCATTTTACCTACAATCTTGTCTCGGTCTTCCCATTGTTGCTCTTGTGAGGCATGAGTTCCCGGTGCGCTGGCTAAGAACTCATCTCCAGATTTGGTGATAACTTTCCAAACAGGACGATTCAAAAGTATTCCTGCTTCAGACATAACTCCATTGTAGCCCACAATCTCAAACTCGTCATCTTCAAAAGATTTTAACTTGTAAAGATTTGTTCCTGCTCGTCCACCGATGTATTCTCGCTGATTGCTACGAACCATAATTCCTTCTAATCCTAAACTTTCAGCCTCTTCTAAGTAGTAAGTTAGTAAATCAGCAATATCGGCAAACTCTATTGTAGGGTCAGCACCTAAAATGTCCCAAAATAGTGGATTCAAAATGTTGATAGCAGCATGAGGTTTAGCAATAAAAGTTGCTGCGCCCAGTGGGGAGATAGCCGAGTTAATATCTAAATCATCAGGATTTTTACCATAGGCAGGTAAAAGTTTTGGGTCATTAACTAAGAAGTATGATTCTCCAGAAGTAGGAATAGAACAAAAACGAACCTTGGTTGCCTCGTCTGCGATAATGGCTCCCATGGATTCTAAGCCCTTCATAGCCACTTGTAAATCTTTAATCAGGCGAGTCATGCGGTCTTGATAAACCAATTCAGGGTCGTCAGGCCAATAGCAATCAAATATCAAGTAATAAATACCTTCAAAACCCGGTGTGGTAGCAGATGATTTACGCACCATACCGCTTAATGTATCAAAGTAGGCGGGGTCGTCGGTTACTCGGTCATCATACATTTCACCATCAATAACTGGTCCTAAGCCATCTCCCACAACCGTCCAGATTCCTTCATCACGAAGATAACGATAAACTTTAGTCAGCACTGAACGAGGATACTGAAGATTTGGTCCGTCTTGAATGTTATCTTTCCGACTGGTCATGGCTAAGTAATCATTAACCGCCCAGTATCCTGCTAAAGAACGAACACCGTCATATTTGTTAAGACACCACCATTCTGTTCCATTAGCAGGGTCAAACATTTGACGGGGCTTGCGAGCCTCAATATCAAGAGCCGCACCAGTAGGTGCTAAATCTGGTTCAGGAAACGGAAAGTTTGGTATGGTTTTCATCGTGAATACTCCTCCTTATGCTGTCTGTAATAGCGATTATCAGTGTTATCAATTTCTACTTCTCCGTCTACATCACAAGTTTCGCACTCCTCTGTCCACTCATGTTCATCGTAATCTCCTGCGGTGCGATTGATGTATCCTTTGCCATAACACTCCCCACAAGAAACTTTAATGTAGGCTCTACGCATGAAGTTCATAAATCCTGCATTTCGGGATTTGAGTAGTTGAGGTTTAGAAACTTGGGAATAAGGCCAATACAAAGGAGATTCAGCAATTATTTCTGGTAGAACTCCATCTGGGTCTAAATCGTTTTCTTGAACATAATCCATAAATGTTTCTAAATCGGGTGTTAATCGTTCCCACATTTCTATGGCTTCGTCATCTTCTTCCATTTCATAAATCTCATTTTGAAGCCACTCTACAATATCGCCATAAAAAGAAGCCCAAAGGTCTAAGTAAGGCGCAGGTTTAATCCAGTTTAAGGCTCCTGATTGATTAGGGTTGTAAATATCTCCTTCTGGGAAATAATTGTCCTGCAAAGTTTCAGCATTTTTGACACAAGAACCTTTGGTGTATTTACTTGGGCCAACATAAGTGTAGCCTTTCCAACATGGGCCTTGAGTTCCTTTCTCGTATTCCGCAGAACGCTCAAAGTCCAGACGACGATTCAAAAGTTTCGCAAGGTCTTCGTAAGGATAACTGGCTTCTACTTTACCATATTTGATTACACCTGCTAACTTCAGCCGTCCATCAACTAACTGGAAAATGTCAATGGCATAGGGATTAGGTGCATCTCCGAGATTGTCAAAAATCCAAGCAATTTCTTCAACTAATCCTTCCACCCCTTTAATCCCGTATGTCCTGCGTCGCCATGCAGCATCATAAAAATCCAAAGGAGAAACTTTGTAATCATTACCCGTGGCGGTGCGAGCAATTAGAATAAATGTTGCGTATTGGTATTGTTTAACTATGTCGGCATCCTCTGTATTTGTCATTTCTGCTTCCATAACACCTCCACTGTGATACCAACCGAAATAATTTCCAGATTGAATCGCCCGACGAGTGGTGTTAATCTGGTCTGGGCCAAAACTGGCTACAAAACGAGCATAGCGGTTCGGGTCTGAAACTTTTGTTACCTCTTGCACAGGCCACGGAGCCACAATAGGGTCGTAGAAAACTTGCGTGCCATCTTCACGATAACCAAAGTTTTCGGGATTGGCAACATCACGAACTACAAATCCAAGTTCTAACATAGTATTCAATAAGTTTTGATAGTCTGGATTGTTACGAGGCTGACGATTAGGATAACGCTCGCAAAAATCGTTTTCGCTCAAACAAGGTATGCGTTCCATTTCCCAAACAGCAATCTTTTGGTCAGTTCGGAGATTACGAACCAGATTTTGTAGGTCTGAATCTGAAGAAGCATTCAATAAGTTTCGTCTTAGTTTAGGAGTTACCTTTCCCGTGTAGAAAGCAAAAACTTTTGGAAGTTGAGGAATATCCAAGTTTTCTTGGTAGAGTCTAAAGAAAAGTTCGGCTTGATTTTGATTGATAGCACCTAAACGGGCTTTGGTAGAGCGCAGAGGCATAGATTCCACAGGTTGTTCGGGCAAAGCCACGATTTTGAAATAACTATCAGGATTTTTAGGATTCTCAAAAACGAATCCTGCTTGTCCTGCACCTACTATTCTGCCAAACATAAACTCACATCAGATTTCGTGCCATTCGCCTAAGCCATCAACGACTTCAACTTCAGCACCAAATCCTTGAGTTTTGCTCAAGTATGCGAATCCAGCAATTCCGAGTGCAATCAAAGATAACATTCCAAACTTTTTAACAAACATAGATTCGCTACGGAAAGGTCTGGCTCCTGCGGCTGGACCTTCTAAATCCATAATACCCATGTAGCCCATATCTCCGAGTGCTTCTTGGAAAGCGAACCAGTCTACGCCTGAATCATTGACTAAACTTCCATCAGCAGCATTTCGGTTTTGTCCAGATTCTCTGGTGATTCCCATAACATCTACTTCGGGGTTGCTATTGTTCATGGCTTGAATGACAACATCACGAGAAGGAAATACCAAAGTTCTAACTCGGTTATGAATAACTTTCTTACCAGTATTGGTGTCCAATTGTTGATGTGGATAAACAATCCATTGAACTACGGGTTCGTTAGTATCACGGGTTTTCAAGAACTCATTGATAATATCCGTAGAGGAAAAGTATTGACGACCTGTGTAAATCTTTCCATCTTTCAGAGGGTGTCCGTGGATAGTCCACATACGATTAGTCAAACCTTTGCTGGCATCTTGCGCCGCCTTAGCCACAGGATTAACCTCAATGCGAGATTCTGTGCCAAGAGAGGGTGAGCCAAGTTCATACTTACCATCTTTTTCGTAGACATAACACATCCATTCTCGTTCTTCGTGGGTGTTATCAGAATAAGTTTTCATATCTTCCAGAGCGTCCTCGGAAAACATATTAAAGTGCTTACGCCATGGTTCCATAGTTAGCATGGTGTCGCCCGACTACTTAAAGTTTAGCAGTTCTTCTACATCGCTTTGTATCCAGTTAAGTGCAAACACAGGGTTCTTTTGAATAATCCTTTTGAAATCTTGCACCGCTTGATTGCTCATCAAGTAAGCACCAAAGTCTGATAACTCCTTCCAACCATCTCCTAACACCAAACGAGCCGTTGATTGAGCAGAATCAATGGTAATTTCATAAATAGTCTTGCTGGAGATTTTGAAATCAAATGTGAACTTACTAATAATCGGGAGGCTTTTTACATAATTCTTGAAATCAGATTCTAAGAAACTTTGTCCTGCAAAAGTATAGTTAAAAGTTCGGGAATAAGTTTCTAACCATAGGGTAGGGTCATTACAAAAGTTGTTGAAGGTTAGACTTTCTTGTTCTTGTAAAGCATTGAATAAGGCTGTAAATACAGCATGAGCATCGTTATCATCCTTAAACTCTGTGTTAAAATCAAAATCGGGTGGGTAAAAATCAATCCATGCCCAATCGTTGTTAATCTCTTGCATATCATCTATGGCTGTGGTATCTAAGGCTCCATAACTTAAACTTTTGATGTCCATAGTTTTGAGTTTGTTTAGTTTTTCCTCACGAGTTCTGGGTTTTGGGTCTGGGCCATACGAAAGATGCTGATTTCTTTTACCATAAACAAGTTCCGATAAAAGTTGGTAGTATTCTTTATTCTTTAGTTTTTCTTGCATCTCACTCCAAACAAAGTTTTGATATAACATAACTCGGTTAGTGTCTATTTCACGAGTGTTGGGAATCTCCTTAACTGGATAATCACCACCCCAAATAGAAATATGAATCTGAACTAATCCCTCATCGTCAGATGCCATAAAGATATTTTATTCATGCTGATACTTAAGATTAACCATAACAAACATTAAATAGTTGCACCACATACGGTATAGTGATGGCAACGGTTCAATGGGTAAATGTGTCCTCTGGGGAAATCATAGAAGGTGATGAAAACCTCTATCAAGCCAATGAAGGCTGGTTGCCTGTTAAGTGGGTCGTAGTCAAAGGTTCAATTTTCCGTAGCACACTGGTCAGTTTTGCTGAATGGTTGCGTGCTAACACCAGTTTAGATGACATCAAATTAGTTCGCAATCCTGCCAACGATGCTATTTATCGTGTAGAAGGAATGTTAATTGACAATAATGATTTAGAAACTATTGCTGAAGCCTTGAATCAATTTTGGTGTATTGAAATGGGCGGATTTGCCGATGTTTTAGTATTTACTTATGTAGAACGCACCACATGGCCTGACAAATCACAATGGGTCGGACTTGCCGATGCTACCGATGATGAGTTCATTTATGATGATGAACCGCCCGGTGGCGGAGGAGGCATGATTCCAAGAGGTTCACCTAAACCCGGAAAGGGTAGGCCAATGCCCGGTCCACCAGCACCGGGACCACCAGCACCGGGACCAGCACCAGAAGCACCACCACCGTTCCCCGGACCAGAACCATTCTTAGGAGAGGGTGGCGAAGGAGAAGGAATCAATGGTATGAGTGGAGGAGAAGGTGAAACGCCCGGTGGCGGTTCAGGAGGAGAAGGCGGTCAAGAAAGTTCGGCACAATCCAAAGGTAAAGCCGATGCTCAAAAATCACAGGCACAATCAGAATCTCAAAGAAAGCAAGGCTTAGAACAAGGTGCAGAAAGAGCCGCACAAGGTAAAGCCGATGCAGAAAAAGCCGCAGGCAAAGGCGGCGGCGAAAGTGATGGTTCCGAAGGAAGCGGTTCGGGTTCAGGCGAAAGCAGTGGAAGCGGAAGTGGAGAAGGCGGAGAAGGAAGTGGCTCTGGTTCTGGAAGCGGAAGTGGCGGAGGCGAAGGTGGAGAAGGCTCTGGAGAGGGTGGAGGCGAAGGCGAAGGCGGTGAAGGCGCAGGTGAAGGTTCAGGAGAAGGTGGCGACGGTGAACCATCGGGAATGGGAGAAGGAGAACCCTCTGAAGATGGCGACCCATCTGGCGGTGGAGAACCACCTTCGGACTTTGAACAAGCAGCGCAAGCGGCTAAAGAAGCAGTTGATGGGGCAAGAGAATGTTGTGGAAACTGTAATCCTGATAAACCTGATGAAGTAGATATGGCAGAACAAGCCAAGCAAGATGCTAAAGATGCTTTGGACGCAGCCAAAGAAGCCGCAGATAAAGCCGTAGAACAAGGTGATATGACTCAAGAGCAAGCCGATGCTCAAAAAACCAAGGCAGATGCTCTCAAAGAAGCAGTAGATGATATGAAACCGGGACAAGATACCAGCCCGTCAGGTATGGCTGCTCAAGAAGCAAAGGCACATCAAGAGGCCGCATCAGAAGCCAAAGATGAAGCCGAAAAAAGAGATGACAATAGTGCTGATGCTATGATGGAGGCTATTGAACAGGCTATGGCTTCTAAAGAAGCCGCCGACCGTGCTAACGAAAAAGGTGATGACCGTAAGACTCAAGACCAGAAAAACATGGCTGATGCAGACGATTCGGCTATGCAAGCGATTGAAGATGCAGAATACGCAATTGATTATGCTGAACAAGCCGATGAAATAGATGAAGAAACCGCAGACAAACTTCGTGATATGCTACAAGAAGCGCACGAAGAAGTTAAACAACGACAAGATGATAGAGCAGAATGTCAAAACAAAGCGCAAGAAGCATCAGATAAGGCTCAAGAAAGTATTAAGGACTCGGCTGAAGCCAGTAGTGCTGATGAATTAGAAAAGGCTCAAGAGAAAGCCTTAGAAGCGCATGATAAATCTAAAGAAGCCATGGATGCGATGAATCCGTATAATCCAGAAGACCGTGAGGCTATGAAAGAAGCCTTAGAAGATACGGCACAAGCACTGAATGAAATGGACGGTTCTGACCCCGATGTGCAGAAAGCCTTAGATGAGAACATCCAAATGCAAGAACAATTACAGCGTGCGGAAACACAATCTGAAAATCAATGGGGCATTTGGAACATGGATACAAACTCGTGGGTAGCAACTACTTATGGAGAAGATATGATTTTTGAACAAGAAGATGAAGCCCGTGATTGGTTAAACGCCAGAGGTGGTATGATATGAGAAGTCGTGGCATGGTAAAACCTTACAAAGATGCTAAAGAACAAGCATTTGATGAATCAGGACTACCTGATGAGCAAAGAGATGAATATGATGCTGGTTGGGACGAACAAATGAACCAACAAGAGCAATTAGAATCAATGAGTGAAGAAGAATATGAACGCAAATTGGGCGAAGCCACCGAGATTATCAACTTTAACGGACAAATGACTTTGTTTGAGGACGCATCATTCAATGGCAAAATGACCGATTATGTTTTGGGTCAAATTATGTATGGTTATGCACCACCGACTCTGGGTATTGGCTATGAAGTTAATATCGTAGATTGGGTGCAGAATCCTGACCCTGAAAACTTTGTGGTAGTTTCTTCGCAAGAAAGAGTTCCTGCGGAAATGGCTGCCCCGATGGTAATTGCTGCTAAAGGACATTGGTGTTTGTTTATGAGAAAAGAAAATCTCAAAATGTTCTTGCCACCAGATGTAATCAGTGAACAAAACTTAGCCATCAATGATAATTCGTTATCTGGAGAAATCGCAGAAGTAGAATACAGTGGATATACGGCTCTGGGTGATAAAATGACTCAAACTGTTAGAGAAGGTATGTTCACAGGTCGTGAAAAACTTTGCGTCAATATCAAAACTGGTGAAGAAGCCATGATGGAAACTCCTCCAAAGGGTTGGATGCTCTGTGAAGAAGTAAAACTTTTGGGCGACCGTATGATGTCTACTATTTCAGCCTTGACCAATTGGTTCAAACAAGCAGAAGTTAAAATTGTTAGTTCCAGTGCAACTGAAGTTAGTGTAGAAACTCCAAAAGCCAAAAGTTTAGGTAAAGCCATTGACCGATGGGATGTTTTCTATGTGGAAGTAGATGGCGATTCCCTCGTGGTGAGTTATTGATGAATCCCATAGATATTATCAACTGGACTCGTGCGCCACCTAAAAATGTATTACTCATGCGTGTATCTAAAAGTAATCCTGCCAAACTGCCGATTACTAAAACCCGTATTCGTTATTTGCCGATAAGTAATCAAGACATTTATGATAACTTATTAGAAATGTTAAGAAGTATGCGAGTATCATCATTTTATCAAGAGCAATTTAATGATTACTTAGATGAAGATGAAGAAGATTGGTTTAACACAATATGTCGTAATTCTCAAGAAATGAATGATGGCACAGTAGATTTCTGGTTATTCTGGGCGGCGATTCAAGATGAAGGTTTTGAATTGTATTACAGTGGTAAAGAAGGTCTGGATAGAATCAATAGTATTGCTGCTTCACACCAAAAACACTGCTTTTTGTTTCATGTGAAAGCGGTTGAAACCAAGATTAAGACCCAATAATATGCAACTTTATATGGGTGATGACCCATAGTAGTATTATGTCCAACAAGGAGGTCAGCAAGCAGAACTATGTGGGTTCTATTCGCAACAGCGAGTAAGATACTTATGTTTATATGGGTGATACCACATAGTAAGTTTGCCCACCACTGAATTGGGCGCATTAAAAAAAAACTGAAAACAAAAATTGGAGATGAACAAAATGAGCAAAGAAACCGTAAATAATGATGTAGATGCGTTCCTTTCGGAACTTGAAACGATTGACAACGACCGCCGTGCCGAGCGTGCCGCTTCCCGTGGCCCTCGCACCGTTTATGAGGTTATTAAGCCAGAGATGGGTAAAGTCTATGCTGGCTACACACTAATTTCATACAACGAGACCACCAGCCCATTGGGTAGTGAGTCCATGGTTCTACGCTGTGTTGCACCGGGCAACGATGGCGAAGCAGAAGCAGGTCGCCGTGTCAAGTTTTACCTAAATGGATATGAGAAGCAAGACTTTGAACGCTTCGTCAAGCAAAACAACCTTGTTGAAGCAGGCGAAGATGGCAAGAACCAATACCACTTGCCTGTTGAACTTGATTTCCTACGCAAGATGAATGAGAGCCAGAAGAATGCAGGACGCACTTTCAAGTCCTTCCACGGAATTATCCGCAACGCTGACTCTGACTCGCTTCGTGAGGCACTTCCAGAAGTCCCTGCTGACCAGCAAACTACTGAACCTTACAGCCCACCAGCCGCAGAGTGAGTGAGACAGCCCCTTTTGGGGTGATGTAGACCTTCGTGATGTAGGGTCGGGCGTAGCCTATCAAGGTTCCTCTTGAGGTCCCTTGGCTACGCTCGGCTTTACCCCTCCCGTTGTGCCACCACTTGACATGATTAGGCGTTAGCGTTTTCCATATACGGATTACGCCAAGGATTGTCGGGGTCAAAACACCGTAAATGGTGATAATGAACTCCCTCCTTCGTCAAAAAAAGGGTTCGGCGGCATCTGCATCATCCTTAATAGGGTAATAGCGAGTATTGGTAGGTGAAGGTGATGATAAATGTTGGACATTCCGAGCGAAATCATTGAGTTCGTAGAATCAGCAACAGCAACTTATCACAGCACCGATGCCAACATTGAGCGCATCTATGCCGCTAAGATTTCACAGAAACATTTAGAATCTGGTTCAGGCATTTGCCTGAAGATGGAAGAAGTGCCTCTTAATTCTAAGAGTCCTAATCCTGACCAGTCGGCTATCCGTTTCGTGATTAGCGACGGCACTTACTCCGTAGAGTGCATGGCACATAACGGTAGTCTTGATGCCCGACCGGGTGGTATGGAGTCAGAAACGCTTCGTGAAACAATGATGATGCTCACCGAGAGCATTCGTGATGGTTCACAACTGATGGTAAGCGGTGCTTATCAAATGATGGGTCGTGATAAGGTCTTTGTAGTCACTGACATTCAAAAGAATGAAGAAATGCAAAGTAGCCAAATGACTGATGAACAATTCACCGACTTTATGGCATTGTGTGAGAAACACGGCCCTGCCTTTACACCATTAGAACTATTGGTGCGTGATGATACTCTATGGTCTAAACTTTATGCAGACCCTCCTATCAAATATGGCGTTATGTTGTATTGCTTAAGTCCTCAAAAGAAAACTGATATGCTACACATGGGTATTATCAGCAGTATGGGTGAAGGTAAAGACCACTTGATTGAACAAATGATTCAACCATTAGTTCCTTGTGGTATGGCCTCCAGTGGGAAACTTTGCACAATTCCGGGGTTATTTGGAGCCATGAGTGGCGAAGACCTCAACTCAATTGAGTTGGGTTTGATTCCTAAAATGAATAATGAGCGCATCGCTGTTTCGGAGTTTCAAACATGGAATCAAGAAGTATTCGGTGAACTAATGAATGTGATGGCTAACGGCAGTTTCACGATGCAAAAAGGACAAGTGGACACCAAAAGAGAAGGTAAAGTTAATTTTATGTTCTTAGGTAATCCTCCTCGTGATTGGAAACCAGAACAAGAAGGTAAAGATGGAAAACCTGCAAAAGTAGGTATGTTGGGTGCATTTGGAGAATACACACCACAGATTCTTAGTCGTTTAACTTTAATTTTCGCTCGTATGACCTTGACTGATGGTGATACCGAGTATGCTATTGAAGATAAAATCCTTGATGCTATGAATGGTAAATATCTTAAGAAAGACTTTAACGACAAATTAGAAATGTGGAGAAGTTTCTTCCGCCAATATCTAAAGTATGTAAGTGAACAAGACCCCGATATTACTCCACATCGTATGGAGATTCGGGAAGCCATGAATCTCATTAAGGGTATGCAAGAGTTCAAAGATGCTTTCTTAGACTCCAGAACTACTCGTGATTTCCGAAAGTTTCAAGAGTTTGTGAACCTGTGTAAAGGGTTTGCACGACTAAATGGTGAACGAGTGGTTTCCCGCCTTAGTATTGAAAAAGCCCAGCGCATCTTTACTGAATCTTTGAATACTTTGATTCAAGATGGAGATTGGAAGTATATGAAGGCTGGTGCTACTCAAAGAATGGCTGAAGTTCACCAAAGATTAGAGGACTACGCTCGCACCTTGAACCGACCATTTACTGATGTCAAAGAAATGCGGGACAAAGTTCCGTTTAGCGACAAAGAATGGGAATACATGATTAACCAAGGTTGGTTATTTTCGGTAGAAAAGGCCATTCACAAAGCCACATTCATTGATGTTAGACCGCCAGATATGTGGGACGATGATAAGAGTTAAGTAGTTGATAGGAGATAGTGATAGTATGAATCCATTGACCGAACAAAGAGCCTTAATTGCTCTGGATTTGTTATTAGGTCGTGGTATTAGTATGACCAGAGCCACTAAATTGGCACGCACTACTCCTAAAACTTTGAAAAGTTATTTAACTGCTAAAGGAATCAAATGGATTATCAAAAACCGCAGATTTGAAATTGTTCGCACACCTGAACAGAAAAGATTTGAAATGATTGACCTAATGAATGAAGGAAAATCGGCAACTGCGGCTGCTAAAGAATTAGAAACCACTGTAAAAACCATGAGCAAACAAACTTATGAAACTTTTCCGGGTAGCGGTGTTGAAGCATTTATTATCTCCAGAACTGGTGGCAAGTGGAAAACAAACTTTGTCAAAACTGAAAACTATTCATTAGTCTACTACGGTGGCATTTTAGGATTAGGTGGAACTACTATTGGTCGTGGAGAACAAATGGGTCCAAAAGCAAATCCCGATGAAGCCGATGAGGAATACATGGATATTTGGTGGCAAGTGGACTTTGAAAACTGGAACAGCACGCTAAGTGCGTTTGAAGTAGCCGAGTTTTGGAAACCTAAAGTAATGACCGTGCTAAGACAAAAGTTGGAAAGTTTAATCATCGCTGACAAAGATTTAGCCAGCAAGTTCTTGGGTAATGCTAAAGTTTCGGCTCACGCTGCCAGCACAGGTCGTATCTCGGCAACGGGTGATATGGATTTGACTCGGTTAGAACAAATACTGCAAAGATATGAGGCCAAGATGATGAGTGATGTATCCACTGGCGTTGATGATAACTTAATGTTTAGACCACCTATTTATCTGGCAAAAGATGAACTAAAGGAAGAAACTTCTAAGGGACAATTCCAAGTTATGTTTCTCAACAAAGATAGTGCTATGCAATATCCTGCTAAACCAGAACCCGTAGAAGTAAAACACAACCTCAATGATGAGCAACTTTAAGTAGGTCATACGACTTAGTAGTTTTATGGAACTGAACACCATGTTGCTAACTGGTCTGGGAGTCGCTGGTGCGGCTGTCGCAGGCTGGTGGCTCAAGAACAGAGGAAAGACGATTGAACAAATTGCTGACAAAATTGAGGACGCTATTGAAGATGCCACTGGCATTGATGTAGAACTTGATGGCGCAGTTGAGACCGTAGTGAATGCTGCTGAAGATGTTGTAGAAGATGTTGCAGACGCAGTAGAAGATTCACTGGAAGCGGGCGAAAGCATTGAAGATGTAGTAGATGCTGCTGCTGACGCTGCCACAGAATCCGCTACCGAAGCAGTTGAAGACCTTAAAACTTTGACTGTGGCTCAACTCAAAGAGCGACTCAAGGAACTGAACCTTCCTATCACTGGTAAGAAGGCAGACTTGTTGGCACGACTTCAGGAGGCATTGGAATGAATTGGAAAAAGTTAGGATTGGGTGCAAGCCTTGTATCAATCTTGGGTAGTATTGCGATTTACTTCGGTCACGACGAGAACCTTGGTATCTTTGTCGGACTTTGGGCATCTGCACTACTGCTCTTGAGCGACCGCATGGCTCAACTCAACGAGTAATTGGACTATACCCTAAGAGGAATCTCCTCTCCCCGGATGGGGTGAATGTTGCGTAGCAACAGAGGGATAGGTTGCCCCCTGTGTCGTTAGACACTTGAGGCGAAGCCGAGGGATGAGGGCTGCGAGTCCCATGATACATTTAAGTATCAGTGCAACTTAGGTTTGTGTATGCCTGTTGAAGATATTGCTTATTCGGTGTTTGAGCAATTGGCGCAACAATTACCTGAACAATTAG
>Ga0160423_10001822_pt1 | contig 17830 bp, 29 predicted proteins | sample CRUFie14St8metaG_FD_108191 | JGI IMG/M metagenome (GOLD analysis project Ga0160423, IMG submission 108191) | Marine microbial communities from the Costa Rica Dome - CRUD Field 142mm St8 metaG | ecosystem: Environmental > Aquatic > Marine > Oceanic > Photic zone | place: Costa Rica: the Eastern... | reverse complement strand
TCAGATGTTGAAAGGCGATGAAGTTAATCTGGGTTACGCAGAACCTTATAGGAACTTTATATACATAGATGATATGCTTGAAGCGTGGACAACGATTGTAAACGCACCTAAAAAATGTAGGGGTAAACTGTTTACGCTAGGTCCCGATGAACCTATTAAGATTCGAGACTATGCAGATATGATAGCAGAAAAAATGAATTGGTCCGGGACAATCAATTGGGATACGAAACCAAAACGTCCAGGTGAAATTTATTGGTTAAACAGTAATGGAAAGTTGCTGAAAGAAACTACAGGATGGGAACCAAAGGTCAGTCTTTCTGATGGCCTAGATAGAACTATAGAGTTTTGGCGGAGTAATGTCTAAAAAGAATTTATATCTTTTTCAACCTCAATACACGATGAATTTCCAGGGAACAACACAGAACTGGTTACCATATAGTGTTGGTTGTCTGTGGGCATATGCTATGCAACATGACTTTGTAACCGACAATTACAATCTTGATGGACTCTTTTTTGCTAGAGACAAACTTTCAGAGGTTATGAAAAAAATTAAAGACCCTGCTGTTGTAGGGTTTAGTACATATGTTTGGAACGAACAATACAATTTACATATGGCGCATGAGATTAAGAAAAAATATCCTGACTGTATAATTTTCTTTGGCGGCCCACAAGTAAACAGGCAGGACTTATTTGATTATCCTTGGATTGATATTGTAATGTTAAGTGAGGGTGAAAAACAATTTACACAACTACTTAAGGATATACATGAGGGTAAAGATCTAGAAAATGTTTATGTCGGACAACGTATCACAGATCTAAGTGAATTACCTAGCCCATTTACAACAGGTGTGTTTGATAAAATTATTGCAGATAATCCTCATATTCTATGGCAAACGCCCTTTGAAACCTCGAGAGGATGTCCTTTCTCCTGCACATTTTGTGATTGGGGTAGCTTAACATATTCTAAGGTCAAGCAGTTTGCGTTTGAAAGACTTGAAGAAGAAATACTATGGATTAAAAATAATCCTATTGCCTATATTTTTATGGCGGATGCTAACTTTGGTATATTCAAAGACAGAGATGTTGAACTAGCAAAAATGTTTCATAAACATTTAGATGATAGTCGCTTGGATAAGATTAATATTCAGTTTGCAAAAAATAGTAATGACCATGTAATACAAATCGGACAGGCATTAGGAAGACTAGGTAAGGGTATTACACTTAGCCAGCAGAGTATGAGTGAAACAACTCTTGAGGAGATTAAAAGGAAAAACCTAGATATCAATAAACTCGGTGAGATGTTAGAAAAAACTGAGGCAGCTGACCTTGATGCGTATAGTGAAATGATTATTGGATTGCCAGGAGAAACACTTGAATCCTGGAAGGACGGTATGGGTGAAATACTTGAAGCAGGCCAACATAACTGTGTAGAAGTTTGGTATGCACAAACACTAAAAAACAGTGAAATGTCGTCAAAGGAATCAAGAGAAAAATATGACATTAAGACTGTTCTAGTTAAGGACTATATCTTTTTGTATAATGATCCTGATGATATTCCTGAGTATGTAGAAGTTGTATGTGCTACAAAAGATATGTCTACACCTGAAATGGTTGAGGCATACATGTATTCCTGGATGATAGTTAGATTCCATGTGTATGGTTATACCTATGTGTTGTCAAGGTATGCAAGAAAAAAAGGTATTAGTTATCGAGAGTTCTATGATAAAGTCTTTGAAAAAATTAAAGAGACAGAACATATTGACGAACACTTCCAATCTATCAGAAGAAGTGTTTCTAAATATCTTACTGAGGATCAAGCAGGTAAGGATGCAGGTAAAGGCTGGTTTAAATTGCGTAAGAATTTACCTGAACATAGACAGGAATCTGTTGCGGAGAAGAAAGAAGAAAGAGCCTTTATGTCACCTACATTGGAAGAACGTGCTAAAGGTAAGTCTAACATAGCTCGTGCAAGAGCAGAGGGTAGATATGAACAAGAAAAAAAGGAAAACGACCCTCAAATTCTCACTGCCATGAATGAAGTTATTAAGCAGGATAAGTTAAAAAAGAATAAAAAAGATAAGAAGGAAGAGGAATCTAATGAAACAGTCATGGAAACAGAATCTGCACATTCTTGGCTTTATCAGAAAGAGACAGATTTTGTTGACCATAAACTAGAAATTTATGACATTGCTTGGAGAACATTATTGGAATTTCTTCCTGATACACACACAAGTATTATGGAAATGCAAAAGGCCTATATGTTTGATCCTAGCCATAACTATCCATTTACAGTCAGAGGCAAAATGGATTTTATTACATTTGAAGAAACACATAATATGAATGAATACAAAGTTGAATCTAATATGACTGCCATTGGCGGGACATATGACAATAGACGAAACAGACACCCGGCAAAAAATACACTAATTAATTTAAAACAAACGGAGGACGCCCATGGCGAAGAAATTGAACTTACAGGATGAACGAGATTATTTCAAACCTTTTAATTATCCTTGGGCGTATGAAGCATGGTTAAAACATGAACAGTCACATTGGCTACATACAGAAGTTCCTATGGCAGAAGATGTTAAGGACTGGAAAAATAAGTTGTCAAAGGCAGAACAAGCATTTTTGACAAACATCTTTCGTTTCTTTACACAAGGTGATATTGATGTAGCAGGTGGTTATGTTACAAATTATCTGCCTTACTTCCCACAACCGGAAGTTCGTATGATGCTGTCTGGATTTGCCGCTAGAGAAGCGTTGCATGTCGCCGCATATTCACATCTCATTGAAACACTAGGCATGCCTGAAAGCACTTACAATGAGTTTTTAGAGTATCAAGCAATGGCAGATAAACACGAATACTTTATGGATTTGTCCAGTAAGAATGGGACTAAGGAATCAGTAGCCACAAACATCGCCGCCTTTTCTGCATTTACAGAAGGTATGCAATTGTTTTCATCCTTCATTATGTTGCTGAACTTCCCACGCCACGGTAAAATGAAAGGCATGGGTCAGATTGTAACCTGGTCTATTGTTGATGAAACAATGCACGCCGAAAGCATGATTAAACTATTCCGAACCTATGTAGAAGAAAATATAGAGATTTGGAATGACGAACTTAAAAGTAATATCTATACCATTGCAGAAAAAATGGTAGAGCTTGAGGATAAGTTTATTGACCTTGCGTTTGCTATGGGTGATATGGAAAACCTTACGCCCGAGGATGTAAAGAAATATATTCGTTACATTGCGGACAGACGTCTTATCAGTCTAGGTATGAAGGGTATCTTTAAGGTCAAAAAGAATCCATTGCTTTGGGTAGAAGAAATGATTAATGCACCTACACATACAAACTTTTTTGAAAACAGAGCAACGGACTATGCCCGTGGTGCATTATCAGGTGACTGGCAAGATGTGTGGGGTTCAGCCGCCTAATGAAACCTAGGCTGGAGTGCATTTCCTGTGACGCAATGTTCAGTGTGCAACACGATATGGACAACCATTATTATCGTGTTGCATACTGTCCTTTTTGTGGTAGTGAAGTCGAACAGGAAGAAGAATTGGAATTTGACGATATAGATGACGAATAATGAGAAATATTGTGTAGCACCCTTTGTTTCTTTGCAAATGAACAGTGATGATAGTGATAGTCTTTGTTGTCCCGCACACAACAATCACCCTAAACTTTCAGGAAACACTATATTAGAAAGATTTGGCAGTCCAGAAGCACATGCTGTACGGCAAACAATATTGGATGGCACATACAAATACTGTAAGGATACCTGTCCTTTTTTAGTATCATATAGGCAATCAGGAAAGTCTAATGATATGTTTAGGGACAGAGAAATATTGGATGTTATTGTAAACAATACAGATCCTATACACGTTGTATCTGCAGAGGATAGAACATGTAATTTAGCATGTCCTTCTTGTCGAAAAGACTTTGTTCTTAACTCTGAAAGTGATAGGGATATTGAAAAGGAAATTAAAGAAGTTTCACAAAATTTAAGGAGATTTACCACGTCTGGTTCCGGTGACCCACTTTACAATAAAAAAACACTTAACTTTCTAAAAAACATAAAACTGGAGGATTATCCTAATTTAGAAGTAGTTGAAATATGGACAAACGGTATTCTTCTAAACAAGGAAACTTATGACTCTATCAAGCACTTGCCTTTAAAACTACAAATTTCCATTGATGCCGCGTATGAGGAAACATATAACATAGTTAGACGAGGCGGTGCTTGGAATGTTCTTATGCGTAATCTACAATTTCTTAACACATCAGATCTCAAATCTATTCTCTTGTCCTGTCTTGTGCAGAAACAAAATGAAAATGAAATTGTAGACTTCTATGGACTAATGGAACGTATTTTTACAAATACTGAAACACAATATTATTTCTTTACAATAGAAAATTGGCATATGTCAGATGACACATACAAAGAACATTTGCCTAACCCTATTGCATTAGAAAAAATTAAACAGGAGTTGTCTGAACATATTGTAAGTGGGAAAATAACGTGTAATTTATAGCCATAAATAGTGTATGGCAAAACGGAAACCTAAAGAGAAACAGGTTCACCGAGTTTATTGCACATACTTTCCGAATGGTGACTATTACATAGGCTATTCGGGTAAGAAGCAGAAACTGTATGAAAAGTATTTTGGCTCATCTAAGTATGTGCTAGAATATGAAGGTGAATTGACAAAAGAAACTATTGCAGAGTTTGAGAAAAAATCTCATGCTAAGATGCAGGAGTTTTTGTTGCAGTGGCAACAACGTCACGATAAACGTTGTCTAAATTCAATGCTCAATATTAGGTTAAACAAGGAACCACTGGCAGACTTTGAGCCAGTAGAATGGGAGCCAAAATCATGGGATATGTAGCATTACTATTTGCATCTGCTTTGGGTGTATCTGCGGTTGCAGGTTATTTTTCTATTGTGGGTTTGATGGCAATTTTTCCCGCCGCCGCAATGTCTATTCTTGCTATGGGCATAGTCCTAGAGATCGCTAAACTGGTTACTGCCTCATGGTTATATCAAAATTGGGAACGTGCTAATCTATTGATGAAGGCATATTTTGTTCCCGCAGTAGTTATCTTATCTATTATTACATCTATGGGTATTTTCGGATTCCTATCTAAGGCACATATTGACCAGGGAGTTGAAAGTGGTGATGCAACAGCAAAAATTGAACGGATTGACAATCGCATTAGGGCCAACGATCGTGAGATTGCGCGGGCGCAAAAGACGTTGGACGGGTTTGATGCAACGCTTGATAGATACACAGAGCTGGGATATGTTACTCGTGGCCTTGATGAAAGGCGAGAGCAAGCCCCGGAACGTGAAGCAATGCGTAATATCATCAAGGAAGCAGAAAAAGAAAACGATACGCTATATGACGAAAGGTCGGAACTATCAGCCGAGGTCAGGGCGTTTGAAGTTGAGGTCGGTCCTATCAAATACATCGCGGATCTCATTTACGAGGACGGCAGGGAGAACCTTGAAGAGGCGGTAAGAGCAGTAATTATTATGCTTGTGTTGGTGTTTGACCCGCTTGCTATTCTGCTTGTTGTTGCGGCTAATATGCAACTCAACTATGCTACAGGTAGGCGTATCGAGTTTATGTCACTTGATGACGTTGCAACAGAAACAGCCGAAGAACTTATTGCACCTGAACCTGAAGAAGCACCTACAGAACAAATAGAAGTAGTTGAACAGGTCATGGCAGAAGATAAGGAATTGCTTACAAAGATTGGTGATGGTGACACACTTAATCCTGCTGAAAGAAAACGTTTTACAGATTTAGAATGGTTGATTGATAAAAAGCGTAAAAAGTAAATGTTCGTAGAAAAATATCCTTTTATAGAGATGGGTGACTATCTTACTAATACAGTTGCACCTAAAATATTTCACCAACTTGATTATGATCTTGATACAAACAAAACCATATTACATATGGCGATGTGGCCATGTCATTTTGATACACAAGACTTCTTCACGCAATTTACTGACGAACACATAAAATTATTACAGGATGGGCAGGCTATTCTGTATATAGAATTTATGAGCGACCCTCACCAAAAACAAGAGCAGATTGACACGATTAGAAAGTTATGTGAAAGAAGGAATATAGATTGTAACTTGGTAATTATGCTTGTCAGTAATCCTAATCTAACAGATCCTGATATAAAATTTATCTATGAGTATAATACAGGCACACAACTAGGGGTTATGTTTGCCATGCTGGGCTTTAGTTTAAGGTCAGAAATGTTTGCTGGACATGAAGGTGAGTATAGTTTAAATAATTTAAATAAACGTTTAGGTGCAATAAGTCATCACAACATACTTCTTACCTCATATGAGGAACAGTTACAACATAAAAAAAAGTATGGAGCAAAGGATTTTATGCTTTTACAACGCACTATACGCCCTCATAGGGACATCATACACAATAAACTTGTAGAGGCGGGTCTATGGGAAAACAATAATTGTTCCTACATGCACAAAGGCATATTTTTACCAGATGAAGAAACAACGTTAAGAGAAATACCAAAGACCAGAGATTTTGAAAAAATGTGGTATCATAGACCTTACGCATTAGATTCTTGGGTAGTTTGTGTTAGTGAATCTCATGATTATAGTAACTTTCCTTGGTTATCTGAAAAATGGTATCAGGCGATGCTTAACAGTTTGCCTATGATATTTTTGGGACCTCAAAACTCTCTCGATTTATTTCGCGATTTTGGCTTCAAGACATTTGACAAATACTTCAATGAATGTTACGATAAACAATCTTCTTTTGAGGATAGAATGAATGAGGTTGTTACATTGTTGAGAGATATAGGAAGTATTGATAACAAATTGTCCTGGTATGAATCTATGAGAGATGTCGTAGAGCATAATTACAATCATACAATAGATTTTTGGACACCCTCGCCTAACAAATATTTAGACAACTTTGTAAAACTTTTTAATAACGCTCTTAGGAGTATAGGATAATGGAGTATAATATGCAGGATATTGTTGAAACTTTGAAAACTCAGGTTGTTGAGATTACATTTAACAAACTTGATGGCACAGAACGTGTTATGAATTGCACGTTGCAGGAAAATGTTGTCCCTGTAACAACAGGCAAATCACGTGCTACAGATAAGAACCTAGTTGTGTTTGATGTTGACAAACAGGGCTGGCGGACCATTGTGGCGGACCGAATCACAAAAGTAGTGGCTTGACTTTACGGACAAACTCCTATAATATATACAGTATTATAGAAGGAGTCCATTATGGCACGACAACCAGAAAAGTTTGAGCGGAAGAAAGTCCGCAAACGGCGCAAACCTATGTCGCCGGAACAAAAAGCGGCGGCAGTAGAACGCTTGGCTAAGGCTAGAGCAAAACGTGCCGCCGCAAATCCCCCTACATATAAGAATGTCCATCCAGATGTAGTTGCTATACCTGATGATGGTCATTTGTCACTTGCAAAAGTTCGTAAGTGGATTAAACACAACCGAGAGCTTCTCAAGGAAGAACGTTCTAGTTTACGAGCAGGAGTAAAAGGCGCTGAGGCTAAGGTCAAGAGTCTTGAAGGCTATGTTCGTAATATGGAAAAGTATTTGCGAGACGGTGATTGGTGTGATGACTTCTGGGGTGAAGAACAACAGAATAAAACAAAATGGCGTTGCATTGCAATGGCGTATGATAAAGACGGCAATCCTAAAAGAACACAAGGTGTTTACTATGAGGATCTCGGATATCGTTGGGGCTTTGAACCTGAGGAGGAAGAGGCATGATTGTAGTAGATTTTAATCAGACAGCCATTAGTAATCTGATGGCAGAGCTTCGTGGTCGCACAGATGTAGAAGTAAATGTGCCTTTATTGCGGCATATGATTATCAATGCTATCCGAGGCTATCGTAACAGGTTCCATGAAGAATATGGTGAGATTGTTATTGCATGTGACAACCGCCGTTATTGGAGACGTGATGTGTTTCCTCACTACAAAGCCTCACGCAAGAAAACACGAGAGTCCAGTGGTTATGATTGGTCTTCTATTTTCGATGCTTTACATCTGATACGCAATGAGCTGGATGAGTATTTTCCTTATCCTTTTATTGATGTTGATGGTGCGGAGGCTGACGATATTATAGGCACACTTGCAGAATATAGTCAGACACAGACAACGCCAGGTAAACTATTTGACGAGGCACAACCTTTTCTAATTATCTCTGGTGACCATGACTTTCAACAGTTACAAAAGTGGGAGAATGTAAAACAGTGGTCACCTATCAAGAAGGCGTTTGTTAAGATTAAGGAACCTGCACATGCAGTCCTTATGGAGCATATTATCACAGGTGATAAGGGCGATGGTGTTCCTAATATTCTTAGTCCAGGTGATACATTTGTAGAAGGCAAGCGTCAACGTCCTATCCGTAAGGCTGTGTTGGCTGAATGGAAGTTACAAAAGCCTGAGGAATGGGTGTCAAGCGATATGGCGGCACGTTATAATCGTAACAAACAATTGGTTGATTTGTCAATGACTCCGACCGAAATTAAAGAAGGCGTTATAGAGTCATATGAGAAACAACTAAATAAAGATAGAAGCCAACTTCTAAATTACTTTATAAAGTATCGTTTGAAAAACATGATGGACGTATTGGAGGACTTTTAATGTCAGATACTAATGATGTGTTCGGTGAATTTACACAAGAAAAAGCCGATAAATATTCCCGTGAAGAATATTCAGTTTATGAATGGGTAGGTAAACATCTTCACAAAAAAACATATACCCGCAAATATTTTCCTGGTTCCGTTAATGGATACACGGATTCCTTTGTCAGTGAGAAACTATAATGGCTAGAAAATTTAGACAAGTTAATGATGCTCTTGATTGGGTATTTGGTGTATCCAAGAAAGACGAGCAGATTGCACGTTTGAAAGAATGGGCATCGACAAACCAAACAGTCGTTCCGTTGGTGCGTATGGGTGTTGGTGCTGAAAAGCCTGATTGGGGTCTACCCGATGGCATGCCTGAAACAACTAAGTTGCAAGAGGACTTGCCTGAAGGTATGGGCGATACAACGATTCAACTTGAATGGCGTCGTATTAATACTTTCCTAGATCCAAACAATAATCTACGCAATTTGCCGCCATGGAAACAGGAAATGAATTGGATGCAGATCCTAGAAGGACTACATCCTACAGAGGCTAAGATTCTTACCGCAGTTAAAGATGGTGAGCTTTTGAAAATGTATCCTAAACTGGAGAAACTTCTAAAGGATCTTGGTATTACAGAATACAATAAGCCGCCTGAAAAGAAAACACGCAAGCCACGCAAAAAGAAAACAGCCTAGTCAGGACGATATGGATCGTAGTTACGACCCCATTGCCAACCCTCAGGTAGTGCGTCAGTTGCAGGAACTAGATGTTTTGTGCCGTTGGGCTCTACACACCAGCGCCTTGTAGGTCGATTGAGAGCAGACTCTTTAATTTTTTGTATTGACTCTGCTCTGTGTTTGCGTCCATACATTGGGTTGAACTCACCTCGCCTAGTGCCTGTCATTGTTTTGGACACTTTATCGCGGAAGTCCTGTGAACGTCCATTTTTTACAGCAGGGTGATTGTCACCTAGTTTTGCTTGTCGGATACGTTCTCGACCTTCAGGTGTATGCCATGCGGTTCGGTCACGACAACGGTCAACAATAGGAAGATTTTGTTTGTTTAATGGTATAACATATTCCCGGACTAATTCAACCTTAGACTTTTGGATAAGCATCTCCCGTGGCTTAGGCACATCCTGCAATGTATTTTCATCTACAATCCAGAACTCTTTAGGTGTTTTAAAAAGAAAAAATTTATTCGCTCGTGCCATTGATAAACTTGTTACGATATTCCGCAACGCCTACATGCCAAGGAACCCAGCGGTCATAATGTTTGCCGCCTTCTTTTATATACTTGCCTTTGCGTTTAGCTTCCTGTTTATCCAGTGCTGTTTGAAGAAGGGATCTTTCTCTACGCATCGCTTTACAGATATCTTTGCGAACATTTCTACGCTCGCCTTTAGAAGTATAGTTATTGCCTTTAGATCGTTTACCCTTTGCCATCATAATCTCCATATAAATAAAATAACAAATTCAAGGTATTTATAATGCACGGATTAATGTTTGGCGGCTGGCTTGAGATTACTAGAATTGGTGTTAAACCTCAGGTTGCAGTAAAGAGAACTGCCGGCGCCCACAGAATCGCTTCCTATCTTAGAGAACAAGGTTGGGATATTGAAGTCCTAGACTTTCTACCCGCTTGGACTGTTGAAGAATTAAAAGAATATTGCAAGATGCGTATAAGAAAAGATACGGTCTTTATAGGAATGAGTTCTGTTTTTTCTTTAATGTCTGCAGAAAGCCATATCATAGATTTTGTGGAATGGTTTAAGAAAAAATATCCTAACATCACAGTTATTGCTGGCAGTAAAATGCTAATAACTAATCATATGATACCAGCTGATTATCATGTGGCGGGTTATGGCGAACTTGCTCTGATAGAATTACTTAAAAAAATTACAGGAAAGCCAAGTAATATTGTTATAGAAAATTTTGAGATGATGGGTAAGCATTATAATTTTGTTAATGCTGATTCCTCACACCCGTCATATCCAATGGATGACTTACAGGTAAAATACGAAGCCAGAGATTATATTGAACCTCAGGAAAGTCTTACTCTTGAATTTACACGCGGCTGTAAATTTAAATGTAAGTTTTGTTATTTTAACGTTATAGGATATAAAGGTAGAACATGGCGGTGTATGAGTAATCTACATGATGAACTTTTAAGAAATTATGAATATTGGGGTACAACAGATTACACATGTGCCGACGAAACTGCCAATGCCGAATCATCTGTCTTACAAGATGCCGCTACCATCATCAATAAACTACCATTTGAAACTAATGTTAAAGGTTATATTAGAGCAGATCTACTTGCCTCCAGACCTCAAGATTGGGAACACCTGGCGGCGATGGGACTTTGGGGGCATTATTATGGTGTTGAATCCTTTAATCATGCATCTGCAAAAGTTGTGGGAAAGGGAATGAAACCTGAAAAGATACAACAGGGCATACTTGATGCACAGGATTATTTTCTTAAACAACTAGGAAAATATAAAGCTAGCATTAGCCTTATTATAGGACTTCCACATGAAACTGAGGAATCTTTTGACAGAGGAATAGACTGGGTATTTGATAATATGAAGTCTCCGTCTGTTAGTATCTTTCCACTAGCAATACATCATAAATTAGCAGATTCCAATCTAAGAAACACATATTCTGAATTTGAAGAAACTTGGGAAGAATCTGGTCTTTTTGAAGAAACAACACTTGAGGAAATGGGTGCAACAAAAGAAGGCTTGGGCGAAAATGTTTCTGAGAATGTGAGGAATGCAATTTGGGATAGAATACAAACTCCTATCAATACTCTTTGGTCACATGATACGATGAATGTATGGGATGCTTATAAGATATATGCCAGATATGAAGGGGATGCAAATTTTTTGTCAAAACAGTCTCCTAATATGTGGTTTCTTCACAAATATAGAAATGCTGGATATAGTTTTGAGGATTTACATAAAACGTTTGATGAACTTGGAGGTGTTACGTTGGGAATGAAGGAAGCCGAAGAAAGAGTTCAAAGATATAAAGAAAAAAAGTTGCAATAAGACTAAAATAGTGCTTGACATTAGGACCAAAATACGCCATTATAAGTTATAGTTAGATAGTTAGGAGTTTGATATGACTGAGCAATTCAAATCTTTTATGAATTCCCTCTGGAACTGCACTGATGTTGTAGTCCCAGGTATGGGTACCATTGTTAGCACACGGGCCAAGTATGGCACTGATATTCAAGCAACCTGTTATGATGGTGAGGAATACTCCCTGATTGACGGGACGGAGCTGTTTGAGCAGTTTCCAAATTTATTTGAAAAAAGTTGAAAAAAGGGGTTGACATTAGGACCAAAATATGCCATTATAAGTTATAGTTAGATAGTTAGGAGTTAGTTATGACAATGTTTCAAGCAGATATTACAGTAGATTATGCTGATGGTTCCCGTGGAGGAAAAGTAATTTATGCCTCTTCTCGAGAACAAGTTATGGACGATGCGTTTTATTTCGTATCTCAACAAGTTGTCGAAGGTCGTGAGACTGACAATAAAGTTGTCGAATATAAAGTTAAATCGAAAGTATCTAAAAATGTCTAACAAAAGTCATGCCAAACTAGTGGACGAGATCCAGGAACTAGTTTGCGATAACTACAATATTGAATGGCAAGAAGTTGCCAAGGTTCTTCGGGTGAAGTACAGCGGTCCATTGGCAGATTATGCGTCTGCTCTCGGACATAAATTTTGGGTAGAAATACAAAATGACCTAATGATGCTCGAGGAATCTTATGACGGAACTTATTAAGTATCTCATAATTGTTTTTATGATAATAATTGCCATATCGGTATTGCCAATGTTTGCCGCAATGTATGACAATTCATATACTTACGAAACAGTAGGTAAAACAGAGAATCCGCAGTCAGTAGGAATTCATACCATACACAAAGAAAAGGATAGAAAGTGCATAGGCGCATGTCAGGTGATTATGACAGGTGTTGCTCTGGAAGCATTGGGTGTGAATGTGTCAGGCACGGTTCGCAGTATAGGTAAAAAAGTGCTTGACATCATCCTATAAAGAGTGCATAATAAGGTATAGTTAGATGAAAGGAACTATTTTATGGCATATATTGGAGCACAAGAAGTTAAGGTAATTCGTCAGAATCTTAAGCAGACGTTTCCTAATTGTAAGTTCTCAGTTCGCAAGTCTTCAGGGGGTCACTCTGTAGATATTGCATTGTTGAAAGGTCCTGAGTTTGAGGTAGTTACTACTCGGATTCATGGTGAGGAACGTGAAGTGAACCTGAATGAAGGTCATACACCTATTAATCATCACCATACAAAACGTTTCTATGGTGAGAAAAATGCAGAGTTCTTTGATAAAGTTACTAGCATTGCAAAGGGTGACCGTTGGTATGACCGGTCAGATATTATGACTGATTATTTCGATACCGCCTACTATATTTCAATCAGCGTTGGTCGGTGGGACAAGGATTATGAAGTTGCTTAAAAATAAAATAATATTAACAGATATTGATGGCGTTGTTCTAGACTGGGAAGAAGGATTCCTGGTCTGGATGCAACACATGGGACATGATTTGGTTGACGGCTACGAATACCTATATGGTGTGGATAAGCGGTTTGGATTGGCTAAGGAAGTTACAGACCAATTGGTTCGTCAGTTTAACGCATCAGCGGCTATAGGCTTTTTACCGCCCTTACGTGATGCACAATATTATATCAAGATGCTACATGAGAAGCATAAATACAAGTTTGTAGCTGTCACTAGCCTGTCATTAGATCCGTATGCACAAAAACTACGGAAACGTAATCTAGGTAAGTTGTTTGGTAAGAACACGTTTGAGGACGTTATTTGCTTAGACACTGGCGCAGACAAGGATGAGGTTCTTATAGAACTATCAGAGAAATACCAAGGTTGTTACTGGATTGAGGATAAAATTGTAAATGCTCAGTTAGGTGCGGCTGTTGGTTACGATGCTCTATTGATGGAGCATGGTCACAATATGAAAGCCAAGGGTGATTTTCGTATTGTAAAAAATTGGGAAGGAATTTATAACTTGGTAACGAACGGAGATAAATAATGTTAACATCAGCAGAAGCAATGTCGCAGGTTATGACAGATGACTTCGTTGTCTTTTGTCGTCAGATGTGGCAGGAATGTCTTAGTGAACGCCGCCGCCATGGTGAGGAAGAAGTCACCTGGCTGGAATACTTTGAAAACAACCACGATTGGCTGGTTGAAAAATACTGGAGTCAAGAATGACAAGTTTTGAACACACTATCCTGGCAATGATTTGTATTGGTGTGGCTTATTTTATAGGCTATCGTATGGGTGAACGTGCCGGGGCAATCGAAGGCATCGGGGCTATGATTGTATGGGTGAAAGAAAAAGTAGGCGTTGTGCAATGGAATGCTTGGCAGTTTGAGGAAGAAGTCAGACAGCAAGCCGAGAAAGATGCCAACAATTCATAGGATTCTCGCTACGGTCCTTATCCTTTCTACCGTAGCTTGTACTGTCCCGGAACAGTACACGGGGGAGCAGGTGAAAACCGCTCCCCCGGAGACGTCTTTGGATGTGCAGTGGAATAATTGGCAATTGGAATAATATGGAAGATATTTTAGAAAGTATAATTGATATAGGTAGTGGGTTTATTCTTGCTATTCTAATACAAATTTTAGTGTTTCCTTTATTTGGATTTACACCTTCAATCGCGGAGAATATTCAAATAGCATTGATATTTACAGTGGTATCAATGATAAGGTCAGCACTCTGGAGAAGATATTTTAGGAGAAGAAAATCGTGACAGTAATACCATCAAATAAATTAGAACGTTACGAGATGTGGGCGGACATGATTCGCAGTGACCAAATGTCACACGAGCAAGTCCATCAGTTTCTATCTAAGCACAGTGATTTTGCCGCTTGGTATCTAAGCGAGAAGGTTCAGGATGCAGTGAGCGATGAAGCCTGAATTTAGTTATGCTGATTTCCAGGCTCTTGAGCCTACAGTTTATGATTACTATGGTTATGATAGCGAAGAATTATATCTCAGCAATCTCGAAAATAGACCAGAGGATATAACACGCAATGGTTGGGACTTGTTGCCCAATGGTGAATATACTTGGACAGCAGGTGTAGAACGTCCTCTCGATACAGTTATATTGAACTATCGCATCAACAGTCATGGCTTTCGAGGTGACGAAATGCCTGACACAGAACGTCCCCGTAGTATCATAACACTCGGTGGTGATGTTACGTTTGGTATCGGTATGCCTGAGAATCAAATTTGGCCTGTCCTAGCAGGCACATCATTTGGTTGGCGTTGTTACAATTTTGCACAGCCAGGCGGTAGTTTAGATCAGATGTATAGACTTCTGCTTGCGTGGTTGCCTAAGTTGAAGTCGCAGTATGTATTCTGCTTAGAACCAGAACCTGCCTATGAGGTCATTACAAACAGTGTTGTCCTGCGTAAATGCACTTCACATGCGCCCAGGATGCCATACCGATATGAGACAATAGAAGAATGGTCATTATATTTGGACAAAACAAAGCGAGCGATGCAGTCAGTTTGTGACCAGTTTGGTGCGAAGTTTGTGTTTATACATAAGGATATTCTAGACTCACCATCCTTTCACGAACACTTTGACGCAGACTTAGGTAGAGATTTAGAACATCCTGGTCGTACATGGCATGCCTACATTACCTATCATATGCTACAACAGGCTGGTTTTGAATGGAGCGATATAGATGAATACCATAAGTAGAGTGTGCGACTTTCACACAAGGACTTTAGATTATTATAGCACTGATACAGAAGAAAACGCTAATCCTGATTGTAAGGATATAATCACCTATACTCTGTGGAGAGACAATGGCTATGAACTTAGAACTAGACACCATCCTAATGAACTAGACAAAGACAGTAATATAGCACTTGGTTGCAGTTGCACATTGGGTGTAGGCGTTGCAGAACAACACGTTTGGCCCGCAGTATTAGAAGAACTTACAGGCAGAAAGACGTATAATTTTGGTGTCTCGGGCGGCAGTCTCGATACCTGTTTTCGTGTATTGAATCGCTATCTACCCATCACGCAGAGTAAATATGTCTATATGCAATGCCCTTCAGCCTATCGCAGAGATGTAGGCGGATATCTATTCTCACATTGGAACGTAGAAAAGATAAATCATTATGTGCCATCAGACGAGTTTGATACGGATTGGCTGTTCACAGAGGATGAATTAAGAGTCAGCAAAAGAAAGAATCTATATGCCATGCAGGCTCTATGCGATAGATATGGTGCAGAGCTAAGAATATTCCGCAGTGATGATAAGTATGAGAGCACCAAACATTGGCGCAAAATTCATAAAGAACAGATAGCAAGAGACAATCAACACCCAGGTGTTAAATGGCACAATGAAATGGCTTTGTTTTTAGAAGATATACCAGCATCTCGAGAACGTGTCTATACATATGCAGATCTCAATCCTTAATTATATAGGGCTCCATCGCAGTTACAGCATTCTCCCAGTTACTCTCAAATACAGAAAATTGCAGTATATAGCGAGGAGATTTGGGTGCGGGAACGTCATGCGGCACACAGGCATTTAATAAAACAGGTTCTCCGGGTGTATAATGATGCTCAAAGAAACATACATCACCATCATAGAAGCGAATAGGAGCATCGCCAGTAGTGATTGCTACGTTTATTACAGCAGATCTTTCGGATTGTCCACTATCAATATGCCGTCCGATACCACAATCCTCAGTCCTAGCCATAAAGGCACCCCCTGGCACGGAGATTAATTCCTTAGGCACATTTAACTTTCCTATATTTTCCTCATGCCATTCAACGAAAGGCGTAACGGTTTGGTTAAGAACAGTATATTCACCATCCAACATTTTCTCTATATCGGGTAATCTTTCTATTATTTTATTCATATTCAGATCTAACCGAACATTTCTAAACACATCAGATTTATTCATACGAAGTCTCACGAAGTTGGTGGTAAAGCTCTAGAGGCAAGACCTCACATCTGGACATCATTTTCTCATAGTATTCTATCTCTCGGTTAAACACTTTCTCCCCTGTAGGAATATACCATCTTATGAGATGCAGAGCTTGGTCATCATAGTCCATACATTCAGAACCAGTAGAAACTCCATACTTTTGAGGGAAATAGTCAGACAATTTGCTGAAAGGTATAATATAAGGAAATTTTTGCAAGCCCTCACATCTCACATAAAAGTCATATATCCACGGTCTTGTGTGTTTTTCCATAAAAGAGTGTTTGTTCCCCTGTTGTTTATGTGCCGCTTTATAGGCAGACCACAGCCTAGATACAGGATGTCGCAGTATAGCAATAGAGTGTTCCGTGGTGAGAGTCGCATCATCAGTAATGTCCCAGCCATTATCAGCAGGTATATAGCCAATATGTTTAGCAACAGTAGAGATACGATTTGTAATGAGCGTGTTCTCGAGCGTAGTAGAACCAGCTCGTGGTGCAGTTATTATAGAGTATTTGTTATCGGGTGAGATGTAGATATACATTGTAAAACATTCTATACTTGAACATCTTATATTTATATGAGCAGATTTAGGGCAGATCTTAGTTGGCGCCTCCTCCGCTCTGTCTTGTCAAGCATTGTTTATTCTTTTCGGTTTTCTTAAGAAAGTGCTTGACATTTGGTCCGTTATATGCCATTATAAGATATAGTTAGAAGGAGTTAGTTAGATGTTAATTACAGTTTTTGCAGAGAATGGTGGATTAGTTCTTTATGGTGATAATGGTCAGTTGGCCAGCAACATTCAGACCGCTAAGACGTTGAACTACTACTTACAGAAGTTTAATATTGATCCTGATTTTGATGATATCTTCTTCTCTTCTACAATGGACTTTGCCGCAGAAGAAGGTTTTGAGACCAACGCTTGTGCCAAGATTCTCTTTGAAGAAGGTGTTAAGCAGTGGCAGCTTTCTTCGGTAGGTTCTAATTAATAATGTGTGGATGGTATTACGATATGGAAAAAAGTATATTTGTAGAAGTCTTTAATGATGCTATACAGAATCTCGAGAATATCAACAGTAATGGTGGTATCATGTGGGATTATGTAGAGGCAGATATGTGTCTAGACAAGCGTTTGAAAGAATAT
>Ga0160423_10001821_pt1 | contig 17843 bp, 15 predicted proteins | sample CRUFie14St8metaG_FD_108191 | JGI IMG/M metagenome (GOLD analysis project Ga0160423, IMG submission 108191) | Marine microbial communities from the Costa Rica Dome - CRUD Field 142mm St8 metaG | ecosystem: Environmental > Aquatic > Marine > Oceanic > Photic zone | place: Costa Rica: the Eastern... | reverse complement strand
TGACCGATGCTCTCACTAAGGATGCGTCTATTGTCTCTGATCTGATAAGCGCTACTCCGTTGCCACTTATTAATTGTGTAAAAGGCATGGTCTTAGAGGAAGTTCCTGCCCCGCAATTAGATTGGGTGAAAAGACCAAGCGACAAGAGCATCTCGATTTTCGGCGCTGATAAACAAGAGTTTGGTTTGTATCTAATTCAGCATCGCAGTGGCAGCGCGGTGACGACACTTGAGTTCGGCGACACCGACTCAGGAAGTGAGAGGGAGCTTTTGACTGCCTGTATCGATACAGAGTGTATCAATCTCCTCGAGGGAGCTCTGCCATCCGCGGAGCTAGTGACCGGTGTTGTCATTAGCGACGAAGTTCATTCAATTGATGACTTGCAATTTTATAACGAATCTCTGAAATCGTACCTTGTAGTTATTTCTAAAGCATTAGGGACTCATGTTCTTTGCGCAAGCGAAGAACGGTTATTCCAAACGAAGAATTGCAGTTTTATTGGTTGCTTTGCTCTTATGGACGTGTTGCTGGTAGCTCATGGCGATGTTCAGAGGGCTAGAACGCTACTGGACCTGGCAGCAGAGCAAGCATCTTTGGTGCGAGATTACGTTGACCTGGCTCGGGCTGCTGCGGTACTGAATTGTCCAAAATTTATTGCTGAGGCATTGGGACGGCGCGCTTCAATGGCATTGCGGGATGATGATCGTAATAGGCATCTCAATCTGCCCTATATCCCACACCTGGCTGAGTTGTATTGTTCTCAGATAGCAGGCGGCAAAAAGCAAGCACATGATTTATTAACCACATTGCTAGCCGATAAGGTTGACGCTAGAAGCTTACGAGAGGGGGCGGACGTGGCAAAACGGCTCCTAGGCGATCTTGAGTTGTACAGTCGACTAAACGAGATGGCTTTATCTTTGTCTTATGACGAATTTGAACGCGGTTCTTTTGAAACTCAAGGGGATTAGAAATACCGAAAGACTGCATTGTAGCTGGAGGTTTGTTAGGGACTCTCGAAGGTTTCCCCTAGTCACTATCTGCCTTGTTTAGCTCCGTCAGGCTTTTGACATGAACGACGACTCTACGGTTGGTGGCTTGATTTTGAGGTATCGAATCACCATTCATATCTACGTTTGGTTGTTTGGGTCTTGTGTCTGCATATGCGATTGCCGAGAGTTGATTTTTCTTTACGCCCATCGACTCAAATAATTTTGCGACATTCACAGCTCTTAAAGATGATAACTCCCAATTTGAAGGGAATTTCGCGGTGTTAATAGGCACGTTATCCGTGTGTCCCTCAACCTCAACGATGTAGTCCTTTTCACCTAGACCTTGGATTATCCCACTAAGATCCATCAAAGATGACTGCATAGACCCTTTCACATCGGCAGAGCCAGAATTAAAAAGTGAGTTACTGGAAAGTTCAATTTTCAGCCCGTAAGGACTCAAAGTCGCCGACATCTCCCCTTGTAAGTTTCTCTCAACGACTAGTTCGTCAAATTTAGCCTTTGCCTCCTCCAAAGGAGACTCGACTGTTTGCACAACAGCACTAGTTGGATTCGCTGAGGCATCAGGCCCTGGAGAGTCGAAGCCTTGATTAATGCTCTGTGCTACTAGATCGTACTTTTCTTCATTTATTTTTGATGCCGAGAACATGAGAACGAAAAAAACCATTAACAGCGTGACCATATCGCCGTAGGTCACAAGCCAACTTGTGTCCTCGTTAGGATCCGAGTCGTAAATTGGAGGAGCTTCTTCTTCACTCATCTACATAAATACCCTATGCGCTTTGCGCAATATCGAAATGGATCGCTGGGTCTAAGTAGCTGTTCAGATGATCCTGGATTTCAACCGAGTTGGCTCGAGATAGAAGAAGTAGAAAGCCGTCGGCAATGAGTTGGTTTTTAAATTTTTGTATCTGTTCTTTCTGTTCTGCACGGCGAGAAGCCGGCTTAAAAATCAGTTGAGCAAACATAGTTCCATATAGTGTCGTTAGCAAAGCAACCGATAGGGACATTCCGAGACCACTGGGATCGCTAGGATCGAGATTCGCAAGCATTGCGACTAGTCCGACAAGGGTACCGATCATCCCAAAGCCCGGCGATATGTTTGCCATAGTATTTAGAATGGTCGCCTGAACCATGTTGCGCTCATATGATTTGTTGATAAAAGTATTGAGCTTTTGTTTGAGATTCTCTTTTTCATAACCAGCCAGAAACAGCTGTATACAATGAGCCAAAAACGGATCTTTCTCAGTGTCTATTTGCTTGAACTCTGACTCCAAAGCAAGCAGTCCATCGCGCGCACCCACTTTGCCCCATTTGATTACTTGCTCAACCGTTCCAAATAATGAGCCCGCATTTACAGAGGTAGGAACGAAGACCTGCATAAGTGTACCTAGCGCCTTTCGAACATACCTTCCCTCATAAGAGATCATTGTAGAAGCTATCGTCCCACCTAACACCACGGCGATGGCAGCCGCGTTGCCGAATAACAGAATTTGAGTTACGGACCCTGTAACTTCCCACACAGCGAAGATGAACGCACCGAAGCCCAACAGAAATCCAAAAATCGTGCTTAAAGAGATCTTCATAGTTACTTTATATCCTTTTCCATCTTTGTCGCGCCGTCCCCTTTTTATGTGCTGCAGTCAATAGATTTCAGGGTCTCAGTGATTTTTTATTTTTTCACAAGAAAGATTAAGGGCTGCCCTGAAGCATAGTAATCAAATCTGATTTGTTGATATTTTTTTGCTCACCCAATGTATCCCGACCGGCAGGACTTTGCCATTCGTGCCGGTCCATAAGAGCAAGCGATTCGGTGAGCATTAATTCCATTGGTACATCCAATTCATCTGCTAATAGTCTGGTCTGTACGAGGAAATCAGGTCTGCCTAAATTTGCGAGGTCAGCATCAATTAACCACGGCGACAAGCGAGTGTTAATGTTGTGTGATGGTCCCGTAGGAGCTAATTTCGTGTCCAAAATCATTTGGCGGGTAAGCCTAATTTCTTCTTTTGTGAAGCGCCCGTCAGTACTCATTGCGTCTTCAGCCAACTTGGCGCTGACAAGTTCATGATCAGCACGATGTTCGATGAAACCTGCATCGTGGTATGCGGCGGCAATACCTAATAACAACAAACTTCGCTCATCAAGGCCATCTCGCGCACCGAGTGCTATTGCCATAGTCGTTACTTGGTCTGAATGCTCTTTTGAATGATAAGTAAGTGAATCATCCAACTGCGCCGAAAGCACCGAATATATTGAGGAGACCACTGGATCATTCTTGACCCGATCTATTACCGCTGCCTCCTCGCTTATTATTCCGATTTCAAGCTGCAAACCTTTACCCCCGTTCTCGCATGCGGCCCTTTTGTAACACGTTTGCACTAGGCGTTTGGCAAAAATATTGTAAATAAATTTGAAAAAGATCCATGAATTGTTAGATTGGGAGTGCAAGCGAGTTCGCGCACGCTGAGCGAGCGTGGTAACGAAAAAGCTCGGCGTGCAAACACAGAAAAATGCCTCGCTAGGGGCACCGCCTGTCTATTTGAGTTAGGGGAGGGCAGGCGGAAAAAATTAGATAGAGCGAGCCTTAGTTATGACAATTTCTCATGGGTTAGTAATCAGTGCACTTATCTCTCTGGCGGCCGTAAGTTACGCAAGCACCGCAGCAGCACAAGACGGGCTCTACGTAGAGGGGAAAGCTCCTTCTGGAGAGCTGGTCAAGGTTGTTATTAAATCCAGACCGCCTTTTAAATATCCTCGCCGAGCCCAGCGATTGGGTGTAGAGGGTTTTGTAGTCCTTGCTTTTGACGTAAACGAGCAAGGGGATTTGGTTGATCTTAGAGTAACCGACTCGAAACCCCGCCTTGTTTTTGATAAAGCGGCGACCCAATACATTAAGAAATTCAAATTCCAGCCGGCGAGCCTTGGTGGGAGCGCAGTGTATGCCTCCGACATTACTATGCGAATGCCGTTCCGATTGGAGTAGTGGGCGATTGCACGCAACCTACATCCTCAATCTGACCTGATCAAAAGAGACGTAGTCCATGAAAATTAAAACCAGAATTATTGGCATTATTATGATTGGTATACTTTCTTTGTTCGGTGCAAGTTTTTTCTCCGCCCAGGAGCAAAATTCCGCAAATCGAGATTACAGTGCGCAAGAGAGCATAATCGCTCATAGTAGTGCTTGGATAAGCAACATGGATGTCGAGTTTACCGACAAACTCTACGTATACGATCCGCTGTACGGTTCTGAACAAAACGTGGAGTATTGGGATTTCTCCGCCGATGATCCATTTTTAACTGAGGATGTTGGTAATCCGTTATTTGAGGCATTTGCAGCGAAGGATGGCGATAAAGTTTTCGATCTTTTGTCTTCGGTATTTTTGGGACCGATTGAATCAGAACAACTGACCTTCGCGATAGCTTACGACAATAGAGGGCTACAGCTATATTGCGAGTCAAGTCTGTTTGTAATTGGAGTCGATCCTTGTTCTGAGTCGGCGTCACCTGACTATTTCTTGAATTTTGGATCGTTTGTTAGGTCTCTCGAGGAGGGCTCTTCGAGGCGAGTAGTTCAGATTACTGACTTGGATGAAGAAAAACCGGTGTCGATCAATGACACACTGTCGTTTGCCCTTATTGATGAGTCGGAGTCAGCTATCGGCATTGTTGTTCTTGGACGTAACATAACGGAAAGCCTTGAGGTTTTTGGGGAAAACTTTGAGGTTCAAACTGCTCTGGTGGTGGGAGACACGGCACTTACTGTTGGAGATTATTATCAGGAAGAACGGACTGAAGAGTTGACTTTGATGATTCGAGACAGTCTTTCCTACGCCTCCGCCAATGAGACTTTTGAATATAGCTACATAAACGAGGAGCTAGGGGCCCGAATATCGTCTATTCCCCTAAGCAAAAGTATTCGTGCTAGTGAGCTTCGGATTCTCTTATTTGACGATCAGAGTGAGCTATTGGCTGCTTTGAAAAGCTCTGAACGTGAATCACAGATTATCTTTGGTGTGATGGCACTTCTGATCTTGGGTTTGATTTTTGCCGTTACGTCAACCTCCTTCAATCGTATTCTCGGTGCGATTTCGGCACTTGAGCGAATGGGTGCAGGTGACCTGAGTGAACACAAATTACAGCGTGGCTGGTTCTCTTCCAAAAACGATGAGGTTGGTCGGCTTCAGAAAGCGATTAATGAGTATCGCCTACATCGTGTTGATGCAGAGGTCCAGCGTAAAGAGCGTGCTAAGCGAAGGGACGAACGAGATGAAATAATGTTCGAAAAAATGTCGGCTCTATCGGAGCAGTTGGAGGGCGATGCTCGCAGCATGCTGATGCGCGAAATTGATGACATGCGAACCGCTTTGTCATCGGGTACGGACGAGGAGAAGGAAAGAGCCTCGATAGAGGTTATGTCTAAAGCGTTTTCTAAGATGTCGGATGAAGTGGCTACGCTAATCGATGCTCGTACTCACGAGCTGGTTGTTGCAAAAGATGAGATAAACAGCTCTATACGGTACGCAGCGAAACTACAAAACGCATTGCTTCCTAAAACGTATCCAGGCGACATCGACATAAACGTTGAATGGCGCCCTCGGGACTTGGTGGGCGGCGATATTTACTTCATCAAAGATTTACCAGACAAGGTTTACATTGCGGTAGTCGATTGTACGGGACATGGTGTGCCTGGAGCGTTTTTGTCGATCATTGCTCGTAGCCATCTAGACAAGGCAATCACGCCCAATCAGTATCAGAGCGCGGGAGAATACTTGTCTCAGGTGAACAGCCTGCTGAAAGATACTTTGAGCAAGACTGATCAGAAAAACACTAGCGAAGAAGGCTTCGACGGTGGTGTCTGTATTTACTATCGCAGTAGCCGCAAGCTGGAGTTCGCTGGCGCTAAGGCCTCGATTTTCCAGGTACAAACTGATGGTGCTACCGAGACAGTTGGGGACAGAAAATCAGTCGGCTCCACTCGGATGAAAGAGGGATTTCAGTATTCGACACACGAAATCAGCGACCCAAGTGGCTCCTTTGTCATGTTGACTGATGGCATAACCGATGTGATGAGCCCTGAGGAGCGGCCTATTGCCTTTGGTAGACGACGTGTTTTGAAACTTTTGCAACAGGCTACTGATAGGTCACCTAGATACATAGTTGAAAAAATAATGAATAACGTTGATCTGTATCGAGGCGGTGCCCCGTTTCGTGATGACCTAACCCTGTTGGCTTTTTCGTTTAACGAGTCAGACAGTTTAAATAGCGAATCTCTCGCTAGTGAGGAGCAAGCATGATTTTTGAACAAACTCAAAGGACTCCCTACGTTGAACTAACGGCCCGATCCTGTGCTATCAGAGGCGAGTGTTACCCTGAGAATATAGCCGAATGGTCTGGACCAGTTTTAGAGGCCCTGGAGGAGTCAATGAGCCTCGGAAGTGATACGTTTAAGGTTCTGATTGAGCTTTATTATTTTAACAGCTCATCGGCCAAGTTCCTTTTTGATTTCTTCGAGTACCTGGAGGAAACCGCAGAAGCTGGACGTGAGATTGTAATTCAATGGTGTTATCGAACCGAAGACGACACGATGTTGGAAGCAGGTGAAGACTTTCAAGAAGACTTAGAGAGTTGCAGTTATGAGCTTGTTCCAATTGACGTTGAGCAAACTGCTTAGATTAGTGAGAGGGGGATGTGGTTATGGGTCCGAACAAAGACACGGTTGGTTTACATACCTTCATGCAAAACCGTCGAACGCTCTTCTGCTATTCGGGCCCCATGACCGAAGACTTGCTGACCACAATCGCGAATCCTGTTCGTCATCAACTGTCTGACAAAGAGACAGAGGAAGCTGTTGCAAATAGAGTTTTCGGCGTTTTCATAGAGCAAGCTCAGAATATCATTAGATATTCGCATCAAAAGACTAAGTCCACTGGTGATAGTGTCGGCACTATCGCCATATCTCTTGATGATGACTGTTTCCTCATTGAGGCCGTTAATGTGGTCTCGGAGTCTAAGCGAGATGTACTGGAGGCTACGCTGGTAGATCTCTCAGTAAAAGATCAACAGGAGTTGAGAAAACTCTATCGGCAGCGCTTGAAAGACGGTCCGCCCGAGGATTCTGCGGGAGCCGGATTGGGTTTCATTGAAATGGCTCGAAGAGTTAAAAAGTTTGAGTTCGACTTCCAGGCCCACGAGTTTGGTGCGCTATTTGTTTACCGTGGGTGGGTAAGCTAGGTACTGGTCCTCAATAGTAACTCTGCTGGCGTCGTTTACTAGACAATCGGCATTAGCTCGTAGGTCAGCCTATGATCAAGCACTTCTATCTTGAAAGTCATCGATATCAATTAGTGCTTTCTCAAGACTTTGTTTTGCGGATTCGAGTTCCACAGCAGTCAAATTATCCAGTACGAAGGACACATTCCGATCACCTAGCGCCATTGATATCGACTTAGTGCTTTTGGATTCTATGACTTTTCTAGCTTGAAACTCACCGATACCTTTCAAATGTATTGGTGGTAGCGCTACTGCCTCGATGCTGTCCTTGACAAGATTATAAGTATCTTCGGATATGTAAATAGATCCATTATCCGCGGCGGTCTCTAGTCTTGACGCGCGATTTACTGCAGCACCGATTGCGGTGTAATCCAATCGCGATTCACAGCCAAAATTGCCAACGGTAGCAAAGCCGGTGTCGATCCCTATTCTCATTTGTAGATGATCTCTTAGCCCATATTTTGCCCACTCGTCTGACAAATTATCCAATGCTTGAAGCATCTCGATTGCCATGTTCACGCACTGAGTCGCATCCTCTTTTACACCTCTAGTTTCTGGGTCGCCAAAAAAAAGCATAATGCCATCGCCGATGTATTTGTCGATTGTTGCTCCGTGATCTAGTGCGATGTTAGTCATTGTCTCTAGGTATAGGTTAAGTAGAGCGGTAACGTCTTCAGATTCCATGCTCTCAACATAATTCGTGAATCCACAAAGATCGGAGAAAAAAACTGTCAATTTCTTCCGCCGGCTGACCCTAGTGCCATGTCGCGACCCAGAAAAAATCGAGTTGTAAAGCTGCGGACTTAGAAACTTAGATAATTGAGCAGACATACCTTCCAGTTGCTCGTTGGTCTCTTGCGCTTCAGTTTTCAACTGATTTAAACGCTGCTCATTTTTATCGCTAAGTTTGATTATCTTTTTAGTTGTTCTCAGCAATTTTCCATATTGGTCAACCAACGTATCAAAATCAGACTGAGAAGACGTACCGTCTGCTTTGATTCTCTTAAAATCTTCGAGTACTTTTGCTTCTTGACTAAAAATGTCAGTTTCCATAGCTCCTCGACCCCTCCTTTACAACTGTCCTGCAAGCATAGACATAACACCAACACTTTTTAAAGTTTTTGTTTTTTTAAGACGCATGGCAACAATTTGATAGATCTTTTCGATGACTACGGACGCATCGGTGATTTCTTTGGCAGTGGTTATTTGATTCGGATCATGTTCCAGTCTTCACCGGGACGATGATGGTGTCGGTCCTTTGACGAGCAACCCGTCCTTCATAACAAACGAGACATGGCGAAGGCGCTTCACATTGGCAAGAGGATCGCCGCGGACCGCAATAATGTCGGCCCTTAACCCTACGCTAAGGGCGCCGACTTCGTCTCCGAGCTCCATATGTTTTGCTGCGGCCGATGTGGCGGATTGAATCGCCTGCATAGGTGTCATTCCACGCTCGATCATAATCTCGAACTGCCAGCCGCCCATATCATGAGGCAGTACGCCAGCGTCAGTTCCGTAGAGTAAGGTAGCGCCCGCAGCTACTGCCTTCTCAAACACGATGCGCTGAGCCTCAGTCGTATCGAAATTTCGTTCGATGAACACCTTTGGGTAGCCAAGGTCTCGTCCAACGCTGTCTGTATAAGTCCCATTATAAACATCCATGGATAGCGCAACTTCATTCTCTACTGCTAATGCAATGGTTTCGTCGGAGAGCAGGGAGGCGTGCTCCAACGAGTTCACACCCGCCAGGATAGCGTCTCGACCTGATTGGTCGCTGTGCACATGGGCGGTGACTTTAACGCCACGTTGTTTGGCCACTGCCACAACAGCTTCAATATCATCCTGATGCATCTCTGGAGCGCCAGGCTCAGTGCCAGTGGAGAAAACAGCACCTGATGCGATGACCTTCAGGAAGTCAGCGCCATTATCAATTGCACTTTTGGCTCTATCGGCGAATTCCTCAGGCGTTGTCGCAATACCTTGTTGAGACTCGGCTGGAATCTTGTCAGTTGGTATCTCTGGAAAAGTTAGGTCGCCACCGCCACCAGGTATAGTGAGATAGGGACCTGCTGATTGAATCCTCGGGCCGATCGCGCCTCCCGCATCAATCTTCGCTTTCGCCATAGCCAGAGTGTCCGGGAACCAAGCACCTGCATGTCGCACTGTTGTGAAGCCGCTGCGCACAGTGATCTCGGCGTTTCGTAGTATCAATGCTAGGTTGTCTGCTTGCGTTCGACGGGCATAGACGCCGTAGTCCGCAGCGTCCTCGGGATTCGCATCGAAGTGAACATGCGTGTTGATAAGCCCCGGAAGACAGGTGTAATCGCTGAGGTCTAGATCAATGGTGGTTTCGGGAGATGTTTTAGAAATAGAGACAATGATCCCGTCTCGTATCGTTAGTGTTCGCGACTTGACGGGCCGGCTCGAGATACCATCGATGAGGCTACCGCAAAAAACTGTGGTGTGTCGCGTCACCGGTGCTTCACTCTCGTCAGTAAAGCTCGCGGAGGCGACCGTTATCGTCAACATCAGGAACGATAACGAGCTGAGAGTGTTTGACACGACCCGGGAAGTCGCTAAGAGATGATGAGAAGACATAGTGTGTGATGCTAACCGGTGTTAAGTTCTCACGAAAGAGATTGCGGCGCGATCCAAACAGTAATGAGTAGGCACTTAGTGGTCGAAGCAGCTGTGAAAGCGTTAGCCAGGTAGCGAGGGTCAATTGCGCGGAGTTTTGCTCTTTTTAATCTCGGGTTCATAGCGCTATGAGCTAACGCTGCGCATAAGTAGTGTAGAATCCCGCTACTCACACAATAAATGTTAAAAACATGCCTCACGTTATACCTTCAGCCTCTGGCTATAGCCGATCTATCCCAAGAATCATTCTATTAATCCTTTCTATTTTTATTGCCTCGAGCGCAGGTGCCCAACTTTTTGAGCGGAGTTCTCCAGACGAAGAGGGTATGTCTAGTGTTCAACTTCAAAGGTTGTCTCAGCTGGCGTCAAAGTACGTTGCAGAGGGACGTGTGCCAGGCATTGTCAATTTGGTAATGCGTAATGGCAAAATTGTCCATCTGGAGGCAGTCGGTAATCGAGGCGTTGATGACGAGACGCCCATGCAGCTGGACGACCTTTTTCGCATTTACTCGATGACAAAGCCCATAACGTCTGTCGCTGCGATGCAGCTATATGAGGAGGGTAAATTTCAGCTCTCGGATCCCGTTACTAAATTCGTCCCAGAGTTGCATGGTTTGAATGTGCTCAATGACGACGGTACTCTCAGTCCCGTTGAGCGAGAGATGACGATGCATCAGCTGTTGATGCATACGGCAGGATTTTCATACGGATTTCACCCTTATCGAGATCCTGTAGATAGATTGTATGTGGCGGCTGACCTCACAAATGCGCCGGATTTGGAGGGTTTCGTATCCAAGCTTGCAGAGTTGCCCCTAAGATCTCAGCCAGGTGAAATTTATCATTACTCAGTGGCTGTCGACGTTACTGGTTTGGTTATAGAGCGCTTGTCGGGACTGCCGCTCGATGAGTACATCGACTCAAAGATTCTAAAGCCACTGCAAATGAATGACACCTTTTTTGAGGTGCCATCAACAAAACGCGAGCGTTTCGTTCAAAACCACTTCATTAACCCTGACACTGGGTCTTTGGTTAATGTTGATTATGCACCAGCCCCTTACGGTTACAGGAAGGGAGTTGCGCTTTCCGATTATTTTGATGTGTCGTTGATTTCAGGTGGGGCAGGTCTAGTCTCTACCGCACTGGACTATGCGCGCTTCGCCGAGATGTTGCGTCGAGGGGGTTCACTTGATGGAGCAAGAATCCTAGGCCCTAAATCTATTGGATTCATGACTAGGAACCACCTGTCAGAGGACTCAATGCATGCTGCGTGGGAACAGATGCCAACACCGGATATTGGTCGCCCCGGTTTCGGTTTTGGTTTGGGCTTTGGCGTGGTTACCGATGCGGCAGCGCTTGGTGTTCTTGGCAGTGACGGTGAATATAATTGGGGCGGTGCTGCAGGTACTATTTTCTGGGTAGATCCGGTTGAAGAACTAGTCGTGGTTAGTCTCATTCAGTTAATGCAGAGTCCTTGGCCCCTGCGCGCCGACGTCCAGGTCGCCGTCTACCAAGCTCTGACTGAAAGCTATGAGGACTAGGACTGTTTAACTGTAGGCAGCACGAACCATGAGTCCAGCCTTTGTACTTAGTTTAGTACTCGGTAGCCTCTACCACGTAAACACTGCCTTATTACGCGTTCTGTCTCACGAACGCCTTCCTGCGCACCACGGACGCCACCGGTGACGGCACCCACGCCCGCACCGCGCTCAGCCGAGTCCGGCCCGCGGTTGACGATTGCGCCAATCGTTCCGCCGATCACCGCTCCACCAACAGCTCTCTCCGCGACTTTCTCGGCTGTGCGGACTTCATTGGCGTAAACCTCGCACTCTGCTTTGTCGACGTAATAACGGCTCATATCAACGCCTTTACGATCAATAATAGGTTCATCGACAAATGGACGATTACCCGCACAGCCTGTTACGCAAAAAACCAAAGCCACTATTAGAGTAATCCGCATAAATATCTCTCAAACACACCTTCTTTAGTCATGATACGACCTTTCTTACGTTTTCCGGCTATAAACTTAATTTCCTTCTGGGAGGCCTATATTCCTTGTGTTGCTTAGACGGTGATTTCTGCAATACTAGTTTGCGACAAGATTAATAATAACCGAGGACGAGTATGGCTGGTTCTAATCGCGGCGCTGGGAAAACGCTAGTAGCCTTAGTGTTGACGTTTCTCTCGCATCTGGCCCAGTCCACAGAGGTGGTGACCGGATACTGGAGTGATGTCAGCAAGAGTGATCCTGTGATTCAGGCTTCCCTGTCTCCTAAATCGCCCCAAGATCCGAGCGAAAGTCGCCTGCTCAAATTCAACTTGGCGCAGTTACGTGATGCCCTCAATGAGGTAGCGACAATCAACATTATGCTTCCCGACCCTTATGGAGGTGCGGTTGAATTTGCGCTACGACCCTCCTCGGTTGTGCCAAAGCAATTGGCGGCGCGCTACCCCGAGATTCTTGCTTTTGAGGGTGTTGCTCTCCATGACTCCTCGACTACCATCCGGCTGGAACTGTCTTCCAAGGGCTTGACAGCACAGGTGTTGGGCGCTGGCAACCGCTGGCTTATAGATCCAGTGCCGGGTCTGAGTTCTGACTTTGCTCGGAGTTATAAGTATTCAAAGTCTTTTCACACGAAAGATGAGGCTTTCTGCGAATTCGATTCCACCGGTGTGTTCGGAGGTGGCAATACTTCCAGCAATCAGTTCAAGGGCGCGACTCAGCGCGCTAGAAGCACTGGCGAGTCTGTGAAAACTTATCGCCTTGCTGTCGCGACCACAGGTGAATACGGTGTTTATCATGGCGGGACCACTGCCTCAGCGCTTGAGGCTGTCGTAGCCACAATTAACCGTGTGGACGGAATTTTTGCGTCGGAACTCGCCATACGATTTCAGCTGGTTGATGATAATGACGCCGTTGTATTTGCAGACCCCGCCACTGATCCGTTTACCGGAAATGATGACGCTGGGACATTGATCGATGAGTCGCAGGCTCAGATCGACTTGCTGATCGGTACTGAAAATTATGACGTCGGACACACTCTTAGTACTGGCGCTGGTGGCCTTGCGGGGCTCGGTGTGGTTTGCAGGGAGGGCGGAAAGGCCTCGGGCGTTACAGGATCTAGTCGACCAGAGGGTGATTTCTTTGACGTTGACTACGTGGCGCACGAATTAGGGCATCAGTTTGCCGCAGATCACACCTGGAATGGTTCGAATGGCGGCTGCGGGCCGCAGCAGCGCGGACCAGATAGCGCCTACGAGCCAGGCAGCGGCTCCTCGATCATGAGCTACGCCGGCCTATGTGGAGCAGATAACATCGCAAGCGCGGTTGATGCCTTATTCCATCACCAATCGTTTGATCAAATTATCGGTTACACCACCGAGGGCATAGGTGCAGTCTGCGGCAGTGAGACAGTCTCGGGAAATACGGCGCCAGCAGTTGATGCCGGATCTGACTATGTCGTGCCAAAGGAGACGCCATTAGTGGTAACTGGTTCAGCGATTGACCAAGAGCAAGACTCGTTGCTGTATAGCTGGGAACAACGTGACCTAGGACCTCAGGCAGCATTGACCGATCCGGATGATGGACGTTTCGCGCTATTTAGGATGCTGGACTCGGCGTCCACGCCTGAGCGTTATCTGCCGGCACTTACAACGGTCGTCTCAGGTACTGCCGATTTGGCCGAACGAATTCCTCAGGTGGCTCGTGAGATGACGATGCGACTAACGGTTAAAGATGGCGCTGGCGGTGTTCAGTCCGATGACATTGTGGTTACTGTTGACGGGGACTCTGGTCCTTTTGAGGTTGTTTCACCCAATGGTGGCGAGCAAATAGGTCGCTCAAAGACTGTCGAGTGGGACACGGGTTTTACTGAGCAAGCGCCTGTAAGTTCATCCATGGTCGAGATATATCTGTCTACAAATGATGGTGCGAGTTTTGATGAGCTCGTTGATACGGTAGATAACACGGGTTCGGCCAACATCAATTTCCCGCCGGGCATCCAATCTCAGGAGGCGCGTTTGATGATCAAGGGCGCGGGTAATATTTTTTATGACGTGTCAGATGAAGCGTTTCAGCTGGATTCAGATCGCGCGGTACCGCCTACGCCAGTTTTAGATCGTGTCGAGGCGGGAGATACCAAGCTGACGCTCTACTTTGACGAAGGTCAGCCCAACGGGGTCGTTGCTGATACGTATGAGGCGTACTGCACAACCGAGTCTATTGCGACGGAAACCGATTATTCAATAGATGCGCTGCTGCCGTTTGATGAGAATACGCCGATTACCAGCGAGCTGGAGATTACAGATGATTTAACCATCGAACAGGACGGAATTCAGGTTCCCGTCAATATCACGCACACCTGGCGTGGTGATGTGGTTGTTGATCTCTCATCACCAGCTGGTACGACGGTGAGACTTAAGGAGACAGTGGGTACAGACGGTGACGATAATGTGATCGAGACCTATCCCGTCACTGCATTGCCCGTAGAATCGCTGTCAGCCTTTGAAGGCGAAAGCACACTGGGCACCTGGGTTTTAGATGTGTCCGATACTCAGCTTGAGGACAGTGGTCAGCTCGAGAGCTGGGGCGTAACCATTGTTTCGCGGTCATCGGCCTCCGAGGGCACCGCGTCCGGTACATCTTCCCCACTTGTGGTTGAAGGGCTGATCAATGGTGAAACCTATGATTGCAGGGTGACCCCATTCGCAGATGGATGGCCTGGCGAGAGTGTGAGCTTCCCACCTGCAATTCCTGTGGGTGCGGACGGTAATTCGTTGACTCCAACCTTTGCTGCGCTGACCAGCACGGCCGATGGCTTCACTGTTCAAGTAAGTAACTACGATGCTGAGTTTACGTGGGATGTAGCAACAACTGCAGGTTCTGCCAGCATAAATGGTACCGGTCTCATTACAGTCACAGGCTTGGGTGCGGGTCAGAGTGCAACTGTCACGGTTATAGCCTCGCGTGCGGGCTTTAATGATGGGTCGGCTGAGGTGACCGGTAGCGCCAATGTAGGCGCCGCCCTTACGCCAGAGTTCGGTGCAGTGGGCTCGACCGCTGACGGATTCACTGTGCAGGTTAGCAACTACGACGCGGCCTACGTTTGGGAGGTGTCTGCGTCGACGGGGAATGCGGCCATCGATGGCTTTGGCTTGATCACGGTGAGTGATCTGGCGCCAAGTCAAAGCGCAACGGTTAGCGTGACTGCGTCTCGAACAGGCTACGAAAGTGGTGAGGCAGAGATTAGTGGCTCGGCAAGTGTGGGATTGGCATTGACGCCCGAGTTTGGTGGTGTTGTCTCGACTGCGGATGGGTTTACTGTCCCGGTGAGCAACTATGATTCGGAGTTCACTTGGGATGTCACTCCGACTGAAGGTACCGCCTCAATCAGCTCTTCAGGGTTGATAACGCTAGCGGGCCTGACGTCGGGCCAGAGCAGTCGGATCACTGTCAGCACCTCGCGCTCGGGTTATGAGAGTGGGAGTGCCGATATTAGTGGCTCAGCGAACGATACCGGTTCAAGCTTAAATATTACCTTTGCGGTAGCGGAGCTCTCGGTGACTGCTAAAGAGGGCGATGGAGACACGGTGGTCCTCGCTTTTTCTGTACAGGCTGATGTGGCCGATGCTCAAATTAATGGCATGACACTTACCGCAACCGGTGATCTTAACGATGCGAATGAAGTCGGTGCGGTGAAGGTGTTCGCCGATGCCAACGGCGACGGTGTTCCTGATGCCTCAGAGCTTGTAGCCGAGGGCACCTACACCACTGACAATGGCGACGTCACGTTTACCTTTAACGAAGCATTGCCGATTACGACCGCAGCTAGTCAGGTCTTAATCACTTATGAACTCTGAGGACACAACGATGTTACTGATGAATCAAATAAAGCAAATCTGTGGCGCTCTTTTCCTCAGTTCGGCTCTCGCTGCCTGTGGTGGAGGGGGAGGCGGCGGCTCTGCGCCGCCCTCAGGCGGTGGCGGCACGACGCCGCCTCCGCCAACAATAGTGACGAAGAGCTTTACAGTGAGTGTGTCGGAAATAGACGTATCGCAAACGAGTACCGGGGAGTCGGTGGTTGTAGATGCGTCCAGTGTATCCGCCAGCGGAACGGTGGAAGTGACTCAGTAGCCCGTGAGGTTTGTACTTCACTGCTTAGGTTGATTGCCTAGTGATCTTCGCAACACTCTGTGCTGTAGCAAGAAGTTTGCCCTCTTCATCCAAGAGCTCTGACTCCATGAAGGCAGTCTTGTAGGTCGCTTGACGAATCCAGCCTTTCGCGTAGACAGGACCACTTCCGCCACGGGTGACCGCGTGGTAGCGCGTTGTGACCTCGAGGCTTGAGAGTGCAACTACGCCCTCGGGGGCCAAATGCGCAAAGATCGCGTGTGACATAGCCGCATCAAGCATCACTGTAATGAAACCGCCTTGTACCACGTCTATGGAATGACAATGGTCTGTCGTGGGCCGAAACTCAAAGGTACAGCTCTGGGTCTCGCTATCCGCCGCAATGACCCGCCCGTTAAGCAGTTCGATGAATGGCGGTTTCTGCTCATTCAGTCTTGCAACCTGATCTTTGCCAGTCATATCTCAATCCTTAATTTACTGCCTAAACCGTGGCGCGCCATGTTAACGTCTCTAGACCACATCTAATAGGATCTCTTTCCATGTTAAATGCTGTGCGCACCATGCTAGACCTGCAGGATCGAATGAATACTAAGGTTCATCCTGAGTGGCGTCAGCAAGAATTTGAATGGTACCGAGCCGCATGGATCGAGTGCGCTGAGCTTATGGAGCACGCGGGTTATAAATGGTGGAAACGCGCGGATCCTGACATTGAGCAAATACAGCTTGAAGTTGTGGATATATGGCATTTTGGTATGTCAGCCATGATCTGCCGCTCTGACAGTCTCGATGACCTAGCGGCTCAGATTGCGGAAGACTTGGCCGCAAAAACTACAGAACCCTCCCTACTAAAGGCTACCGAAACCTTAGCTGAGTCGTGTATTACGACCCAGTCGTTCTCTACCAACGCGTTTTTGGGGCTCATGGCCGCGAGTGGCCTTAGCTTCGAGCAACTTTACCGCATGTACGTAGGCAAAAATGTCCTCAACCTCTTCCGACAGGACCATGGCTATAAAGATGGCTCATACATCAAAATTTGGGACGGGCGCGAAGATAACGAGCATCTATCCGATTTATTCGTTCGGCTCGATCCCAACCAGGCAGACTTTGCGGACGCGGTTTACCAAGGTCTCGCAGAGGCATATCCAGGCTAATGTCGGCGCAGCAGAGTCCCACTTACCAGGATTTGTTCTACCGAAGCGAGGATGGTCTCACTTTGTATGCACGTGACTATCCTGCACCGGTTCCTGATGCCCAATGCGTGTTGTTGATGCATGGATTAAGCCGCAACTCAAGAGATTTTGGAATTCTCGCTGATCGTCTATCCAGGCATTATCGCGTATTAGTTGCCGAGCAGCGGGGCAGGGGTAAATCGGATTGGGATACGGACCCAGCGCGCTATACCATCCCCAATTACGTTCGAGATATGTTCACGCTTTTGAAGGCAGCAAATGTTAACCGCGTCGCCACAGTGGGAACCTCCATGGGCGGACTAATAGCGATGATCATGAACTCAGCGATGCCAGGTGTCTTTTCCCACGTTGTACTCAACGATATTGGCCCCGAGCTCTGCGATGATGGTCTCAATCGAATCAAAGGCTACGTAGGGCAGGGCGGGCCAGTCACAACGTGGACTGAGGCCGTGGCCTATAACAGACGCATTAACGAGGTAGCGTTTCCCACCTTGTCAGATGAAGGCTGGGAGCAGTTCGCGCGACAGATCTTCAAAGAGATCGACGGTGTGCCTGTCCTGGACTACGACCCGAGGATCTCAGAGGTGGTAAATGCAGAGGATTCGG
>Ga0160423_10001820_pt1 | contig 17848 bp, 16 predicted proteins | sample CRUFie14St8metaG_FD_108191 | JGI IMG/M metagenome (GOLD analysis project Ga0160423, IMG submission 108191) | Marine microbial communities from the Costa Rica Dome - CRUD Field 142mm St8 metaG | ecosystem: Environmental > Aquatic > Marine > Oceanic > Photic zone | place: Costa Rica: the Eastern... | reverse complement strand
AATACCTGCTACTGTCGAATCATTCTCAACATCATCAAGGACTAAACTTCCAGCGGCAACAACAGAATTTTTACCAATTGTTACATTTCCTAATATTGTGCTTGATGCAAAAATAGAGACTCCCTCTTCAATTTTAGGATGCCTATCGCCGCTATTGAAACCCTTCCCGCCTAATGTAACGCCTTGAAAAATTGAAACGCCCTTATTAATTTTAGCTGTTTCGCCAATTACAACTCCTGTAGCATGATCAATCATTACGGAGCTATCAATAAATGCAGCTGGATGGATATCAACACCAAATACTTCAGATGATCTATTTTGAATATACAAAGCCATGGTGTGACGATCATTATTCCATAAGATATTGCTTGATCTATATGCAGCTAAGCCTTGAAAACCCTTATAAAAAAGAAGTGGTGTAGATAAATATTTACAAGCCGGATCATTTTCACGAAAAAATAAAATATCCTCTATTAGACTGTCTTCAACAGATTTTTTTTCATTATAGGAAGACAAAATAATGTGATATAAGTCAATTGATGATAGTGCATCATTATGTAGTTTTGATGCAAGAATTGCTGCCGTGGCCTCGATAATATTATCTTTTGATAAGATTAAGCTCTCAAGATAATCTTTTAAAGATGGCTCAGCATCGATTCTTAATGAAATTTCTTTTTTTATATCAGTCCAAATATTACTATTCATAATTATCGAAAGTTTTAAATATTGATTAATTAAATAGTATGAGGAGCAGCAAAAAACTTTTTAATTAATGGCTCGAATGATTCAAGTGTATCAGTTTGATAATTTGGATCGAATGCTGCCTGATCCCATTCATCTGTGAATTCGATAGCTTTTTTATACCATGTCTCATTTACATATTGTTTTCGTAAATCTTGGGGTTTACCCATATAGTGATAATAATGCTCTCCTTGAAAATCCTGATGAGTTCTAATGATGTGATACGCATCTTCGCTAACATAAGGTTTTATCATCTCAGCAGCGATTTGACCATGATTAGGAACATTGATGACCTTACCTATGTCATGAATTAAACTTATGAGTATCATTTCGTCATCCGCACCAGCCCTTCTTGCCATTGTGGCTGTTTGCAATGCATGGTGTAATTGATCTGTTCCAAAGCCAAGTGTTAAATCTTTGGCTTGCTTTAGCATTGAAATAATTCTTTTTGGCATATCAAATATGTGAGGCATATGCTCCTCACTAATGTGCTGCCACTCTTCTTCAGTGCTGTGATCCATTCTTGTAAACATAAATGCTTCTCAAACTTGTTTAACTAGTCCATAAATTAACTTATTCGGTTTAAAAAGGCTAGATTTTTAAATAAAGTTATTTATTTATCTTGTCGTAAATTTCAATACCGTATGTAATTTAGCAGCTTTTGCAAGATCCTTTTTTAGTGGAGTACCGTCCTTTTGAAGTTTTACATTTGCAAAAAATGCATCAATTCTATTGTTAGTAACAAGATCTCTTAAAGTTTCTTCAACTAAGTTATCATCAGTAAATTCAAGGGATATATCAACATCTACCAACTTACCTTTTAACCAAATATTGCCAATAGATAAATTTTTTAAATTCTTCCACCATATATTTGATCGTAAGGTAACGCACGTATAGGAGGATGCATGCTTATGATAACTGAGTGGAACTAGGTATTTTTTTCCGCTTTTTTTACCTTGAAACTGAACAACAAGAAGTTGATGGCTAATAATAAAGTGAAATGGCGATCTAGCTATTATAGATACGAATGGATTAATTAAACGCCATAATTTCATTTTATTAACTCCGTTATTTTAAACGCATTTTCATTAATTGTATTTTTATCAAGAGTAACTTTGTACGCATTTTTATTTTTATCAAATCTAATGGTTTGTTTAGGTATTTCATTTATAAAATGAAGTGCTGCACCACCTTCGATCCCATACATAAAATTGATAGCTTGGTCATTAAGTAATTTTTTAGTTGCAGGCCTTCTTTCTGGCTCCTCATCATAATGAGGAGCACAATTTCCAGGTATAAAATTCATGCACTCCATGAGTTTAAGTTCACTTTCCCATGAATCAGTTAAACCTTTTTCAAACCAACAAATTGCACCAGCGCTAACTCCACTCATAACGACTCCCCGTTGATATGCATCTTGAAGAATTAAATCTAAACCCCAGTCTTTCCATACAGCCAACATACTTTTTGTATTGCCTCCTCCAACGAATATAGCATCTTGATCTTGAATATGTTTTTTTAGATCAATAGTTCGTTTAAAAAAGCTAATGTGAGAAGCGCTGCATTTTAATGTAGAAAAAACTGAATAAAAATTTTTAATATATTCTTCTAAGTCTCCAGTAGCAGTCGGAATAAAGCATATATTCGGTTTTTCCTTACCAGTTTGATCCAAAATATATTGTTCTATCAGATTAGATTTGATGGTTCTACCGAAACCTCCTCCACCTATAGCTATTACTTGACGCATGTTATTACCTGAGAGATATTAGATTTATGAAATATAGTCATAAATATATCATTGTTGGTGCTGGAAGTGCAGGTTGTGTTTTGGCGAATAAACTTTCAGAGGATCCTAAAAATTCTGTTCTTTTAATTGAAGCCGGCCCAATGGATTCTTCATATTCCATCAAAATGCCTCTTGCAGCAAGTTCATTGTTTAAGAGTAAAAAATATGGGTGGGGGTATGAAACTGAGCCTGAAAAAAATCTAAATAATCGAACAATTAATTGGCCCAGAGGGAAAACATTAGGGGGAAGTAGCTCAATTAATGGGATGTTATATATACGTGGTCAAGCTGACGATTATGATCATTGGGAACATCTAGGAAATTATGGTTGGGGGTATCGAGATTTACTGAAATACTTTATTGCTTTAGAGAATAATCAAAATCATGAAGATCAATTTCATGGAAACTTTGGTCCTTTATGGGTTGAAACATATCAACCTATACTGGATGCATCCAAAGAATTTTTAAAAGCATGTGCAGAATTTGGTTTTAAGAATAATGATGATTTTAATGGAACAGATCAGGAAGGATTTGGACAATATCAAGTCAATATAAAAGATGGAAAAAGATTCAGCGCCGCTGATGCATTTTTAAAACCGATATCGAATCGACCAAATTTAGAAATTCTGACAAATACCTTAGTTGAAAAACTTATTACCTTAAACAAAAAAGTAGTTGGTGTAAAAATTTCAAATAATAAATTTTCAGGAGTAATAGGATGCTCATCTGAAGTTATTCTTTGTGGTGGTAGTATCAACTCACCTCAAATACTAATGCTCTCAGGCATAGGCCCAAAAGATCATCTAAAAAACTATCGCATACCCCTCATTCATGACTTATCAGGAGTTGGTCAAAATTTACAAGATCATCTGACTGTAAATGTGAGTTATAAGGTCAATGAGTTAAAAACATTTAGCGAGCTAATGCAGCCATTTATGATGATTAAAAATCTCTATGAATATTTTTTAAAAGATACTGGGTTAATGACCTATCCTGCATCAGATATAGGTGTATTTTTTAAAACCAATCCAAATGAAAAAACACCAAATGCACAAATTCACTTTGCACCTGGTGCTGGTGAATACAAAAAAAATGGTGCCATGCGGCCATCATCAGGAATAACAGCATCAATATGTAATTTAAGACCTGAGAGTAGAGGGCATGTTGAATTACAATCCTCTGATCCTAGTGTTGCTCCAAAAATTTATGCAAATTACCTTGATAAGGAAAAAGATATAAAAAGTATGATTGAAGGAGTAAATAAAATTAGAGAAGTTTTCAAGACTCCAACTATGAAGAATATTGGAGCAACTGAAATTCAACCAGGATCAACCTATCAAACAGATAATGAAATTGATTCATTTATCAGAAATGAGTCCTTGTCTGTTTATCATCCAATCGGAACCTGCAAAATGGGAAACGGGACTGAATGTGTAGTTGATCAAAATCTTAAGGTCAAAGGCATCGAGAGTTTAAGAGTTGCAGATGCATCAATTTTTCCAAGCATAATATCTGGAAATACAAATGCAACGTGTAATGTAGTAGGAGCTAAATGCGCTGATTTAATTTTAAACAGCAATTAAAGTCAATCCTCATAAACTACTTGACCACCAACAATGGTATAAATGTTTTTTGCGCTTAATATTTCTTGCTCAGGAATAGTCATAATGTCTTTATCAAAAATACTAAAGTCTGCTAACTTACCAACTTCGATTGTTCCTTTAATATCTTCCTCAAAAGATGCAATAGCTGGCCATATGGTGAACATTTTTAATGCTTCAAATCTGGTTAATCTTTGATTAAGGTTCCATCCTTCATCATAAAAACCATCAATATCTTTCCGAGTTATGGCTGCATAAAATTCAATTCTAGGATCACCAATTTCAACAGGTGCATCTGTGCCGCCTGCAATAATTAAACCTTGATCTATAAGATCTCTCCATGCATAAGCATTATTAATTCTTTCTAATCCCAATCTGTCAATCGCAAAATGCAAGTCACCGATTGCATGAGAAGGTTGCATTGCGGGAATAACGTTTAATTCAACATATCGTTTTTGATCTATTGGAGTAATATTTTGAGCGTGCTCTATTCTCCATCTTGGGTCAGAAACTATTTCATTATTATTTTTTGCGTTTTCAAACGCTTCTTCATACCAATTTAAGACAACTCTGTTCCCATTATCACCAATTGCATGGGTTGCTATTTGAATACCCTTTATCAAAGCTTTAGCTAATCTTGGTTTGGTTTCTTCCTCACGAAAAATAAAAACTCCCTTTCCTTCATAATCACTATATTTTTCAATTAATGCAGCTCCTCTTGAACCTAATGCACCGTCTGCATACATTTTAATTGAACGAACTGTAAGTAAATTTTCAGGATCGATAATAGGTCCTTTTTCAAGTAGTAAATCGGCAGGCTCTCCATCATCAACCATAAAATAAACTCTTTGCAGAAGATTATTCTCTGATTTAATCTCATTTAAAATTGAAATATCTTCAAAAGTGCCACCAGGTACATGAATTTGAGTCCATCCTAGAGCTACATTTCTTTGAATTCCTTTTATGAATGCTTTTTTATCGTCATTTCTTGTTGATTTTGGTATTAAATCTGCAATTAAATTCATTGCCATATCAACCAATAAACCTGTTGGCTCGCCATTACTATCTTTTTCGATAAAACCACCTTGAGGATCAGGAGTGTTCGAATCTATATTTGCCAGTTTTAAAACTACACTATTGACTACAACAGCATGGCCGTCTGCCCTTTCTAGAACAACAGGATTATTAGGAGCAAAAGAGTCTATATCCCATCTTGTTGGGAATCTTTTTTCTGGCCAAGTTTTATCAATCCATCCTCTTCCTATAATCCAGTCATTAGGTTTTTTTAAAGATAGATAGTTTTCAACCGCTTTTAAAGTTAAATCTAGAGAAGATATACCTTGTAAATTGAGAGTTAATTCTCTGTAACCAATCCCCTTTAAATGACCATGGCCATCAACAAATCCAGGATAGACAAATTGTTCCTTTAAATTAAGAACTCTGACATCATCACATTTATCATATGAAGTTGTTATTCCTTTCTCAACAAAGGATATTTTGGAATCTTTTATCCCAATACTTCCAATAAATGAATTTTCGCTAAGACCATTATAAATAGATGCATCTTCAAGTATTAAATCTGCTTGATCACATTTTGGATTTGCAATTAGTGATACAAAATGAAGGATTAAGAAACCAAAGAATACAAATTTCATTTCTAATCTATGCGTCTTGAGCTGTAGGTCTTATAACTATCTCATTGACTGAAACCCCAGGATCTAACTGGAGAGCATAAATAATTGACTCTGCAACTCTCTCTGCAGGTTGAGCAATCTCCCCTATCCCTCTACTCATCAATGCTTCTAACATTGATTCATCTTTTATTGAGAAAGCTAGCTCTGTTTTAAATGCGCCTGGATAAATACATGTTACCTGTATCTTTCCAGAAGATTCTATTCTTAATCCTTCAGATATTGCTCTAACAGCATATTTAGTACCTGAATATACCGCGCTTCCTGGCATAACTCTTTTACCGGCTACAGACGAAATATTTATAATTTGACCTGATTCTCTCTCAAGCATATGCGAATACACTGAATCAATACCATATAAAACACCCTTAATGTTTACATCGATCATTTGGTCCCATTCATCAGTTCTTCCCCTCTCAAGAAGAGATAAAGGCATAATTCCAGCATTGTTAACTAATGAATCTATTCTTCCAAAGGTCTCAATACCATGATTAGCCAATGCATGCATTTGCTCTTTAGATGTTACGTCAGTTGCTTTATATATTGCTGAATCAGATCCCAGTTCATTACATAAATCTGCAAGTTTATCCTCTCTTCGAGCACCTAGTACTACCTTAGCTCCTAGGTCAACACACATCTTAGCAGTCTCTTTGCCAAAACCTGAGCTTGCACCGGTGATCATAATAATTTTGTTTTTTAAATTACCCATTTATTCTCTCCCTAAAATTTCATGGACTTTATAGTAACCTATTATCCGCTTTTTCCACTTATCAGTGTAACTATCAAATTCAGAATCACTTATAAAAAATTCTTTAAACAGCAAATCTCTATCTACCATCAAAATAGCAATAGATTTAATTTTTGTTCCATGCATAACATTATGTGCATTTGCATAAGCTGCTCCTTGTAAAAAATAGTCTTCAATCCAATCTTTTCGTTTGATCTTTTTTGCTGTCTTAAAATCAATAATTGTTGGCTTACCTTTAAATATACCAATACAATCTGCAGTTCCTGCATATAATCCATCGACAACTAAACCAGATTCTAGGCCCCAGACTTCATCAATATCATCGAGACAGTCATCGATAAATCTTTTTGCAATTTGTTGAGACAATAAGCCCATTTTATCATCTGTAAAATGTTCCCATTCTTTTCCATATAGATAATTTTCAATTGCCAAGTGAACCGATGTTCCGATCGTTGTTGCCTCATCCACAGCAGCTTTTGCTGCTTTAACTCCTACACGCCTCTTCCAAGCATCAATGCCACTTTTGTCACCAGTCGCAGAAAGAATAGATGTAACCGAAGGAACTAGATTTTCTTGAGAATCTCGATAATATCTAACATCATTTTTTTCTACCCTGATCAAATCAGGATAGGTATATTTATTTTTAAACATGCAATTTAAGCAATTGAAGCGCCTCCATCGACTGAAATAATTTGTCCAGTAATAAATGAAGATCTATCGGATAGAAGAAATGCAACCAATTCACCAACTTCCTCGGCTTCACCGATTCTTCGTAATAAAGAGGATCTCTCAAGCATTTCTTTAGCTTTAGGCTCGGCTTTAAAGTATTCTCTTACACCGGGTGTATTAATTGTTCCCGGTGATACAGCATTGACTCTAATATCATTTCTAGCAATTTCCTTTGCAATTGATTGTGTCAAATTATTAACTGCAGCCTTACTAGCAGCATATATAGAATTAAATGCATATCCTTTTATAGCTGAATTAGATGAAATATTTACAACTGAGGCTGAAATAGCTTGTTGCTTTAAAAATTTAATTTCGGCTTGGAGGCATTTCCATAAGCAAGTAAAAGTTAAATCGATTGTAGCTTGCACATCCTCAAGAGAGTAATTCTCAACTGGTCCAATACCTCTTGAGGCAGCAGCATTATTACAAATACAATCAATCTTACTAAATTTTGTTACACCGAATTCAAGCATATGTTTAATCTCATCTGATTTGGTAAGATCTGCTTGAAAACTACATGCACTATTTGGGAATTTATCATTAATCTCTCCAGCAACTTTTGCTGATGATTCTTGATTTAAATCAACAACTATGACTTTGGAGCCTTTTTTTGCTAGCGTCTTAGCTATACCCTCACCTATACCTTGACCCGCCCCAGTAACTAGGGATACTTTATTTTCTAAATCCATTACACTCCTTAAAGTTTTTTTTCTAAAAAATCTAAAATGTAATTATAAGTCGTCATCTTATTAGTTTCATTAAGGGCTTCATGTCTAGCGCCTTCAACAAGATAAATCTCTGATTGACATTCATGATATTTAAGACATTCATTCAATTTAATTGCACCTTTACCCATATTGCTCACAGGGTCATGAGTTCCTGATAGAACTAAAAACGGAATATTTTTGTTCAATAATTCTAGATTTTCTTTTTTAAATACCAATTCTATTCCTTTAATAACATCAGCCCATAATTGATTTGATACAACAAAACCGCAAAGAGGATCTTTTGTATAATTGTCTACACTTGACTTATCCCTTGATAGCCAATCGTTAGATGAGATTGCATCTTTAAATCTTGAATTAAAACCTCCAAAGATGATTTTATGTAAAAATTTACTATAACCCTCATTTCCAAGCCTCAACATTTCAAATTTTAATAATATTTTTTGTAAGATTGTTTCAAGCATATTGGGGTAGCTTGATCCAGATATTAAAGCTGCATTGAATTGTGATTTTTTTTGCAAAGCTGATAAGGCGATCCATGAACCCATGCTATGACCCAATAAAATTTTTGGAAGCATAGGAAATAATTTGTTTGTTTCCTCATGAACTTTTAGTAAATCCATGACGGCCAACTCCCAACCAGCAAACTCATCAAAGAATCCAATCTTATTATCAATGATTCTATCACCATGACCTCTATGATCATGTATAGCCACATGATAACCATGTTGATTAAAATAATTAATAAGAGTTAAATATCTGGCCTTATGTTCTGCCATACCATGAGATATTTGAATCAAGCCAATGACTTTGTTAGCAGACGAATGATGAAGATTAAACACATGATTTAATCCGGAAATTGTATCTAATGGTATTTTCTCCATAAGACTATAAAATAACATGTATTCAGGGGAAACATATGGAAGATATATACATTTCGGGAACTGGAGTCTGGACTCCGCCCCATAAAATATCTAACGATGAGCTTGTAAAATCATTTAATCAATATGTTGATTTATTCAACGCAGAAAATGCAGATCAGATAAATAGCGGTGTTATTGATGCTCTAGAGCATTCATCTAGTGAGTTTATAGTCAAAGCATCAGGTATTAAAAGTAGATATGTCATAGAAAAAGACTCCTTATTAGATCCGAAGCGTATGAAGCCTTCAATAGAGGCCAGAGCTGATGATGAATTATCATTTTCTGCAGAAGTCAGTGTTATAGCTGCTAAGCAGGCCTTGGAAAATGCAAACCTAGAACCTTCTGATATAGACTGCGTAATTGTTTCTGCTGCTAATCTGCAAAGAGCCTATCCTGCAGTAGCAATCGAAGTTCAAAATGAATTAGGCATTAAGGGTTTTGCATACGATATGATGGTAGGCTGCTCAGCCTCTACTTTTGGAATAAATAATGCATATAGCGATATCAAAGCTGGGAAATCCTCAAAAATTTTAGTGATAAGTCCTGAAATCACTTCTGGACATAATAATTTCAAAAATAGAGATGGTCATTTTATATTTGGAGATGTTTGTACAGCTGTTGTAATTGAGAAAGCCTCGAAAGCGAAAAACAAATTTAAAATAATTGATACAAAACTTAAAACTAAATTCTCTAATAATATTAGAAATAATTTTGGTTATATGAATGCTATTGAAGACAAGAACTATTCTGAGGCTGAACAATTATTTGTGCAAAATGGGAGACGGGTATTCAAAGAGGTAATGCCATTTGTTTCTTCATTGATTTTGGAACAACTTAATGAACATAGTTTATCTCCTGAAGATATCGAACGGTATTGGCTTCATCAAGCAAATATCAACATGAATGCATACGTAATAAAAAAATTATTAGGTGATGATTTCTCTTCTGATCGTGCTCCTATCGTTTTAGATGAATATGCTAATACAAGCTCAGCTGGATCGATCATAGCTTTTCATAAATACAATCAATTGGATGATGGTCAAAAGGGAATTATTTGTTCTTTTGGTGCTGGATACTCAATTTGTTCAATATTGCTAGAAAAAGCTTAAAGTAATGAAATATATTTTGCCTTTACTGGTAATTTTAACTTCAATAATTGGATCTCTAGCAAATACATATATAAGCTCTGATACTTGGTATTCAGAACTAATTAAAAGTCCGCTAAATCCTCCAAGTTATGTATTTGGTATTGTTTGGCCAATTTTATATCTAATGATGGCTATTGTTTCGTTTAGAGTGGGAGATAAATTTAGTTCAATCTTTATTTTACAATTAATACTAAATGCAGCTTGGTCATGGATTTTCTTTTTTTTTCAAGCTCCGGTAATTGCATTAATTGATATAGGAATTCTGATTTATTTAAATCAAATAATATTAAAAATAATACAAATTCATTCAAGAGTATTATTTTATGTTTATTTACCCTATCTTTTATGGCTTATATTTGCAGCATTTTTAAATGCTTCAATTATCTGGCTCAATTAAAATAAGCCTATAACCAAACCCGTCATACAAGAGGCTAAAGTAGCTCCAATCAAAGCCTTAATAGATACCTTTATTAAATCATTTTTTCTTTCAGGCGCCATGGCACTGATTCCTGTGACAAGGATCCCAACAGAAGAAAAATTAGCAAAGCCGCATAATGCATACAAAGTAATAAGCTTTGATTTTTCAGATAATATATCTGGTTCAATATTTGCCAGTGCGCCATATGCTACAAACTCATTAAGAGCAGTTTTTAGTCCTAATAATTCAGCAGCAGGTAAAGCTTCTGATATAGGGACGCCCATTAACCAAACAATTGGAAAAAATATATAGCCTAGTATTAACTGCAAAGATAAATCATTAACTCCAATCCAATTTCCTGCAATGCCAAGAATTGAATTAAGCAAAGAAACTAGAGCTATAAAAGCAATTAATATAGCTGCAACATTCAAGCAGATTTCAAGACCATCCCTAGTTCCCTTTGTAATTGCATCCATAGAACTGTCATAAACTTTAGGTACAGAACTCCCATCAAAATTTGTTATCTTTGAAGATGGAATCATAATATTGGCATACATGATTGCAGCTGGAATTGACAAAATTGAGGCTGAAACAAGGTGTTGGATTAAATTAATGTCTGGAAATTGAATTGAAAGCATGGATACTAATGCAATCATGATTGATCCTGAAACCGTGGACATACCTGCAGTCATAAGAATCAATAATTCTTTTTCACTCATCTTAGACAAGTATGGCTTTACTAGAAGAGGTGCTTCAACTTGTCCCATGATAATATTTGCAGTTGCTCCTAATCCGATTGGCCCTCCAATATTAAAAAGTTTTTCAAATATTTTTGAAATTGATCTTATGATTAGCGGTAATATATTCCAGAACCACAGTAATGCAGAGAGACTTGAAATAACTATTATTAAAGGCAAAATTTGAAATGCAAATATCATTGCATTTCCTTGACCAGAATTTTCGAAAGGCGATAAAGAACTGTTACTAAGGTAACCAAATACAAATTCAGCGCCTTCCTGAGTGGCTCCTTGCAATGCAGTAACTCCTTCAGATAGATATGCAAAAATTTGGACAATGAAAGGGATTTTTAATAGCGCAAAAGCTAAAATAATTTGAAGAAATATTGCAGATAAAATGTGTCTATAATTAATTGATGCTATATTTTGTGAAAAAGGCACTGCGATTATGACAAGGCCTATAAAACCAATAACAATATGTAGCATGGTTAACATTGTCATAATTTAGTATAGCTTAATTGCTCTAAGCCTTTCCTCTAAAAAATCATGGGCGCTGATGGAATCTGATGAATCATCAACTATTGAGCATAATTCCACATCTGGAGACGGGTGAAGAAAGAAAGGCATACTATAACGCGACGCAGATTTATCAATATTGTGATCAACGACTCTGTGACTTGTGCTTTTAAGTTTTTTTCGAGTAACTAATTGCATCATGTCTCCAATATTACAGACTATAGACTTACTCTTTGCTTCAATAGGTATCCATCCACCGGATGGGTTTTGAACCTCAAGACCAGATTCTTCAGCGCCAACTAGCAATGTAATTAAGTTAATATCGGCATGAGCTCTAGCTCTCATTATATTTGTACTATCGGTAACAGGAGGATAATGAATTAACCTTAGGATAGAATTTCCTTTCAAAGCCCAGTCATCAAAAAATGTTGCATCTTTTCCAAGTATTACTGCTATAGCACTTAGAACTTTTATACCAAGCAAATTAAGTTGACCGAATAATAGATCAAATTGATCATTAAAATCTGGAAGCTCAGAAACGACAATATTTTCAGAAATTCTATGATGGAATGTTTTATCTATAACAGGACCATGATGCCAAAACTCTTTTAAATCAGCTGTTTTTTCACCAACAGCAGTTTCTTTACCAAAAGGTGTGTAACCTCTTGCACCTGCTTTTTCAGGATTAGCATAACTATTTTTTATTTCTTCAGAGAGATCAAAAAATTTTTTACTTAAATCATAACTTGCACTTAAAATTTCATCTTCAATTCCATGATTTGTTATTGTAAAAAATCCATGAGTAGATAGCGCCTTACTTAAATCATTGATGGTCTCAGGATCTCGATTTTCAATGTCAGGCATTGAGAAGGCTGGTATTGAGTTTAATGACATTGAAATTATTTTAGCAAAAAAAAGGGCGGATTAGCCGCCCTTTAAAAAAAGAATAGTCTTATAGTGAAAATCTATAAGTGAATCCTAATTGAGCTCTCCAAATACTGTTGACAGCGGATTTGCTTAAATCATATGGATCATTTGGATTATATCTAAATGCGTAATCAGCTCCTCTGCTGTTTCCGTATATATACTTGGATAAATCAGGAGTTAATTGAAAATCCAAAACCGGTATTTTACCAGTGTAATCACCGTAGAAGATCTCTCCCTCATTGTCGTCAATTAGATTGAGTAAGTTTTCAATCGCAAGTGATATAACAAACTCATCATTATCCCTAAAGCCTGGAAGGACTTGAGTTATTTTTAAATCTAATGTGGTTTGATATGGGAATTCAAATGCTCCAGGAGGAACTATTTGACCTGCATACCCTCTCAATCTATAGGTATTATGCAGCAAATCAATTATTTCATTAGCAACAGCAATATTAGGATTTGTACATGAAACCCAGCAGACAAGTGGATCATTTACACCACTTGGGATATATAATAGTTGAGCGCTGTCGTCATTCGTTCTTCTCTCGTGACCAAAAGCTTGAGTTTGATATCTACCTGGACTTGAATAAGTATCAAAAGTAACTGTGCCAGGCAGGCCAGATTTCCTTTCGAAGAACAAGTTAAATGTTGTTGGGCTTTCAGGTCCAAAGAAATAATGGGTTGATGATAAAGTTGCAAAAAGTCTGTGCTCTGTTTCATATATAGATCTTGATGCAGATCTATATTGAAAATCAGATGCAGGACATTTCCCATAGTTTGAGTGAGATGTTGAAGATTGCATGCTACAGATCATGTCAATATTCTGATGAGTATAACCAATTGAGAATGCGCCCTCACCATCATTAAACAATCTTGACATCTGAACAGAGAAAACTTCACGTTGAGCGCCATCATTGGTGTATAAACCAAACTTAGTAGTTTTAAACTGCGATTCAGATTGACTTAGTATTGGTCTGCCATCAGGAGCTGTTAATACTGCAGGCAAAGGCTTGTCTCCTGAAATTCCAGTTCCAGCATCAAGAATTCTATAGTTAGCCTCTTCTTGCTCTGAGTTTAAATAGGTAGAGGTAAACAACCAGTCACCCATTTCTCTCTCATATGTAAGATTGAATGTCTGTGTCTCTGGCCATTCAAAACTAGGAGCTATAAAATCTACCTTAGCAGCAAGCAATGGGGCATTAACGATTGCATCATTAACGCAACTTGGCATTGTTGTTGATACATTTACAAGTGGATTACAACCGGCTGCAGCGTTTGCTGAATTATATTGAGCTATTCGGGTTCCATCATTGGTATAAGCATTTGAAATCCAAACAGTAGGAAGTTTAGATGAAAAAGTTCCAAACAAACCTTTCAATCTACTTACTTCGTCAATTTCATAATCGAAACTTAATCTATAATTTACTATGTCAGTACCAGCAATACCGCCATTTGCAAAACCATATGCATCCTTAAATCCTTGATTGACAGCTGGGGCATCATCAGAATCAAATTGATCATATCTAACACCGACTAAAACATTTAATTTTTCAGAAATGTCAATTTCATCCTGTAAGTAAAAGGAATCTAAATAGTATTCAAACATAGCGGCACCGCCTTGCTGAGTAAGGTCCCTTGAGTTTGAATATTCAAAACTTGAGGCAATTTGTGCCTGATAGTTAGCTAAACCTTCAAATTCGTATGCGCCATCTTGAGCTTCGATGTAAACGTTGTAAATATCCCAAAGTTTATTTTCATATCCAAAGGTGAATTTATGGTTGCCCATATAATAAGTACCTTTAAGCTTTGTGAAAGTTGTTTCAGTAGCAAGATCATTAGCTGATCTAGAAACATCTGGACCTATATTACAACGAATATTTTGAGATCCACAGTCGTTAATGGTAAATGAAGGAAGGTTTTGTCCAACTGGAGACATTTGAGATGTTATTTGTTCTTTAGTTGAATAGCTAAATTCTGTGATGAAATCGTCAGACCAATTAGATACTAAAAGCATACCAGTTGTTTCTGTAACCTCGCCTTTTTGATATTCAGCAGAGGAAAAAGTCATTGTGCTTGAGCTTCTATTAGCTCCATTAAGCTTACTACTATCAACTTCTTTATAATTAACTGTTAAGCGATGATCATCATTTAAATCATAATCGAGTCTTAGAGTTGTAAATTCTTGAACTGAAACATTTGAATTTGTGTATCCCAATGGATCAAAACCATAAACGCTCTTAGTAATCTCTCTAATATTAGCAACTTCATCCGTTGTAATCCTAATATTATTTGGAAGACCAGAACCTATTGGCCCATGTGTGATTGGTTTCGAGATTTCAGCCTCTTCATATGTTACGTAGAAAAATGCTTTATCTTTAATTATTGGGCCCCCAAAAGCAAAACCCTCAGATGTATCATCTAAATTGAATGTATATTTATCACCATTGGATTCATCGCCCATAAAAGAGTCACCTCTATCATAGCTGAAAACCTCTCCAGTAAACTCATTCGTTCCAGATTTAGTGATAACTTCAATTACCCCTCCTCTAAAACCAGAATACTCAACAGATGCTGGAGCAACTTTGACAGCAAGCTGCTCAATCGCATTCAAAGAAATTGGACTTCGTTGAGATGGATAACCATTATCGTTGAGCCCAAAATCGTCATTGAAAGATACCCCATCTACCCTTAAATCATTAGTTCTAGGATGGGCTCCTCCAATAGAAATGGCCTCGTAGTTTTCCTGAGCATCATCTAGAGAAACAAGTGGATTCAATCTAATAAAATCTTTCAAATCTCTCTGTACTGAAGCATTTTGCTCGATATCTTTTGCGGTTAGTGCAGTTCCGAAACCATAACCTGTATCAAGAGTCGTTCCTGCTGATGCAACCACTACCACCTCATCAATTGTTTCTAAAACAAAATTAATTCTTTTTGTATCTCCAACTATTAAAGTAATGCCAGTGGTAGTCTCAGAATTGTATTGACCTGATCTAACAGTTACTTCGTATGGACCACCAGGCTTTAAACCCCCAGCATTAAACCTTCCACTTGAACTAGTTGTTCTTGAAATGGTTGAATTTGTTGGTTTGTAAGTAACGGTTACATTCGCTCCGCTCAATGGAGTTCCAGAAGAATTGGTAACTACACCTGTTATGTCAGAAGTAAGTTCTTGTCCAAAGGCTGGGATTGCAATTAAAGCTGCAATCATAAAAAAGTTTCGTAATAATTTCATATTTCCCTCTAAAAATTAAAATATAGACGATTGATTAATTCTATACCTGTTTGATGATTATGAAAAGGAACAATTCTGCAACATTTTGCACTTTATGATCAAACTTCAATATGTGAGAACTTTGTGTAATCTTGAAGTGCTTCTGGAATAGTAATTTTACTTTTTTGGTCGAAATTATTTTCAATAATTGCAATTAAAGCTCTGCCTGCTGCCAACGCAGAACCATTAAGCGTATGAACAAATTTTGATGTTCCCTCCTCCTTGAATCTCATCTTGGCTCTTCTAGCCTGAAAATCAGTACAATTTGAGCATGAAGATATCTCTCTGTAAGATTCTTGGCTTGGAATCCATACCTCAAGATCATAGGTTTTGGCAGCAGAAAAGCCCAAATCCCCAGAACATAATTCAACAACTTGATATGGAAGATTAAGCTCAATTAGAACTGCTTCAGCATGTGATGTAAGTTCCTCTAATGCTTTAAATGAATGATCTGGATGACAAATTTGCACTAACTCAACTTTTTCAAATTGATGTTGTCTGATTAATCCCTTTGTATCTTTTCCATAACTCCCAGCCTCGGACCTAAAACAACTGGTATGAGCGGTTAATTTTAAAGGTAATTTATCAATATCTAGAATCTTGTCTCTAAATAAATTAGTTAGAGGCACTTCAGCGGTTGGTATTAAAAAATAATCATCATTAAGCTGAAATAGATCATCTGAGAATTTTGGTAACTGACCAGTAGAAGTTAGAGATGCACTATTTGAAATCATAGGTAAATAATGTTCAATGTATCCATGCTCTGAGGCCTTATCTAACATAAAAGCTATTAATGCTCGCTGTAATTTAGCTATTTCTGCTTTCAGAACTGCAAAACGAGATCCGGCAAGCAGATTTGCTGATTCTGTATCAATCATTGATGTTATATCTAGATGATCCTTCCCTTTTAAAATTTTTGGCTGGCCACACTCTCTAATTTTTATGTTATTAGCTTCATTTAGGCCTATTGGAACAGATTTATCTGAAAGGTTGGGTATATCTAATAATAATTCATTTAAACCTTGTTGGACTTCATTTAGCTTACTTGAGCAGACTTCGAGATCATTGTTAACAGATTCAATATTTTTGCTAAGCTCTGGATCATCCCTACCTTCTTTTTTCAGTATTCCAAATTCCTGTGAAAGTGTTTTACGCTGTGCCTGTAAATTTTCAGTTTCAGTCTGATATTTTTTTCTATCGGATTCTAAACTTTCATACAATTTTAAATCTAAGTCATAATTTCTAGATTTAAGATTCTCAATGACAATCTGAGAGTTATTCTTTATTAAATTTGTATCAATCATTTTTTTTAAGATGTCTTAAACAAAGAAAAAGCTAAAAATGTTCCTACTAAGCATGTAATTATTGACGCTACAACATACATTAATGCATTCAATTCTTTTCCATTGTATAGCAATTCAATTGTTTGCTGTGAGAAGGCTGACATTGTTGTAAAAGAGCCAAGAAATCCAACGATTAAAAAATAATAAGCATTTGATTTAAAGTCAGAAATATATGCCATTGCAATGCCAATAAAAAAACATCCAATAAAATTAATAAGCATTATTCCACTAGGCAGCATAAAAAAGTAAAAATCTTTCATTGAATCATTAATTAGGTATCTTAATGGAGCGCCTAATGAGCCACCCAATGCTATCAAAAAAAATTTTGTCATCATAACGGTCTTAGTTCTATTCCGTGCTCTACTCCAATGGAGTCTGTGTATCTAATAAGCTCAAGTCTATTTTTGAAAAATAAAAATCTTACTAAAGTATTCTGCTCAATTGACATAATTTCTATTATGTCATCATCAACAATATTTACTCTGTATAGTGGATTATTTTCATCAATGCCTTCAATTAAAATATTAAGAAAAAAATTGTT
>Ga0160423_10001817_pt1 | contig 17858 bp, 23 predicted proteins | sample CRUFie14St8metaG_FD_108191 | JGI IMG/M metagenome (GOLD analysis project Ga0160423, IMG submission 108191) | Marine microbial communities from the Costa Rica Dome - CRUD Field 142mm St8 metaG | ecosystem: Environmental > Aquatic > Marine > Oceanic > Photic zone | place: Costa Rica: the Eastern... | reverse complement strand
GTAGTAATTCCTTTATACACCATTTCCGGTTCGGATTTTGCTGAAACTATATATTTGAAACAAGGTATGCCCTTATCATTTAACTGTCTCATTCCATATCCAAACGGTTCAAATATTTCATGCTTTTCTATGGGCTTATCACTTTTATATTTATCTCCCCATATATCATATTTATTCGCCCAAATCCCTACCGCCATAGGATAATCCGAATCTTTTTTCTTTTTTCCTGTAGGCCATCTACTAGAAACAATAGTATCTACTAAAAATTTCCACGCTACTTGATGGTCTAAATTAGAAGGATTATCTAAATGTCTATGGTCTATCATGAATATTACATATTTGACCCTACGGGCTTGCATATCTTTTACCCATTCTTTCCAATAAATCGCTTCTCCTCCAATATCAGCACTTTTGATAGTATGAGAATTGCCATCTAATTTTATTGTTTTTCTTGAAGCCCTATGCAAACCAACTGTTCTTTCATTTATTGTAGGAACTTCTCCTCTAGTTCTTAGTTGGTAACTTAAAGTAGTTTTACCTACCATTGTTGCTCCATAAACCCCAAAGTTAATTGCATGTATTTTCTTGTAAAAACCTATTATTGCCTCACCTACTAATATGGCAAAGCCTGTCATTATTGACATTAAACAATCACTAATCCCTTTCCTTCCATGCGTTCCCAGAAAGTAATTGCTTTATCTACGGGCATATGAACTAAGGGAATATCATTAGTTTCAAATTCACCTTCTAAGTAATCAATAAATTCTCTTAGATACTTTTCACCTAAGCCTTTATTTCTATATTCCTTTTCTAAACCAAATTGATTGATTTGCCAATAAATTCCATATTCGCCATCAACCAATTCTGCTTCTCCATCGCTTATTCTATCTTTAGAAATCCAACTAAAAGGCTCTACTATTCCTAAATCTTCTAAAGTGCTTTTAAGAATATTTTTCCACAAACTAATGCCCCCAAATTCCTTTTACTTTTTCAATGAGCCAACCCATTATATTGATGTCAAAGACACCCATTATATTACCAATAAGAAAAGCGGATAGTCCCGCACAAGAACCCCAAAACCATGCTCTCATTTTCAAAAAGAAAATGTCTGCTGAATGCGCTCTTGTTTGATTATAGGCATAGTCCGAATCGGAGAAACCCATCAAGTCTCCTAATACCAACTAAACGCCCCCTTATTGAAGGGTCGCTAAAAACTCATTACCGATTACATTATCATCAGTTTCTTGCGAAGCGTAAACAGGCAAAGTAGTATTATATTGTTTTGCGCTTTCTGTCATTTTTCTTCTTTGTTGGTCGTCCCTAGCCCTTCTTTCCCAAAAAGCGGTAATCTTTCTGTCAAGTAGCCAAAGTTCTATTTTGTCATTTAGTGCCAAATCGAATAGTGCTTTCATCACCATTATTGCTCCGATTGTCCCTAGACCAAATAAAACAGAATGGGCTAATGCGCCATAAGGAAATCCTACTCCTATTTTAGAATAGGCGAAAACATTTGCGCCACTAACTGCCCCAACAAATAAAATTGTCATAACTAATCTTGTATCTTGATTTAAAACTGCCATAATAAAACCTCAATTGAACTCCACTGAAACAAACGCTTCGCTTGTGCTGACTTCTGTTATTTCTAAGAAAATACCATTAGGACACATGACCCCGTGCATATCAAATTCTAAATTGTAATGTCCTGTCTTAGACTGTGTAACTCTACACAATTCTAATCCGCTATTATCTGTTCCATCAAATACCTTTACTGTAACTGAATTATCCGACACTACTTTTATATTAAAATGCACACTTATTAATTTCGCTGAATCGGGAGTTATAATTGCACTTTCACCTAAAACTCCGCTAGAACGACAACCTCCTATACCGACCATATCATCACCTTCAAGGGTAGGTTAAAAGCAATACCTATTATATTTTTCTAAGAAATTTATTCTTTCTTAGAAGATTTAGGTTGAGTCTTAGGCTTTGGTTTTGCCTTAGATTTAGCCTTTTTAGGTATTAGCAATTCCGCTAATTCTTTAGTGTTTTTCAAAGATTTTCCTAATTCAAAGTTAGCCATTTCCAAAAGAGAATTGTCTAAAGAAAGTAATTCTTCTCTATCCTCTTCTGTAAAGATAAACATTAAGTTAGGACTTCCTATCATAGACATAGCATGAGTAAGAGAGAACTCAACGGGTTTATCCTTAGATAAAGACAAACCCATTAAGTTCATTCTTTCCGGTGCGCTATCTGTTAATTTAACAGTAGGCATTTAAACCCCTCAAAGGTTGCCCCAAACTCTTAGCCTAACAGAACCACCGTTGCCATCGTCAGCAAGGGAATCATTTGTTCCATCAAGTGAAGTAAACATTAGAGCAATCGAAGTAAGAGATTCATAATCCCCTGTTGCTGAACATTCAATTTGTGGTAGTAGTCCATTAGCATTATCATATCCTGTAATAGTTGCACAAGTTATTGTAGATAGTCCAAAGTCTGCCGCAGGAATAACTGAACCTGCCGCTACAATTGAACCTACATCAACTAGTGCATCAACAACATATTCATCACCAACTGCTCTAGGAACTTTATGTCCTTTATGGTCTGCTAAAATAGCAACTGTAAATTCTAGTGCCAATTTAAACGCCTCACTTCAAGTTAGTAATCTTTCCTTGTCCTCTAAAGTATGAACAGGCAACTTCACCAATTGTTCGGTAAAGTGCTTGGTTTCCTAGAGTTCCTACGCCAAATGGGTTTCCGTTGCTAATACCATCTTCAAAGTATTGAGTTGGTTTCATAACTGATAGCCATATATGGTCTGTATCAAGGAAAAGCATATCTGTAATTCCTGCACCTGCACTAGCATTCTTTGTTGAAGGCATAGCCGCAACAGGAATCAAAGGTATATCGTAGTAAGTTGAAACTCTAAAGCCAACTTCTGCACCTTTAACTCCTCTAACACCATTTACAGTAGGAACAATTTCCTTTCTGTCCATGAATCTTTCTTGAGCCTGTAGCAAATCACTTAGAGTTTGCAGTGTATCATATCCTGTTAGGATAACCTTTGGAGAACCGCCATTTTGTCGAATTTCTCTTAGAGTTTGGTTAATCAAACTTAGAGTCAAAGGTCTTTGTCCTGTAGAACTTAGAGTTCCATGATTTACTACTGCGTCCATAAATGTAGATGAAGCATCAGTTCCTCTTGAGTCATTACCGTATAGTTTAGCAATCTCTTGAACAGGAGCGTTGTTTGAAGCAGCGTAAACACCTGTAATTAGTCCACCTGCTTTTAGAGCCTTTAATTCAGCGTTGCTAGAAACAACCTTCATTAGAGAAGTATAATTTCTTTCAATTGTAGCAATTGTAGAAGAACCTGTTCCATCAGCATAAACTTCTAGTGGCATAACCAACATTTGATTTTGAACTTCTGCGTGGTGCTTCCCCATATCTTCTCTCATTTGCGCTCTAATGTCACCTATTCCGTCGTCAATTTGCGCCATTTCCATAGCCAATTCGCTGAACTCAAATTGATGAGCAATAACTTTTGGACTTGTAAATAGTGTTTCATATTTTGGTGCGATAGAAACTAGACCATCGTTAAGTTCTCCTAGTTTTGCATTTTCAGGAACACCACCTATAACATCGGGTCGTAGAGAAGTTCCTCCAAAGTCTAGTGAACCTGTTGCAGTAGTTCTGTCGCTAACATCTAAAGAGTTTCCTGCTCCACCCGCAGGTCTTTCACTTAGAACTCTCCAACCACTAGAAGAATAAGGTCTCTTAGCAATTACTGAAAGTGCGTTGCATTCTCGATTTAGCATAGACCAAACTTTCTGTCCAAAGATTTTATTGTATAATGCTCCGGTAGCCGCAGTTGTAGTTCCTGTTCCAATCCCTAAAGTTTGGTCGTGTCCACCATGAAGTGCTTGAACTCCACCTGTTGCTTTCAACAATTGATTTCCAAATCCACCAATTGCGCTTGTTCCATATGTTTGTGCTTCTAAATCTGCTATTGTATTAATATAACCTGCCATCTTAATAACCTCCTACCATTTTATGAATTTCATGCCAATCCATTTCGGCAATCTCATCAATACTTGGGAGTTGAACAACTGATTCTTCTTGTGCCTTTAGGATAGTTTCCTTTTCAGCAGTCAAAGACTTTCTTAGTTGAGTAAATTCATCCTTTAGAGATTTAATTTCTGCTTGAGCATCATAGTTTGCTTTTGCTATAACTGATTCTCGGCTTGCAGTTTCTCTAGCGAATCTATCTGCAAATGACTTTTCTAAATTACTGTAGGCCAACTTTTCTAGTTGTTCTTGTCGGAAAGCCTCGTAAGCCTTCTCAATATTTCCAACTGACAAATCTAGGGTTTCTAGTTCTGCGTTGTTAAAAGCCTTTACAACCGGAAGACCGCTTGCTTTTGGATTGCCATTATCAATAACAATTCTATCAGCAGGTTCGCCAATTTCTACACCTGCTCCGTCAAGAGTTGGGACATATGCTTTTGTTGCATCGTCCATGTATTCCATGTTTTCATCCTCTTCACTCATAGCCCTTTCCATCATAGCCTTTTCCTTTTCATCCGCCATAGCCTTTTCATTCGCCATAGCCTTTTCCTTTTCGTCCTCACCTTCCATAGACTCTTTTTCAGTGTCCATCATTTCTGCTTCTTCTTTTCTTAGCATATTGACTTGATTCATTAATCCGTCAAGTTCTGCTAGTGCTTTTTCTAACTTGCTCATTTTTTTCACCTGTTTTTCTTGCTTCAAAATATCAAATTTCGCTTCGGGGTTTATTCCTTTTTCACATATAGTAATTTCATGCAATTCTAGTTTACTAATTTCGTTGTATTCTCCTAGTTCCGAATTACTTTTCTTCACTTTTTGTATTGCCTGTCCTCCTATACTAAAACTCCTTAGCGAACCTTTTCTTACTCCTCTTCCGATTTCTTTTGCTTTTTCTATATCATCTCTTAATTTAATTACTACAAAAAAGCCTACATCATCTACTTCTGTTTTCCATAGTTTTCCCGTCTTATCTCTATAAGATTTTACTACTTCTCCTACTTGAACATTTGAATGGTTTGTCATTACATTTCTAAATTTTTCTTTTTCCATGAATTTAGCGACTGCTTCATTTAATGCTTTTAGAGTAATTAAATCGTTTTGTTTATCTACGATTTCAATACTTGCATATCCTCCTATCATTAAATTGTCGCTTTTTAGTATTCTAAAGTCGTTATCATTTCTATGAATCGCAACCGCAGACATACCTCTCAAAACGATATGTTTTACATTCACTATATAAAGAACAGGTAAAATTTAACCTATTTAGGAATTTTAACGGAACTAAATTTGTCTTCATAGATGTTCCAAACTCCTTCATCTCCTTCTTTATCGGCAGGTTTTTGTTTATATCCTGTCCATGCTAACCACATTTTTTTATCTTTAACAGGTAAATATCTAATATGTAATTTAGTTTCAAATTTATTTCCTTCTAAGAAATACTCATGATAGCCATGTCTTTGAATACCTAGTTTTATTTTTCCATAATCAATTACTTTTTCTCTTTGGACATTTTCCGAAACTTCCGCAGGATATTTTCCTGCCGCACCAAATAGGTCAAAAAGTTCTTTTTCATCATCTAATTCAATAGTCCAATGTAAATTTTCATCTCCTAAATTAATTGAAAAGTTTACATTGTCATCTTTTCTATGATATATTTTGAACTCCCCTTCTCTATATTCTTCGGGTGTTTTGTATTTTTTAACTTCGTCTGTGGCTAATTTAAATTCAGGGTCTGCCCTTAGTGTATTACCTGCTCCTTCTAATATTGGTTCTCGTTGAACAGCCCAATCTCTAAGACTACTTGCCTTAGCATCTAATATATCTTCATATAGACCCTTATGTTTGGCAGTTAAAAATTGATGAATTTTTCTAGCGGTTTGTGCGCCTTTTTCTTTTAAGAAGTTAAATATAGTAACAGTAAGTTCTCCTTGTTTTGTTTTCATTATTTCTTCTGCTTGTGCTTTCCACATATCTAAATCTGCTAGAGCATTCTTAGACATTAAATTATTTTCTTCAAAACCATAAAGAGTAAACCCGTCCATATCATATTTTATTATAGCAGTGGTTTCTCCATGAATATAATCTGTAATTTTAACTCCTTTCTTTAATGCTTCAACATCATAGTTCAAAGATTTCTTGGTGTCTTTAGATAGTAGTTCTAATGTTACTACTTTATCGGGGTATTCTACTTCGGGGACTTCAATAACTTTAGCAGAATATAGAGAATAAGAATCCCCTTTAGTTTTTACTTCGTCCACCTTTACTCTAACAATATCCCCAATATCAACATTTATTTTAGTGTTTAAGGCTTTTCCTACTGACATATACTTAATGCCGTTTATTTCTGTTCCCTCTTCGACAGGGCCAACTCCTACAGTATAGGAAAATAATTTGCTTTTAGTTTTCTTTTTATCTAAAACTATAACATCTAAATCAACAAACTTTTTCCATTTAACCCACTTTGGATTTTTCTTTGTTCCCAAATAATAAGTTGATGTAATATCTTTGATAACTACTCCTTCGGAAGTAGGCATATCCATGATTTCTTTTGAGTATTCATCAACTTCTTTTAATGAATCTGCAAATCTTGTATCTTTTTTAGATGGAAATAGTAGGTCTTCGGAAGAATGCTCCGAATAATTATTGAATAAAGTTGTTATTCTAGTATCTAATTCTTCATCTAACATCATTTGATTATCATGTCGCATAATATCAAAGACATGAGCCTTTAATTTAGCATCGGGGTATTTACCCTTAAACACATGAGCAATAGTATCTGCTCTATGTAGTGCTTCCTCTCCATCAAACAAAATCAATTCAGCATCTAAAATACATTCACCGAAATGCTTTTTGTTTAATTCTATTTTTATTTTTTCGCATTTATCTGTTATGTCTTTTTCATTGTATGAGTATATTCTAACATTACCGTCTATTTTGTGTAATTGTATTCTCATACCATCGTATTTTTCTTGAACTAAATATCTACCTGTAAACCCTTTTAGTTCATTCATGTCTTCAATGTCAAATATTCTATACATTGGTTTGTTGGGGACGATAAAATCACTTTCTGATTTTTCGGCCTTTTCTATATCCTTTAACTCTTCCCAATCTTTTTCTTCGTGTTGTGAAAAGTAAATTAACTCAAGCATGTCCATAGCAGACTTTACCTTGCCCTTTACTTTCTTTGAGTCCTTTCCATCCCCGTAGTTTTCTATAATATAAAGTGCTATATCATCGGGTTCTAAATCTAATCCCTCTAATCCATCCGTAAGAGTGTCTTCTTCCATATCTTTTATTTCCAAAGTTTCTTTTGGTAAAGCATGAGTATCATTTCTCATAGCATAGTGGACAAACTTTACCATTGATTCGGGATTAGATAGTAGTTCTTCTAAAACTCCATCTCCAAATCTTTTAGAAAAGGGGTCAATTACTAAATCGGATTTATACCTAATTAATTTAATACTTTCAAACAGTTCTTTTGCTTGAGGCGATTCGGGATTTTTTGTTTCTTTAGCGTCTAACAATTCTTCATCTATGTAATCTTTGAGTTCTTTACCTGCGGAGTCTAATTCTTCATAAGAAACTTTTACTTTATCAATTGCTTTTTTCCATTCTTTAGTATATTCTTTGGGGTCTTCTTTTGCTGAAAGGTAAGAGAACCTAATTATTTCAAATAGCCTAACTAGTTCAATTGAAGAACGCTTATCTTTTTCAAAAGAGCCGAGTTTCAAATGATTCCCTGCCTAAAATTTAGGTTTTACATTTATAAATCGTAGCATAGCGTCATAATTAGCGGCCTCTTTCATGGCTTCTTCTAAGGATTGAATGCTAAATTCTTTTTTAGCAATATCTTTTAATTCTGCTAATCTTCTAAGAGCCTTCATAGCCCCCATATTTTCGTTGCCACTGTTTTTTATAGCCTCATCAGCCATTTCAACAACTTTTTGCCATGAATCAGGGGGGTTTCCTTGATTCAGTGATGACTTTTTTAAACTGTCACCCGCAGTAGCATGACTACCTAAACCAAAACCGGAATGATTGCCTTTAGGCTTTCCTTTCATCTTTACATTTTCTGCTTTTGGTCTCTTAACTTTAACATGCTCCGATTCGTCTTCATGTTCCTGTCTATTATTATCTTCTAATGAATTTAACCTAAACGCTTCTTTTACTTCTTTTGCTTTTTCAATAGCCATGCTAATTATTCTATCTTCCTTTGTCATTTTTTCCGGCATATTACTGACCTCCCATTTGATTAAACATTTTGTGTATGTCTCCCCATTCCATATCACCAACTGTCTTAGTATTTTCAACAACTCCTATTTGTGGTGTAGGACTACTAACTGCAACAAATCCTGCCTTTCTTAATATTCCATCACTAGCATATACGGTTGCTTCTAATTTTTCAATCTTAGAAGTCAATGCTTTTATAATTTGTAATAGTTCTTGATTAATTTCTTCGCTCATTTTCTTTCCTCCTTTTTACCTTTTGGATATACTAAATCTCTTAACTGTCGGTATAGCAACTCATACTCTTTACGGAGTTTCGTAGCGGTGGCTACAATATCAATGTTGCGCTCGTCCATTGACATTACTTTTTTATTTAATTTCTTATCGGATTTGGTAAAATCTAAATCCTTTATCATGTCTACTAAATCCCCTAACTTAGTAAAGTCCTGACCGAAAAATTCAGTAGGTTCGGCTGACTGCAAGGTTTTCTTTAGTCTCTTTTTCTTTTTATTATCTAAAGAATCTAAGATATTTTGTGATTTCTTTTCTGCTTTAGATATGTCAAATTCTTTTCCTTCGTTATAATAATCCCATGTCATGATTCCATCTCCCTTTTTCTTTGTTCAAGTATGTTAATTTGTTCTTGTATTTGTGCAGGATAACTTTGAATAACTAACGCTCTTTGTAAAAACTTCTGTGCATCATCTTCTGTGATTCCTGCATCGTCAATAAAAGTAGTTCTTACTGCGCTAAGTTCAACATTTCCTTCAATAAACCCTTCAAAATCTTTTTTGCTTTTATCAGTTAATTTTTGTAAATCTTGAAACACAATATACCTTTGCCTGTAATATTCAGCAGTTTGATTTGCTAATTTTTCTTGCTCATCAAGTATAGTCTTTCTAGTTTCCCTATTTGGGTGATTTAGATATTCAGTAATAACTTCCGAAGGGTCTATTGCTTCATCCATAAAAGAGATTTCTTGTTCTATTTCCTCTAATGCTTCTATTTCTTTATTTATCTCATCTAACATTTCATCTCTTATTTCTTTCACTAAATCAGCATCGGGTTCTAAAGCCATAGAAACGGCAGATAAGGATTCTCTAATCTGTCTTAGTTTTCTTTTAGTTTCTTTTTCTGTTAGTTTTATTTTTCTTCTATCTCTTGGGTTGGTCATTCTTCTTTCCAACGGGTCAATCAATTCATTTTCAAAATCTCGTAGGTCTTTTCTTGAAATAGGAGTTCTTTTCTTCCCTTGAACATATCTCATAAAATTATTTTGTAATGAACCTAATGCTTGACGCAGTATTTTTTCTTTTTGCTCTAATAAAAATTCAACATCTGCTTCGCTTAAGTCTTTTAATGTTTCAATATATTCTCTAAAACTTTGAATAGTGTCTCTATATTCTTCCGGTTTTTGAGTATTTTCTATTGATTCTTTATATTTTTTAACTATCTTTTTATGTCTAACCTTTGAACCGGAAGTATCTTTTGTTCTAATACTTTCAAGAATGTTTTTGTATTGTTCTGTAAGTTTTCTTTTATCCCTTAGTGGCGGAGCAGTCTCGTCAAATCTCATTTGATATAAATTTCCTAAGAAAAGAATGAAGTCTTCTTGTGCTAAATCCGCATAAGCATCATTAAGTTGTTGAATGTTTATTTTTTCTACTTCATCAACCGTTATAGTTCCTTTTCTTCCGGTTCTTGTTCCTGTTTTATCTCTTTTTACGGTTGTTATTACAAATTCCCCATTCTTAATAAATTCCTTGAAAGGCTCTTGTAAAAAATATCTTTTTTTATTTTTCATAATAGTTAAGAACTCAATAATTCTGCTTATTTTACTTTTAGGTATAGTTCTAAAGTCGGCAGGTAGAGAAGTTATTTTTTCATCTTTAATATCGTTTAGTCTTTTTATCTTAGCAACATAATCATCAGCGATACGCACTATTTTTGTTATCTGTCGTCTTCTCCTTTCTTTAGCATCACTAGCAATCATTCTAGCATCTATTTGTCTATCAGTTTCTCTAATGTTTTCTTCTGCTATATTTACTAAGTCTTTCTCTTCTTCATCGTCTTTGTCTTGTTGAATATCTCTTGCTACTTCATCGGGTAAATCTTCTAATTCTTCTTTTTCTTTCTTTCTTTTTTGTTCTTCTAATGCTTCATCATCTAATTCTTCATCAGCCTTCTTGATTAATTTTCTATAAGTAATCATATTAGAAGGATTGATGTTTTTAACTAATGATTTTCTTATTTCTTTTTTATCAGCATTAGAATCTAATAACATTTTAGTTTCGCTATCTAATTCAACTTTAGTCAAAACATATAGTAGTGACTTATCCTTAGATAGTTCTAATATCACACTATCACCTAAAATGGAATGTTTTCTGTTTTTCCTCTCCTCTTAGGAGGTAAAGAAACTACATCGGGAATATCGGAACTAGAAGGCATTGGTTTCTTTGTAGTGTCTTCCGGCAGTCCAACGCTAAAATCCCTGTTCTTTCTTACTGCTCTATTTTCTGCACTATTAATTGCTTTCAATTGAGCAAGTTCTTTTTTCAATCTAATCTCTTTTTGTCTATTATCTTCTGTCATGGTAATCTCCTCTCACTTCTTCTATCCACATTTTGATTTCCTGCATCTTGGGGCAAACCTGTAAGTCGCTTATCCGGCCCTACGCTCATTGATGGTTTATTTCTTGTGGTAGCAGGATTTTCTTGTGGCTTACTTCCTGCACCTTCTGCCATTGTTCTCATTTGTTCATCTATGTCTCTTTGGTCTAAATTAGAACCTGCTAGTGGGTCTTTTTCAATTGGCTTTTCTTCTTCTTCTTTTGGTTCTTCCGGTTCAGGTTTTTTGAAAGTAAAGTTTCCATCTTCGTCCATCTCTACTTCAAATCCTAAATTCTTTACTGAACCCGCAATACCAACTTCTAATTCTCTTTTTCTTAATACTGCTATTTCATCTTCTTCTTCGCTTGGAGGTAGTTTTAGTTTCCAATCAGTAATACCAAATTGCTTAACTAAAAATGGGAATACATAATTATTGTAAACTGTTTGAGCCATTTGAACTGCACGATTTGTCACCAAAATTTGCATACCTTCATTGTTTAATCCACCACTTGTTGTATTATCAGCCATAAACACTTTGCTTACACCAAAGAATGCTGAAATTCTATCTCTTAAATCATCTTTAACAGAAACATATTCCATCTCTTTTAGGCTATCCATAAACTTAATCCATTCTACAGAACCTTTGCTTTCTGCTTCTATTCCCATAATAGGAATAAAATGAGGGTCTTGTTCCATCTTTTCTTTAACTGCTTTCCAAAAAGACTGCATAGATTCCATGTTTCTAGTTTGCACCGCTAATAATCCTCTAGGCATTCGGCTCTTAGTATAAGAAGAATTGACATAATTTTCCATAGCAATTAATGTCATTATGTTGTTAAATAAAGTAATAATTGGAGATTGTCCATAAAGTCTTGATGGGCTATATTTACTAAAATGCAATACTTCTCCTTTTAGGAAATACTGTTCAGCACCATGCGCTCTATTTACATAATGAACAGGGTGTAAATCTGCTCCACATTCTCCACAAACTTCATGTTCGTCGGAACTGAAAAAACTTCTATGGTTTACACAAGTAAAGGCATTAGTTCCTCTTTCTCCTAAATCATTAGTGTAAATGTGCATAGTTGCGGGGTCTCCACGATATAGTTCTTTTATTCTGTGCATTCTAATGTCGCCATTACCGTCAATAAAATATTCTTTAACTAAAACAATATATGCGTCGTCCATAATATTCAAATCATCTTCTAATTCTTTTAGAACATCAATGAACAATTGCTCGGAACAATTAACATATCCTTCAATAAATTTTTCAGCATATTGTAATTGTTTTACATCGGGATTTTTTAGATTATCACTACCGCACCTAGAACATTCCCCTACAGGTCTTGTATGTATTTTATCGCAATCCATACAAAGGGCTTCGTATGCCTTTTCCCAAACATAGCCTCTTCTAAATATTTCTTGCTTTAATTGAGTAATACAAGTTCTAACTATAACTGATTGATTAACTATGTGATAAATTAATGGAGCAGTCATGTGATAGGAAGAAGGTCTTTCCTGTATTCCTATATTGTAAATTTCCCTATCAGCAGGTTTTGGTGTGGTTCTTCTAAACAAGTTGGTTATTGAGAACCTTCTCTTTTCCGCCATTTAATAAACCCCCGTCAAATATTCCACATATACGGCCCGTTATAGTCTCTTCCGTTTTTTCGCTTTTTCCCAACAAGTTTTACACATACCATATTCGTAGACTGCATCGGTAGCATAACACCAACCACAATAGGTAAACTCCGATTTTCTTTTTTGTTTTATCCACTCTTCAAGTTCTTGGCTTTTCATGCCAATATTCCTCCGATGTTTTCAAGGCTATCCATTACAGACATTTTGCAGTTGTCTTTGTATTTCTGTATATTATCAAGATATATTCCTTCTTTTAGCCAATCAAACCCAACATGGTCTTTATGGTTTTCCCACTTCATTAGTTTGAAAATTTCATCACATCTTTCTTTATACCAATCAGCCTTCTTGTGAGATTTTTTCATTCGTATTAATTCTAATAATAGTTTAGCGTTTCCTTTTTTCAATCTAAAATGAGGAAGACATTTAGTTAGTAGTTCGCTAACATCTGCTTGAGAATAAAAGTTAAGTCTATTAATTAATCTAGTATCTTGTGGAGATTTTTGGTCTAAATGCATACGACCAAATCCTATTGACTTGTGCATTTCTTTCATGAATACTTTGCCTCTTTCTCCTGTAGCAACCAAACCAACTCTAGGATTCATATTCCTATCTAAAGTAATATATCCATCGGAGTCAATAAAAGCCGCAGTATAAGCCCAAATGTTTTTCTTAATCATGTTAGGCATCACATAATAAGAACCGTTGTGATTAGATACATTCAGTTTTTTAATGCTCTTAGAGATAATATTAGGATTAGTTAAGTTAAACATATCAATAGGCATCTTTTCATGTATTCCCCTTGCATTTATTCCTTGATTTTTTAAGATTATATCTTCTATTAATTCTAATTGTCTTTCTTTCTTAGATTTATTTAATGCTTGATTTTTAATTTTCTTTAAGCAGTCTCTAAATTCTCTTTTTGCTAAACTCATTTGTTTTGCTAATTGACTGTATTCAACAGAATAAGCCATTCCTTTCTGTTCTAGTTCAGCCTCCCAATACTTGCACAGTGCATCAATAACTTCCCTTCTTTCATCAATAGTTTTCATTTTATTTAATCTAAATAAATCTCTTTCACTAAATCTCATTTTCCTTAATGGGTTTTCATAAGGCGAAATCCACCCTATACTGTTAATGCACTTTGAGATATATTCGCTATAAGAATCAATAACAACATCAATAGTTTTAGTCATAGAGTCTCTTTGTTCTCCTTTAAGTGAACGCCTAGTGTTTCTCATTTTTTTAACAAGTTCCGGTATAGACTGTTCTTGAATAGTATATTCTTTAGGAAAACTACCTAGCATTTTTCTTGCTTCGCTTTTGTTTATTTGAAACTCTTTACATATTATTGTTAATTCTTCATCTTCGGACATTACATATCCTTTGTTTAGTATTTCTTTTACTTCCAATCCATCATTTTCCATATCTTGAACTAACTCTTCTTCTTGTTCTGCTAGTTGTGATAATTCTTCAAATTGTTCCGATGTTTCTTTCAGTTCTTCCGCATTCATAATATTCCCTCAAAAGTTTAACCCCAACAATCCCTTACTTCTTTTAGGCTCATCATCAAACAATCCCATATCGTCTAATAAAATGAATTTGTCTGTTAATTGATATGTTGCGGCATTTGCTAAAGCAAGACTCATTACCATGTCGTCGTGTGCGCCCACCCCTTCAAACTTCCCCCTTTCAGTAATAGCAAACATAGATAATTCTTCTATAATTATAGAAGACACTCGTCTACTTTCTTCATTTCCATAAGGGAAGTTCATCTTTTTATTTTCTAATGTCATTTGTAAATTCAAAATGATTTCTTGTTTCTTTTTTCTTGTTGTGTTAAAATCATGTAAATTTAAGTCGGCAACCTGTCTTAACTCTTGAGTAAAAGATTTGGCAAAGGTATTAGTTTCAAAGAGTATTGCTTCGGGTCTAAATACTTGGTTTATCAGTTTTACTTTCTGTATGTTTTCTCTAAACTCTACTCCTTTTGCTCTATCAACATAGACTATAGATTTATTTTCGTTATCATCTACCTCTAATACAGTAATTACATTATAGTCACCATCTGTTGAAATAGCAGGGTCAATTCCTACATAATATTTGTAGCCTTCTCTTCTGTGTGGTTTCAAAACTAAACTGCTATTTTTGGCGGCATCTAAATATTCGGGATTAAATAATGAAGTTCCGGTTGATATAGGAACACACATATATTCTCTTGTAAACATAAGAGAACCGACCTCCGCTTTTCTTTCCATTAAAGAATCATAATCCCATCTGCTAGGCCATAATGGTTCATTTAAAGCATTTAGACAAGGATAACTTCTAAGAGTATATGCAGGATTTTCCGACAATTGTTGGTAAATATCTGTATAACTAAAGGGAGTTCCAATAACTCTTAGAGAAGCAGTGTGATGAAGAGTTGGTATCATATCCCCATAAAACCAATCTGTGACTTTTTGAATACCTGCTACACTAAACTCTTTCAAAGGGTCGTCAATAATAATCTCTTGCGGGTGAAGACCCCTAATCTGTGAACCAACCGACCTTTCAAGTATTTGGTTTCCATTAGTCAAAGTAATATTTCCTATCGCCCAACCTCTAGCGGGTTTGAATTTCTTCAACATTGGGTGATTAAACAACTTATCAATATCCCTCATGTGAACCATAGTCTGTTTTTGGTTAGAAGAAATGTATAGCATTTGATATGGAGGCTCTTGAAAAATTAAATTCCATACAACCCAACTGTGCATAAAGACTGACTTACCATGACCTCTTGAACAAATAATAACGCTTCTTTGAGTAGTTTCCATTAGTTCTAACCATTCTTCCTGATGTTTAGCAAACTCCCAACCTAACACATTTTGAAAAAAATAAGGAAAAGAGTTCTTAGATAACTCCATATCCATTTGATGTTCAAAATTAAATTCTTCTAATTTCATAATCCCACCTATTCTTTAAAAGGTGCATACCTAAACATAGGCAACACTTTCATTTGGTTATACATATTCTCGGACATTATATCATCTACTTGAGAATATTCTATTATTTTGACTCCACCCCTACTTTCTACATAAGAAGATAATCTGTTAAGGTCTGTCCCTTCTATCGGATTAAGAAGAGTAATTTTAGGCATATCTTCATCTATTTTTTTATCTCTATAATCTAATAATCTCCTAAAAATTCCACCTTTTTTATCAAAGACATAACTATTTCCAACAAAGAAAAAAGTTCCAAAATTCCTATAAGAAGTATATCCTCTTAATTTATTTGTTTTATCATCAAAGTCAGCAACAATTTTTAATGGGTGTAAAATAGAAGGATAGCCCTTTTCTTCTGCTCTCACAAATTCATCTAAGTCTAATAGTTTTTCTTCGGGTAGAATCTCTATCCTCTTTAATATATTCCACCAAGACATTTTAACTCCCTTTACGCCACTTTTTGTTTTTCTTTTCTTTAGTTTTACTTGGACTCCATTTTACCTTATTAGCCCAATAAGCCGCAGACATTTTTCCTCGCTTAATGTTTTCTTTATGACGACTCTTGAAGGCATTTCTTTGTCCGGCAGTTTGATTTGTTTTAACTCCCTTCTGCCCAAAGGGAATATATTTTCCTTTTCCATTCTCCCATGCGTAAACATGATGAGATTTAGTCTTATGACTTGTTAATCGTTGGGGTTTGTTAAGCCCTTTTAGACCTTTTTTTCTTGCTCTTTCTAGTGCTTTTTTTCTAGGACTTTTAGGCTTCTTTTTCTTTAATATATCTTGCCAAGACATTTTCTTGAGTTGGACTTTCCAATTTTTTCTAAACTTAGGTAGTGTCATAAATTCTCTAGTATCTCTACCTTCTTGTTTCGCTCTTATGTAGGCTTTGGCTTTTGACCTAGAAGATATAGGGTAGGGGTTAATTCTTTTACCATCTTCCCCGACTACTTCGTAGCCATCTTTACCTATTCTATAGTTCATAAGCATCCCCTATTAAATATCCTAATTTTTTTCCTGCTTCTATATCACTAGGGTAGTGACTACCCATTTGGATTCTTGATAGTGATATTCTATCGGCCATTTGTTTTAATTCTTTCTTTTTGTTTGGATATTTTTTACCCAACACTCTTTCCAAACCATGCGCCCCCATAGAGTGTCCACTCGGAAAAGAGGGAGCGTCGTCCGTTGTAGTTTTTGTTGGTTTTATTTTGTCACTAATTTCATATGGTCTAGGTCTTTGATATTTCATCTTTAGTGACATCATGTAATAATTAATATCTTTAATTAAATCTTCATAGTCTTTTCTATCTGCCCCAACAATATCGAACATTTCTTTTTCAGGTTTAAGGTCTGCATCTTTCATTTGTTTAGGAGTGAGTGTTTTGTCTTTCATTATTTTTAATATGGCGGGTATTTCTGTCTCTTCTTTTGGATAACTTAGTTTAGGAATATCTACTTTTATTTTTGGACTTCTCTCAAGCATAGCCTTTTTCTTACTAGAAAGTGTGCCTTGCCACTTTCTTTTCTTGAGAATGTCCATCCAACTCATTGTAATTTCTCCTTTTTACGCCATTAATTTAAAAGGTTTTAAAATTCTAACTTGTTCCATAAATATTCTAAATGAATCACAATCTCTACAAAAATTATCTTCTTCCCAAGAGTCATAGAGCATTTGTATTATTTTGTAAGTTTTGCTATTTTTATTCGCATTTTTTAGATAATTTCTTGCTCTTTGTAAATTATCATCAAACGGAACATGCTTAATAATATTCATCCAACTCATGCTATCACTTTGGTTTATGAGTGTAAATGTCTCCATCTTTGTGCATGAATACTTTACCGTCCTTTTCTAATTCGGCTAAGGCTCGTTTTATTTCTGCCTTTTCACCAAACTGTTTTAGATTTTTCATACCTAATGCCCCGCCTTCTTTTTTAATTTCAGCGAGTATTTTTGCTTTTATGTCTTGTTTTAATATTTTTTTCCAACTCATCTTGTAAATCCCCTGCCTCTACTTCTTGTTTTTCTTTTTAGTTGCTGTCTTTTTTTCTTAGCCTCTTGTTCTGCTTGCGCTAAGTCCTTTTTCTTTTTAGTATCTTTGGCTCTCTTTTTAGCCGCCCTTGCTCTTTGTTCTATAACTCCTACAACTCGGCTTTGTCTTCCATGACTCGCATTTTTGAATGCAGAACTGCTGAAAGTATCTTTAACTGCTTGTCTATTTTTGAAACTAATTGGAACAGTATCGCTTTTATCCCTATCCACATATAAATCTGTATTCTTCTTAGAAGTTTCAGGTTCACCTTTTTTTCTATGTATTCTTTTATTAGATTTTTT
>Ga0160423_10001816_pt1 | contig 17877 bp, 14 predicted proteins | sample CRUFie14St8metaG_FD_108191 | JGI IMG/M metagenome (GOLD analysis project Ga0160423, IMG submission 108191) | Marine microbial communities from the Costa Rica Dome - CRUD Field 142mm St8 metaG | ecosystem: Environmental > Aquatic > Marine > Oceanic > Photic zone | place: Costa Rica: the Eastern... | reverse complement strand
CAGACAAACTCGACCAACTCCTCCCCAACAAAAATAAGCCCTCCTCGAATGGCTCGACCGTCATAGTCCTTCCCGCCCCCCGCACTCACAAATCTACGGGCGATTCCACCACCATCACCTTTCTTAATAAAACCAAGCACCCGGCGCAATTTCTCTGGCTCGGCAATCTCAAGAGCCCAACGCCCTACGGAAAAGCAGGACCTGGAAAGCAAATCGACCAACATACTTATGCCGGCCACGTTTGGATCGCCAAAGGACCAAACAACGAAACCCTTGGCGTCTTTGAGGCCACCGCCAAGCCGGGCCTCGCCGTGATCGATGGCTCGTGGAAACCGTCAAAAGAAAAAAAGGAGCAACCCAAACGTCGCAAAAAAAGCGAGACCCCGCCCGACGAAAAATGGCGCGCTGGGATTTCAAATTACAATCTCACTCTCACCAATCTCGAAACAAATAAAACGATCCCCCTCTCCAAATCCGGCAACAAAGACAATCCCTTCACCGGCCAAATCTATTGGTCGCCCGACCGAAGTAAAATCGTCGCCATCCAGCGTAAAACTGCAGACAAGCGGAAGATTCATATCGTGGAATCCTCCCCCAAAGACCAAGCGCAACCCAAACTCAAAACGATCACCTACGTCAAACCCGGCGACACCATCGACCACCCCCGCCCGCACCTCTTCGATCTTGGCACCAAAAAAGAAATCCCCCTCAACAACGAGCTCTTCAAGAATCCCTGGAGCCTCTCGGATTTTAACTGGGATTCCGACTCCTCGCAATTCACCTTCCTCTACAATCAACGCGGACATCAGATCCTCCGCGTCGTCGCCATCAATGCGAAATCCGGCAAGGCCTCCTCGCTCATCGCCGAAACCCCGGAGACTTTCGTCTGCTACTCCCGAAAAAAATACTACCATCGGCTTGAGGAAACCAAGGAAATCATCTGGATGTCCGAACGCGACGGATGGAATCACCTCTACCTCTTCGACAGCAAAACCGGCTCGCCCAAAAACCAAATCACCAAAGGCAAATGGGTCGTCCACAAAGTCGATCGCATCGACCACGAAAAGCGCCAGATCTGGTTTCAGCTCGGAGGGATTTATCCCAATCAGGATCCTTACCATGTCCACTTCGCCCGTATCAATTTCGACGGCACCAATCTGGTCAAACTCACGGCAGGCGACGGGACTCACAACATTGACTACTCGCCCGATGGAAAATTTCTCATCGACACCTACTCCCGCGTCGACCTCCCGCCCGTTACCGAACTGCGACGCACCGAAGACGGCTCGCTGGTGACCGTCCTTGAAAAAGCTGATCATTCGGCTCTAAAAAAAGCCGGTTGGAAAACCCCCGAACGCTTCGTCGCCAAAGGCCGTGATGGCAAAACAAACATCCACGGGATCATCCGCCGCCCGAGCAATTTCGACGCCAGGAAAAAATATCCCGTCATCGAACAAATCTACGCCGGACCTCACGATGCGCACGTCCCCAAACGGTTCTCCTCACGCGGCCACGCTATTGCGGAACTAGGGTTCATCGTGGTGCAAATCGACGGTATGGGCACCTCGCTCCGCTCGAAAGCCTTCCACGACGTCTGCTGGCAAAACATCGGCGACGCCGGCTTCCCCGACCGCGTTCTCTGGATCAAAGCCGCAGGGAAAGACCGTCCTTGGATGGACCTCAGCCGGGTTGGGATTTACGGAGGCTCCGCCGGAGGACAGAACGCCATGCGCGCCCTCATTGCACACCACGATTTTTATAAAGTCGCTGTCGCCGACTGCGGTTGCCACGACAATGCCATGGACAAGATCTGGTGGAATGAGCAATGGATGGGCTATCCACTCGGCGAACACTACGAAGCCTCCTCCAACACCGCCCAGGCCCACCGCATGGAAGGCAAACTTCTCCTCATCGTCGGCGAACTCGATACCAACGTCGATCCCGCCTCCACGATGCAAGTCGTCAACGCCCTCGTCAAAGCCGACAAAGACTTCGACCTCCTCGTCATCCCTGGCGCCGGTCACGGAGCCGCCGGGACGAAATATGGTCGCCGCCGCCAGAAAGACTACTTCGTCAGACACCTCCTCGGCGTCGAGCCGAGGCACTAGAATCTCACTTTACCTGAAAGATTCGCTCGCTCCTCGGAATTACGGCACCTCTCCAGTTCTTCTCGACCGCGGGAGTATCAAACCACCCGGACTAGGGCTCTCCCCCCTATGCCTTCATGGCCCCTATCTCGCCCGTGCTATCCGCGAAGCGCTCTTTCTCAACTCCCATCATCTTGGCCTGGGTCAGCCAGAGATTCGCCAACGGCGTGCCTTCGGGCATATTAATGTGTTGCCCGCTCTTAGTCTCTTTCCCGCCACCGGCAACAATAATCGGGAGGTCATTATACTGATGAGTCGAGCCATCGCCCAAGCCCGAGCCATAAGTGAAGAGCGTATTGTCGAGCAAGGTCGATCCATCCGCTTCCTCAACACTCTTCATCTTTTCCAAAAGATAAACGTATTGCTCCATGTGAAAGCGATCCACTTTGAGTAGATCATCAATCATCTTAGTTTGATTGTGTGACATCCCGTGGTGACTCCGCGGCTTGTCAAATAAACCTTCAAACTTATAAGGCGTATCCCATCGCTCCGGTCCGACCATGAAGGTCGTCACATTGGTCAGTCCCGTCTGCAAAGCCACCACCATGAGATCGCCCATGAGTCGAATATACTCACCACGTGGCAAATACGCTTCGGGCGGCTCATCGAATTTCACTTTCGACAGCTCGCCCTTCATTTGTTCATGACGATCCATCTGTATTTCAATAGCACGGATGGAATCGAAGTATTCCGCGAACTTTTGCCCATCTTCATATCCGAGGTCCCTCTTCAAGGAATGCGCGTCTTCCAACACGAGATCGGTGACATCACGATACTTGTCAATCTCCCGGGTTGAAAACAAACGGTGATACATTTTGCGAGGATCACGAATCGATGGCGCGAGATGCCCGGTCCCGTACCAGGAAATATTGTCAAAGTAGATCGACTCCTTATTGTCCTTGTGGCTGTTGCAACTGAACTCAAGAGTCGAAAAGGGCGTCTTTGTCCCCACCACATCAGCAACCAAATGATCGAGCGTCCGGTCCAATGGCCACGCCGTCCCTTTGATCGTGTAGGGTGGGGCGCTACTCAGATAACAGGAGGCACATTGCGCGTGAACATCTGTCCCTTGTTGAAAGGTCCGGTCCATTCCGGTGATGAGGTTGATCTCGGATTTGAACTGCTCCAGCGGCTGCATCGTCGGAGTGAGCTGCTCCAATTTCTTGACGGAATAATTTGGATCCTGCTTTCCGAGAGATCTACCCAACTGCCCCAGATTCCCCTTCGGAATGACATCATCTGCTTCGCCCGGGAAAAACCCGCGCCGCACCACACCAATCGGGACATAGAAATGCGCCATGCGCTTCGCTATCCGGGAAGCCGGCGCAGGAGCCGCAATACTCTCCAACCATGGCAAGGCCAGAGCCGCGCCACCAATTCCGCGCAGAAAATCCCGTCGTGTATTCCCTCTCATAATCTATTTCGTCTTGGAGTTCATCTTACTCAAAAACGGCTCGCTCGTCACGATTTCTCTCAAAAGCGTTTGTATCCGGTAATCGTCCTTCGCGGTCGCTTCCGAGATCTTATCCAGGGCCAATCCATCCGTTACCCCCAACTCGCGCCCCAAACTGAAAGCCAACAAATGCCCCGCCAGCCCCCGGGTAAAGCGATCTTTCTCAGCAAGAACGGCATCCTTAAATTCAACCACGTTGGAAAAGGTATGCTTCCTGAAAAGAACCCCCTCCATATCGACCTCACGGCCATTCTCATACTTTTCCCGCCATTGCCCAACGGCATCGTAGTTCTCAAGTGCAAAGCCCAGTGGATCGATCTGTTCATGACATCCACGGCAATCCGCCCGTTCCCGGTGCATTGCCAAACGCTCCCGCAAAGTGAGGTGTTCTTCACCGTCTTTAGGCTCCTCGCCAAGCGGAGGCACGTCAGCCGGCGGTGGCTCGGGCGGATTATTGAAAATCACTCCCGCGATCCACGCCCCGCGCGTAATAGGTTGGGTCCTCTCCGGACCCGAAGTCATCGTCATCACGGCGGCATTGGTAATGACTCCACCGGTTCGACGGTCAGTGACAGGAACGCGATCAAAACTCAACACACCAACTCCGCCCCGCTTCTTTTCAGCGACCTCACCCAACTCGCCATAGGCCTCTTCGAGATGGCCTGATCGATAGGTGAAGTCCGAGTCAATCAACTGCGTGATCGACTGGTTCTCGATCAAAACGGTCTCGAACAAAAGCAAGGGCTCCAGCATCATGTGCATGCTGTCGCGATACCTACCCAAGTAAAAATTCGGGAACTTCTTGAGGTCCGGAACCGAAGAAATAATCCGCTCCAATTGCAGCCACTGCGATGGAAAGCTATCGCAAAATCGCTTAACCTTCCGGTCCTTCAACATTCTGGTGAGCTGTCCCGAGAGAACATCTTCCCTAGTTAACTCGCCGGACCTCGCCAGCGCGAGCAATTCTTCATCCGGCAAGCTTCCCCAGAGGAAAAAAGACAAACGCGAGGCCAGATCATAGCCGTCCACCCTCCCGCTTCCTTGGCTCGCGCCATCATAGAGATACAAAAACTTCGGCGAGGAAATCACTGCCGACGAAACCATCTTCATCGCCTGCGTGTAGTCCAACCCCTTCTTCATCTGACCCACGACATAACCCGCATACCGATCCAATAGCTCTGAAGTCACCGGGCGCCGAAAGGCTTTGGTCAAAAATTTCTCCAATCTCGGCCGCACCAACGCTTCGGGATTCGCCTCTTTGGGAGGGAGTAAGAAAAGCTCCTTCCAAATCCCCACCCGCCTGGGACCGAAGTCCTTACTCTCGACAATCGATTGACCCAACTTCAGAAAAGACTCCATCAAGAGCGGAGAGAGCGAAAGGTGATCCGCTTGATTATCATAACCATGCTCTGCTCTCAGATCCTGCGGAAAAGCCGCCACCCCAGCCAACCGCGGCTCGATCATTTGGGACTTCCCGAGCGGACGGCTCCCCACTGTCACCCGATCCGCCATCTTCCCCGTCTCCGGTTTGAAGTATCCCTTGTGGTCCCGCATCATGCGCTCCGGCAGCGTGAAGACATTACATTTCAGGCCGAACAAATCCGTCACCGCATTATTATACTGAAAGCGGTTCATCCGCCGAATCGGAGATCGGAGATACTCCTTCTTCCCCGCCACCGATTGATGGAGCAAGTCCTCCAGATCTCCCAAAAACTTCTTCCGCGCCTCCGGCTTCAGCTGTGGTTCATCCTCCGGTGGCATTTCCTCAAAATCGATTGCCTCCACAATACTCTCCAGCAACTTCGGCTGCGCCTTCAGCTCCTCCAAACTCCCGATCTCCAACAAATTCACCTTCCCCTTCACCTTTCCGTCCTTGCCATGACAGGAAATGCAATTCTCCTTAAATATCCCCAGCACACCCTCGGCAGCCTGCAGACTCCCGGTAAAAGCCAGAACCAGAAAAATTCCAAAAGCGTTCCGGTCCATCTCCCCAAGCCTATCCATTTTGACTAAACAACACAAGCCCTGAGACTACGGCGGATCTCTTGCTTTTCATTCAAAGCCAGTAAGAGAAGTTTAGCCTAAGGCGGATCATTTACTAACCCCTTTTGCGGTGTTCCCAGTGATCTGGACGAAAAAATGGCCTGTCCATCGGGACAGGCCAGTAGAGGATCTTTGGTGCTCCCCTCTTAGCTTTGTGAAAGCTCATTAAGGAGCTTGTCGTCGGTAGCTTCGACGCCAACAACAACACCATCAACGATGATTTCAGCAACACATCCGAGGAGTCCGTCAACCCGGCGACCGCCAGGCTTGCAAGGTGCGCCGCCTCATCCGCCACCCGATTTTTGACGGGAGTATCGAACTAAGTTTACGGGAGCGGTTCTCTGAGGATCAGTGCTGCTCGCATAGAGAGTGGCTACATTGAGAGTTCCTTTTGTTTGAGCAATTGAACCGGCACCATTCTCGGCATCTTTACGATGAAAAATGGTGTAGCGAACCTTCACATTCTTGACGTTCTGCTTGCTCCAGTTTCGAAGCTCCACGGTGTATCCTGCCGGAGTCGTTTTAGTGCGCTCGGTATCCGACCGGGTCGTTGTTGGCTTTCCTTGCCAAAGATCAAAGTCGACGCGGATCGCATTGGAGGCGGCCACGGCATTTGCATTCTCTTTAACATAGGCGATATCCTTGGCGCTGAGGCGACTCAACTGGAATGTCAGAAGCTTGGTGCGTGACTTTCGAACGGTCACCGTCCCCTTTTTGGCATCGTAACCTGTGAGAGTGGCCTCAAAAGTTTTCGAACCATCTGAACTTGTGAAGGTACGCTGTTCCACGGCGCTTGCGGGGAGGCCCATCGCTAGGAATCCAAGGAATGCTACTAAAGATTTTTTCATGGCTGTAGAAGGGACGACATAAGAGGATCTCAAATCTGAAGGGTCTGTGGCAAGTCTTTATCGAGATAATATATCATCCCCCATAATTTACTGAAGAAAGGAGATAAGATCAAAAATCTACTCCGCAGCCATCAAGACGATGTTGCGATACTCTCCCACTCTTTTTTGGTCTCACGTCTAGCCCATCAGAGGGCCAAAACCCCATCGCGTGTTTTTCCTTTCTCATTCACCTGCCAATAGCGGCGAGTCATGGGATTAAGACAGGTCAGCCAGCCATCCGGGCGGTAGGCCCCGGTATCGATACAGCTACTGTAACCTAGGTCGTTGGGATAGCCGGAACGTTGCACGGTGTGTCCGCAGATCACCCGCTTGCCTGACATATGGGGCCGGGCATCGGGGAATCGACGCCAGGCCATTTCCTCAGGGTCCTGCTTCTCCAAGGGAAGATCGGGGTCCAACCCTCCATGCACAAAAATACAGTGACCGGTTTCGTAGTAGGGCAGAGCGTTTTTAATGAAGCTCCAATGTTTTTTAGGAACATTATCCAGTTTGGCACCATAGGAAATGACTGTCTCGAGACCGCCGACATCGCACCAATATCCAAAGTGCTCCGAGGACTTAGTGGCCTCTTCCATGATCTGCTCATGGTTGCCTTTGATGAGAACCAAATCTGATTCCAGCTCCCAATCAAGGAGGTATTCGACCACGCCCTTGGAATTCGGCCCCCGGTCCACGTAATCACCCAACATGACCACGATGTCCCCCTTTTTAGGTTTCACCCAATCTACAAGTTGTTTCAAGGATGATAAACAACCATGCACATCACCTATGGCCAATATCCTCCCCACAGCGACCTATTCCTAGGTCATCGATTTACCCATTGCCAATCTCAAAACGGCTTCATTTCCTCCCAACGACGCTGATTCCCCCATAGACGCTCTAGAACCAAGCCCAGGGCCCCCTTGTAATCCATCCTGCCGGGGCGATAGGAGGGCGCAACCATTTTGCCCTCATCGTCGTAGCTGAGATGCCACTGGAAGACCGGCATCTGGTAATCGTAACTCGGATCTCGTCGCTCGGAGAAGCGCATATCGACCAGAATGACCTTCCCATCCGGCCCCCGTCGAGCAAGCCAATGGTCCCTCGCAAACCACTTCAATGCCCCTAATAATTCCTGTCCCTCGAAGGCTTCCGCGAGCTCGTGTCTCTTCTCGTAATAATCATACGTCCCGGACTCTCGGTCAAAAGGTGACCAATAAGTCACCCAGTATCCCTTTTCAGTCTCAACCAAGGCCCGCCATAAAATCACGTTCGCAAAGGTCGGTGAAACCGACACGATCTTCGCTCCCGGAATCTCTTCCTCTATTCGGCCGCTTACCTGGCTGTAGGCCCACCCTTTCATCATGAAACTGAAGACCACATAGAGACAGCTCAACGAAATCCCGATCTTCGCCATTCGTTGGCTCGTCGGTTCGATTTCAGGCCTCTGTTCCAACAGTTCCTCCATCTCGGGTGACAGCCCGATCTCATCGGATTCAGAAAAGTCCGCCCGCGCCTTGGACCACTTTCTTCCCCAGATGATTCTTTTTGGAAAATACACCAAGCCTTTGATCGGACGAATCATCAGACAAAACAACAATGGCAGGGTGAAAAAGAGATCGATGATTGCCATATTGTTAAGGGAAACCCGACGATCCGAAAAGGGTTCGTAGATCTGCGTGCCATAAGTAGTGAAGACATCAATCAAGACATGGCTACTCCAGACGAGAAACACAAACCACCCGGCCCGCCTTGTGGAAACTCCTTTCTTGCGATGCAGCCGCTCCAGCGGTTTCGCAAAAGTAAAACTCGCCACAATCATGAAGAGCAACGAATGGGACATCCCGCGATGCCATTTCAATCTCGCGACCTCATCCAACCATGGATAGACAATGATATCGAGATCCGGAAGCGTCCCGAAAAACAGTCCCCAAGCCATCCCCTTCCAGCCCAGTTTACGGCCAAGAACAAGCTCGCCAACGACGCCACCCAAGGCAGCTTGTGTAATGGAATCCACGGCGCGAAAATAGGGCAGGTTTCCGATTTGTCAGCCCTCGATCACTTCATTATAAGCATTCTCGCACCCACCACGATCATGAGCACTCCAAAGATCTTCGTCAGCTGTTGATTACTCAGGCTCCTCATCAAATCCGAACCATACCAGGCCGCCACGACCGCACCCAAAGCGGTAATCCCAACGATCTTCCAGTCGATTAAATTAGATTTGGAGGTGACATTATTCGCCGTCGCCGAAAGTCCGGACACTACCACGACCGCCAGCGAAGTCGCCACCGCGGTCTTTTGCGTCATCCCCAATATCAGCACGAAAGCAGGCACCATGATGATGCCTCCACCCACGCCACACAGAGCCCCGGCTAGGCCCGCAACCACTCCGACCAAGAGACACGTCAGCAATAATTTTCCCATGAGGATCTTCTAACCGATCCCATCTGGCTCGGCAAACCCGTATTACTTGAAGGTCTTGATCCACTCGCCGAGCGCCTTCTGCTCCGCCAAGGAAAGATTAAGCGCAAGCATCGCGGGCGGGTAGCCCTCCAGGGTCTCGGCCAACGGAATGGCGATGGGACGAAGAAGGTAATCATGGTCCACCGTAAAGCGCCATCGCGGAGATCTTCAACTCCACCTCATCACGCGAATATACGTTTTCCAATTTCACGAGCGGATGCAAGCGATCCGCAGCCACCCCGGCACCGAGCTTGGGACTGAATTTCTTTTTCTTCTTCGGCTTGGCCTGAGCCATCACGAGGGCTGGAAAGAGTATGAGCGTGAAAAGTAGCTTCATAAAAGAGTTCAGAGCGAGCAATCCAGATTGCCAATTTATTGATTGGCTTAAATCTTCAAGAGTCCACGATCGCAGGGATGAAACCGCTTTTTCTTTCGCTCATTCTTTGTGCCTCCACCGCCTGCGCCAAACCGCTCAAAGTCTTCATTCTTGCCGGCCAATCCAACATGGAAGGTCACGCCAAGATCTCTTCCTTCGATCATATCGGAATGGATCCCAAGACTGCGCCTATGCTCGAGGAAATGCGCGACAAGGACGGCAACCCGCGCGTTCTCGATAATGTTCGCGTCTCCTACCTCACCGGCGGAAAAGTAAATGGCGTCGGCACCGGTCCACTCACGGCAGGATTCGGATCACGAAAAGACCCAACCCAAAACGGCGAAAAAATCGGGCCCGAATTCACCTTCGGCATCTACATGGAAAAGCTCCTCAACGAACCCATCCTCATCATCAAGACCGCCTGGGGCGGCAAGTCCATCAATACCAACTTCCGTCCTCCCAGCGCTGGGCCCTACGTATTCAACGACAAACAAATCGAAAATTATAAGAAACAAAACAAGGACGTGAATGCCGAGCTTGCAGCACGCAACGAAGCAGTCGGTGTTTACTACAAATACATGATAGACCACGTCAAAAAGACCCTGACCGATCCCGGCAAAGTGCATCCCGCCTACAATGCCAAGGACGGCTATGAGCTCGCGGGCTTCGTCTGGTTCCAGGGATGGAACGACATGGTCGATTCCGGCACCTACCCCAACCGCAGCCAGCCCGGTGGATACCATAAATACAGCGAAGTCCTCGCCCACTTCATCCGCGACGTCCGCAAGGATCTTACCGCGCCCAAAATGCCCTTTGTTATCGGCGTGATGGGAGCCGGTGGGCCCACCAAAGATTACGGCAAGAACCAGCAACGCTATAAATCAACGCACGATGGATTCCGCCAAGCCATGGCTGCTCCGGCCTCCATGCCTGAGTTCAAAGACAATGTCGTAGCGGTCCTCACCGAGAACAGCTGGGACCCCGAACTCGATGCCGCCGCCGAAAAGAGAAACCTCATCAACAATAAGAAAAAGGAACTCCAGAAGGGCCAACTTTCCAAAAAGGAGCAAGCCGCAGAGCTTGAAAAGTTCACCGCAGAAACTCTCACCGAGCGCGACGAAAAACTCCTCACAGGCATCACCAACGCCGACTACCACTACAAAGGATCAGCCAAAATCCTCGGCCAAATCGGCAAAGCTTTCGCCGAAGCTAACCACCAACTCCTCAAAAAGTAGCCAAAAGCTTTGCTTTTGGTGCGAAGCCCTAGTTTTTCTTCAACCAAATCCCCCGATTTCCTCTTCCGCCAAGGATCGTGGAGTAGCTACCGAGGCCCAACGGTTTGCCTCCGGGAGAATGCAAACAATGAAACCATGAGTCCGGGCTTTCAAATGCCCGGGTCCTATATTTCACCTCTAGAGGCCCTTCAGATATGCGACGCTCTCCTTGATGCTCGCAAGCGGATTTGGTGAGTGATCCTGCTCCACGTGGCAATGCGCCACTCCGGCAGCCTTACCGGCCTCAATGATGGACTCCATCGGAATCATGCCATTGCCCAGTTCCTTGAAGGCCTCCTTCGGCATCCCTCCGTAAATCGGAAGCTTCAACCCCGCCTTGAGATCCTTCAGATGTAATTGGGAAACCCGCCCGCTCAATTTCTTAATCAAACCGGCCGGATCCACACCTCCCGCCTTCACCCAGAAGACATCGAGCTCAAACTTCATCTCCGGAGCGAACTCCTTGATGAACACCTCAAAGCCATTCGAACCACCCATCGGCTGATATTCGAACGAATGATTGTGATAGGCCAACTGAATCCCGGCCTTCTTCGCGACCACGGCGGCCTTATTCAGATTCCCGGCAACCCGCTTATAGCCGTCGAGGTTCTTGCGGTCCTTGCCATGGAGGTAAGGCACCACGAGATGAGTCAGTTTAATGTTATTTGCCTTCTCGACGATCTTCTTGAAATCAGAAAAGCCCTCGTCCGAAGGATTCACGGCGGTCTCCCATTCGAAGTGAGTCGAATTCATCGCCAGCCCGTGATCCTGCGAGGCCTTGATCATATCATCGCAATTCGGAAAGCCATACATTTCGCCCTGCTTGTAGCCCGCCTCTGCAATCGCCTTGATCGTGCCAGCGGTGTCCTTCTTCATGGCATCGCGCATGGTATAAAGCTGAATCCCGATGTTTGCGCGGTATTTATTATCCGCGGCGAGTGCGCTGAGGGTGTTGGCAGTTCCCGCAAAAATAGAAGTAGCAGTCGAGGTCCTTAGAAATGAGCGTCGATTCATGAAAAGAAAGCAAACACAGGCCGCTGCCTTCTACCATTCAAAAGACAGACAAAGATCTCCCGCCTATTTCTTTAAGCTCTCCCACTCCTCCCTAGTCCCGCTGCTCTTCTGATTTTCCATCAGAATGAGCCAGCGACCCCTCTTTACCAACAAAGCCTCGAGGTGAATGTATTCCGTCTTCGCCACGCCTTTCTCATCGACGTGTTGATAGCGAAACATCCCAATTTCATGCGCCGTCTTGGGATCGCCCCATCTTTTCGAAAAACGAAAATCCACCGCCGCCTTAACCTTCCCGGCCTTTGTTGCATCGATCCCCGGCTTCCAGATCTCAAGCGCCTTCGCCAAAAGGTAGCTAGTCTTTTTCTTCCCTGAAATCAGGACCCCGTCCGGATGACAAGTCGCTTTATATCCCTCAAAATCCCCCGCTTTCACCACCCGCGAAACCTCCGCCCAATAGGCATTCAACTCCTTGATCCGCTCGTCGGCGGATGCGACAGAAAGCAATAAAATTAAATGGAGCATCAATCGAATTACCATAGGGAGGTCGTTACCTCACCCCAGGTGAAAAGTCACGACAATCGACACCGCTACATTTTCATAAAAACGAATTAAAATAGATTGGCGACAATTCACGAAGATTAGCGGACCCTCTTCCCGATGAAGACCAACTCCGAACCCATCGCGAACGCACTCCTGCGATCACTCCTAGAGAGCCCACTCCTCATCGACGACCTCCCCGAAGCTCCCTCCCTTTCCCGCTCTCATCTCGCCCTTCCCGACCCAATCCAAGCTTTCAATCTTCAACAGGAACTCGGTCACCTCTGCGAAGACGCCCTTAACACCCTCCTGCGGGAATCATCCACCCTCGATCTCCTCGAAGAAAACCTCCAAATACGCAAAGACATCCACACTACCGTTGGCGAGCTGGATTTCCTCCTCCGCGAAAAATCCAGCGGTAATCTCATCCACCTCGAACTCGCCACTAAGTTCTACCTCGCCGTTAACACCCCGGACGGTCTCAACCTGCCCGGCCCCGATTCCCGCGACAACTACCACCGAAAACTTACCCGACTCCGCGATCACCAACTCACTCTTCCTTCACGCTTCCAGAATCATCTCCCGGAAACCTATCGCAACGAATCCATCGAGACGAAGCAACTCATCTACGGCTGCCTCTTCGATCATATCCATGCCGGCCAATTGGCATACCCCGAATTCATTTCACCCACCTGCCGACGGGGCCGCTGGCTCCACCAACACGAACTCTCTTCTTATTTCCCCAAAGAGACTCAATTCCATCTTATCCCAAAACACCTCTGGCCCATGCCATTTAATCTCCTCACCGACATCCCCCTCGAATCTTGGCAGCCCAATGAACCAATCGATCGCTGCCTCATGATCCATGCTGGCGACGGCCCTACCCCTTACTTCATTGCTCCAGATTCCTACCCCAAATTCAACTCCTGAAAAATGACAGTGCATTCTTCGGCAAGCTATTCAGAATAGCAGAATGTTCAGGTCCATCGTTCTTCTCTTTTCCTTCCTCTCTCTCTCTACCTCGGCGCAAGACCACCGCGATCCCATCCGCCTGACCCACGGACCGATGCTCGGAAAGCCCGCCACCGACTCCGTCCTCGTCTGGGGACGGACTTCCGAGGAAGGCGAATTCGTCGTCAAATACGGCCTAGCCGAAAACGCCCTCAATCAAACCAGCCAACCGGCCACCACCAAGATCGGACACGACCTCACCGGCTTCACCCGGCTCTCCGGACTCATGGGCAACACTCGTTACCATTACCAAATCCTTGTCGAAGGAAATCCTCACGGCCTCCCCGGATCCTTCCTCACCCTTCCTTCCAAGAGAGACAGCATCCACCCCGAATACAATCCCAAGGGCCTCTTTAATTTCCGATTCGAAGTCGGTTCCTGCGCCAACCAAAACCCGCTCCACGGCATCGGCCACCGCGCACCCGTCTACGAAAACCTCAACCAGGACTGGGCCGACAAGACTCACTTCCACATCATGAACGGGGATTGGCTTTACGAAGAGCTCCGCACCTATCCCGCCGAAGCCTGGCGCCTCACCCAGGGTGTCAATGCCCTTCCGCCCGTCGTCGAAAACGCTCCATCCATCGTCGGAGTTTGGGAAAACTACAAACTCTACATGAGCCGCGGCGTCGAACGCGCCAAATGGCATCGCAACGTCCCAAGCTACTTTACTTTCGATGACCACGAACTTGTCAACGACATCTGGGGCTCAGCCGAAACCGGCAAGCGCCACCGCCGCACCGTCTTCCGCGATATCGGAACGCGCGCCTTTTACGACTACCTCGGTTGGGCCAATCCCGTCGCTCACTCCAACAAAGTCCACATTGGCCGCGGCCAAATGAAAGAAGGCAGCGACCTTCTCATCGATTCCACCACCGACTTCACCAAACTCCCGCTCGATGAAATGGGCAACCTCCACGTCCACTGGGGCACGCCCGAAGCCGGGGTCAACGACCTCAAATTTGACAACGACGAAGGACATAAAAACTCTTACGTCTACGACATCGCAAAGGTCGTTGATAAACACACCCTGCAGCTCCACATGCCCGCCAAGGTCAGCGACACAGTGAGCTACTCCATCGCCCGACGTTCCTACGGAAATTTTCGCGTCGCGAATTGCGAGTTCTTCCTCCTCGATACCCGCAGCTCACGCGACATGCACGACGTCACCGACCGCGGAAAGGAAGGCATTTCCATGATCGGGAAATCCCAGCGCGAATGGCTTCTCAAATCAATGAAGGAAAGCGACGCCGATTTCTTTTTCCTCACTTCCTCGGTCCCCTTCATGATCCCTCACAGCGGCGCGGGCGGATTCGAAGCCGCCGACAACAAAGAGGAAGCCTGGACCGGGTTTTTCCACGAACGCGAAAAGCTCATCAACGATTGGGACAAGCTCGGAAAGAAAGTCTTCGTCCTCACCGGCGACCTCCACAACAGCTTCGCCATCAAGATTACCGACAACGTCTGGGAGTTTTGCTGCGGCCCCCATAACAGCGTGAACCACGTCCCCAAAAACGACGAGATGGATCGCCCCGCCACCGGCATCTTCGACTGGGGTCCGCGCAAATGCGACATTCGCTGGAGCTCCTACATCCTCCCCGACCTTCCGCGCCTCGAACGCCTCTACCCGCACTTCTGCATCGTTCAGGTCAACAACGTCTTCAACATGCCCAAGAAGCTCGGCGACAATCGACTCGTCGCCTACCCACACCCGCAGGTCATCTTCCAATACTACGACGGCCGCACCGGCGATCTCGCCTACGCCGAAGCCATTTCTCTGGACCGGTAGGACAAATCCCCCAACAACCGCCTATTTTTGAAAACTTCACAAGAATGATATCGTATCTCCCCGCCCGGAAAGCCCTCCAGACGATCTCTTCTTCTCTCCAAGTCTCACTCGGATCCACTCATGAAACACATCTTAATCATTCTCACAATCTGCCTGACCCAACTCGGTCTCGCAGAGAGACCCAATGTCGTCCTCATTCTCTCCGATGACCAATCCTGGACCGACTACGGGTTTACCGGCCACAAAATCATCAAAACTCCGCGGATCGACAAGTTCGCCTCCGAGTCCCTAACTTACACCCGAGGCTACGTCACCTCTCCGCTCTGCCGACCTTCCCTCGCCTCCATCTTCACCGGACTCCATACCCCCGTGCACGGCATCACCGGAAACGATCTTCTCGTCGAGGGAGTCAAAGGTCGCTCCTCACGCTCATCTCCCAAAACAGCTCCCTTCCATGACCAAATTTACGCCGGATTCCAAAAGCATGCCAACCTAGCTCGCCTCCTGGGAGACGCCGGATACCTCTCCCTGCAAACCGGAAAATTCTGGGAAGGCAAACCACAACGCCACGGTTTCTCCAGTGCCATGACACACGCCGATCCCAGAAAAGGTGGCCGCCACGGTGACGTCGGCTTAAAGATCTCCCGCACCGGCATTGCCCCCATCAAGTCCTTCCTCGATGAAACCAAGAAAGAGGGAAAACCCTTCTTCATCTGGCACGCCCCCTTCCTTCCCCACACTCCGCACAATCCGCCCAAAAAACTCTACGAAAAATACCTCAAACTTGAGCCCAACAAATTCATCGCCCGCTACTACGCCATGGTGGAATGGTTCGACCAGACCTGCGGTGAACTTTTCGACGAACTCGACTCCCGCGGCCTCGGCAAAAACACGATTATCGTCTACGTATGCGACAACGGCTGGATCCAATCCGGCGACTCGGGGAAGTATGCCCCACAGTCCAAACAAGAACCACACGAAGGCGGCATCCGAACTCCCATTATGGTCAAGTGGCCTGACAAAGTCACTGCCGTCATGGACCAGAAAACCCTCGTTTCCTCCATCGACATTGCGCCCACCATCTTGAAAGCCTGCGGCCTTGAAGTGCCCAAAGCCATGACCGGCCTCGACCTCCGCAACACCGTAGCCCTCGCTAAACGCAACGTGATCTTCGGCTACGACGGAAACCACGACATGCAGGACGTCAATGATACCACCTCCAACTGCGAGTCCCGCTACATTGTCCAAGGCGACTGGAAACTCATCGATCACATCAACGACACCTCCTTCGTAAAGAGATACAATGGACGCTACACCGGACGCCCCGGTAATGAGGCCGGCAAAGCCGAACTTTACAACCTCGCCAGAGACCCACACGAAAAAACCAACCTCGCTGACAAACACCCCGAAAAAATCACGGCCCTGAGAAAGTCCCTCGACGCCTGGTGGAAACCCGGAAAATAAAGACCTGATGAATGCTCTTAACCCTCTCCTCGAGGCTGAGCTCATCACCAAGAAAGGCTCTGATAAAACGGGTAAATACGATCTCCGGAAATCATGAAAAAAAGCTAACTTTGCCTTTGCTCAAAACCAGACCTACGCAAGCACTCCCTTAATTATCTTACCGTCATCAGTCGGGCCGATGAGGCGCTGGTTCAAGCCCTGATAGGGAAAGTTGAAGCGGTTCGGGTCAAGTCCAAGAAGGTGCAGAATAGTCGCTTGCAGGTCTCGAATACCCACCGGATTTTCTCCGATGTAATATCCAATGTCGTCGGTCTGACCGAAAGCACCTGGCTTGATTCCCGCGCCTGCCATCCACATCGTGAAGGCGTGCGGGTGGTGATCGCGACCGTAGAAGCCTTTTTTTAATTCGTTGCGCACGTTGTTCTGCATCATCGGCGTGCGTCCAAACTCGCCGCCCCAGACGATGAGGGTTTCTTCGAACAGCCCACGTTGTTTCAAATCTTTGATGAGGCCTGCGATGGCCTTGTCAATCTGCTGACATTTAATCGGCAAAGTCTCATCGATTGACTCGCCCAGCGACGAACCATGGTGATCCCAACCCCAATCGTAGAGCTGCACGAAGCGCACGCCGTTCTCGACCAGTCGCCGTGCCAGGAGGCAGTTGTTGGCGAAGGTCGGATCGTCGCCCTTGTAAATCTGACGGGGGTCGGCAGCGCTCTCGGCAGCAGAAATATGACCCGGTTGCGCACCATAAAGATCCAGGATATGCTTTGGCTCCTTGGTGATGTCCATCACCTCCGGCACCGACATTTGCATGCGGAAAGCCAACTCATACTGCGAAATGCGGGTGAGGGTTTCCGGGTCGCCGATTTGCTTGTGCTGGAGCTCGTTCAGATCATTGAGCGCATCAAGGGTCTTCCGACGCATTTGACGACTCATGCCTTTCGGGTCCGAAAGATACAGGATCGGATCACCACCGTCGGTGCGGCACTGCACGCCCTGGTAAACGGTGGGTAGGAATCCCGAACCCCACAAGGATTTGCCGGCACTCGGAGTTTTACCGCCTGAGGCAAGCACCATAAAACCGGGCAAGTTGTGGTTCTCGCTGCCCAGTCCGTAGGTCACCCACGACCCCATCGATGGTGAACCAAGGAGTTGGCTTCCGGTTTGCAAAAGTAGCTGCGCGGGCGAGTGGTTGAACTGCTCGGTATGCATTGAGCGGATGACGCAGACATCATCGATCACAGAACTGAGACCGGGAAGAAGACTGCTGATCCACTGGCCACTCTCGCCATGCTGGGCGTAGTCGAAAACCGGCCCCATCATCTTTGGTTTCCCCTTGATAAAGGCGAAGCGTTTTCCTTCGAGGTATTCGTCCGGGCAGACCTTGCCGTGATACTTAGTCAAGGCAGGCTT
>Ga0160423_10001815_pt1 | contig 17883 bp, 22 predicted proteins | sample CRUFie14St8metaG_FD_108191 | JGI IMG/M metagenome (GOLD analysis project Ga0160423, IMG submission 108191) | Marine microbial communities from the Costa Rica Dome - CRUD Field 142mm St8 metaG | ecosystem: Environmental > Aquatic > Marine > Oceanic > Photic zone | place: Costa Rica: the Eastern... | reverse complement strand
TAGCAGCGAATACAGATTTGAACATTTGTTTTACCTCGTTTGTTTACTTGCGGAATGGTTACCCGCAGATGAAAGGGGAATCGACAACTCCCCGTGTACCCCCTGTCTAAATTATGACAAAAGGTTAAGTATTTATACTAACAGAGTCTTAAGATTCTGTCAACTTGGTGGGTTTTCCGACTGTTGTTGTTGAGCCGCAACAGCGGCGGAGTTTTCGGTAACCCTACCAAGGTAAGGATCATAGTCCATATATTCCTTTATGTCAATATTGGAACCATTCTGCTCCCAGAAATTAGACTGAGCATTGTAATTACCTTGATGATATGCTCCAACATGTTCTGGATGAATACTAGAACCAAGTTCAGTTCTATACAAGAGAAGAGGGATGGAAAATGTATTGCCAGAATTGTAAATTAAATCGTCAGCAACAGGACGTGGTTTACAACCGTTGTCAAGTTTGTACTTATCTCCTCTACAATGAAGACGTACAAGTTTCTCAGCATGATATCGATTAATCACATAGCAAGCCGTGGAAAAGTCATTGACAAATCTCTTATGAAGTTTGACATGAATGTCTCCGGTGCAAATAACAGCAATCTGAATTACATCATAGTCATATGGGAAATGTCCATAGAAATCATTCCAAGTGAAATTCCAAAAACGAACCAGATCCAAACTACAATCATCCTCCATGATGATTGCATAAGGACTATCAGATGTCTCTAGATAGTGCTTCAGTGCCTTCAGGTGGGACGTTGTACACCCTATCTCACCCGAAGACATGTTAGTAGGATATCTGCCCGCTACAATGTCACTCAGATCATCCTCACGCCCATCATAAGCAGAGATACGTTCATAGTTTTCAACATCCCAATATTTAAATTGATTTTCCATGAACACCCGTCTATCAGGTTGTCCATCAAGATTGAGATAGTAAATTGGCCCAATATTTTTTAGTTTGAATGTAGACTTATTTTTATCTAGAGTTTGTAAATTCATCATTTCTTTTGAAAAGCGTCATCATAAAAGTCTTGAGGTACTTTATCCCAGAAAGTTGGAGTCACAACCTCTGCTTTACATCCACCAAACCACCAAGCAGATTCGCTAAAGGTGCTACCAAAAGAACATACCAGTTTCTTCTGACACTGCCCCAACAAATACATTTCAAGAAATGCTTCTTTTGTTTGCTGGACATCATCTACCTTTCCATCATTTGCAATGACGTTTACAGTGCGAGGTAAGGTAATAATTTGATCAGGATACTTCTGTGTAAAATATTCATTAAACTGAAGGTTGTCTGAGGAGAAGAAAAACTTCTGATGTGGTTCTAATTTTTGGACTTCTCGTTCAAAACCAGCAAAGTCTACCCAAACACTTCTACTTCCATCATCAATAGGAGGGAGCCAACTACGAATATTAACTCCAACCATGTTTTCCTTATCCCAGTCTTTAGTGAATTCATCCACAAACTGTTGCAAGTCTGGTTTCAGTTTGAAACTTTGAAAAATTGGAACATACTTATCGATGAAATATTGTGGAATTTTTTCATACAGATAATCAATACTATTCAAATCCTCAATATAATCTCTCTCGTCTTCATCAACAAGAAGACGCCAAACAGATCCGGTGTGAGGATATTTTTCAATATCCTCTGGCGTTGCCAATTCAAAATTTTCAAACAGGTGAATATCTACAGGCTTTTCGATCATGATCTTATCGTATCTAGCCATGTGAGATGCATATGACTTAATACGATTACCAAGTGCTGCGCTACGTAATACTACAAAAGTGCTCATAAGTTTTCCTCAATCCATTTTTTTACTTCAAATTTTGGTTTCCAACCAAAAGTTTCATACGCTTTGTCAATACATGCAAGAGTTGTTCTTGCTTCACCATCCCTTGGTGAAATATGAACGTATTTATTTGACATCAACTTAGCAATTTCTAGAATAGAAATATTTTCTCCGTTTCCAATATTATAAACCTGTCCATAACTTTCCTCTTCCATGTTGCTAATAGCTGCCATAATATTAGCAGATGCAACATCCTGAACATGAACAAAATCTCTACGTTGGAGTCCATCACCAACCACGGTTAAAGGATCTCCAGACTCTTTTTGCTTCTTAAAAATACCAATCACAGGTGCATATTGTCCTGTCGTAGGAGATCTTTCTCCATACACATTAAAGTATCTAAAGATAACTGTCTTAAGTCCATAGAGTTTTGTATATAGTGTGCATAATTCCTCTCCAGCAACCTTAGACACTGAATATGGATTCAGACAATCGTTTGGATCTGTCTCATAATTTGGAAATTTATTCAACCCATATGCAGAAGAAGTAGAAGAATATAAGACTCTCTCAACACCTGCCTCCCTTGCACACTGCAAAACTGTACAAGTTCCTACTGCATTTTTAGTGACTGCATTGATTGGATTTTTAATAGCAGGTTGAAGTCTTGACTCTGCGGCTAGATGAAAAACATGATTAACATTATCATATAATTTTCTAGTAGTTTCATAGTCACAAATATCTGCCTTTACATTTTGTGCCTTTTCATTCCAGTAGAATTTTTCGTTGCATTCTGCACTCTCATTATCAAGCACAACGACTTCCCAGTTCAAATCAATAAGCCTATCTACAAGATTAGATCCAATAAATCCTGCACCTCCTGTAACTAATGCTCTCACAATCTACCTCCATTGATTAAAGAATATGCAACCTGTTCTTTAAATTTAGTGGTTGAATATCCATGACTTCTATCGACGAAGACAACATCAATATCAATATCTTTACCAGTATAAGATCCATCGAGATAATCATCTCCAAGAAATCTTACATCATAATCTTTTAAGTAATCATGAAAGGTTTCTTCCGCCTGATAGACTACAACATCATCCACATACCTAATAGCACGAAGAATCTCTTTCCTTTCATCAACACTTTGAATTGGTTTTAATTTATTTGGCCTGGCAAAAGAAGGATCTTCGTGTAAAGCGATTGTTAGATGAGTGCAGTGTCTTTTACACTCCTCAAACATCCTAATGTACCCAGGATGAATAACATCAAAAGCACCTGCAACGATTCCCTTAACCCTAGGGATTCTACTTTTCCATTCGGATACATGGATTCCTTTATCATCAATAAACCAATGAGCGTGTGGTTTAATATTCATCAAGAGTTCATGATGTTTAACTCCCCACAACTTCAGTTGCCTCTTAGTTAATATCGTATGATCTACATTACTAACACAACCTCTAGCAGTCATGATCTTAATTGTGTGTCCCTCATCATAAAGACGATTAATTTCATTAACCACAGACTCATCAGGAAGAGCTCTTTCATACTGACTATTTGTTACACTAGTGCAAATAGTCCCATCAAGATCAAAACAATAAATCATACAACTCCATGTAGAAAAATCTGATGAACGCATTCTACCACTCCATATGACTCACTGTCGATATGGTAATTAAATAATGCATCAGTTGATCTCGTTCTCAGTCGATTGTTACTAAAAAATCCAGTGAGAACTCCATAACGATAATTATTTTCTTGGCAAAACTTTTGACATTTAATAATATTTTCAGACTCACCACCAGAGCTCATCAATATAACAAGAGTGTCTGGTTCAATATGATACTTTAAAAACTCTAGATATGCATTCTCATATCCAAAATCATTAGCTAACATTGTCAGCATAGATGGATCTGAAAATACACAAATTTTCTTTTTATGAAATTTCATATAATCTTGAGAAATATGAGAGGCAACAGAGTTACTGCCACCATTTCCCAAAATAATAATGCGCTTGTGTTCTGTAAATGCTTTTTGAAATTTTTCAAACTCATCACTCATATGAGCACATTTGAGAGCATTTACATATTGTGTAAATGGATTCATTTTTAGTCAGGATGATTTGTTTCTAATGTAATCATAATTTTTTACCTTTCACTCCATCTGGTGATATATTAATTTTAACTGATGAATGTGGCAATGTCAATTTACCCTTCTCAGAGAAAGTTAAAAAGAATCCGCCATTACCTGCTCCACACAACTTATGTGCAATCACAAGCGGATTATTTAGTAAGTGATCATCGATCTTTTTTATGAAAGGATTTTCACTAATCATACTACTTGTTTCTTTTTTCTTTTCCCAACCAACGTTGACAAGTTGCAGAAACTCATCATATTTTTTTCCAATCAGAAGATCATAAGACTTCTCAAGAACCTCAAGAAGTTGAGGTATCTTTTCAAGATTGCCGCTCACATCTTTTAGAATTTTCTTGGAGTTTCTAGTTACACCTGTGAAGACAAGGTGCATATCATAGTTGTTGAACAATTCTGACGATTGAAAATCATACTTAACAATTCCACCTCGCTGAAACTCTATCCTTTTAAATCCACCAATACCACATCCATAAGGATCCTGATATCCACAATAAGGATTGAACTTCCTTTCTAATTCATATGCGAGAGCGCATATCTCAACATCAGTCATACTTACACCCTTAAACATAGAGGCGCATTTGATCAGACTAATCAGGTAGGAAGACGATGAAGCTAGTCCACTACCCTGAGAATATGCATCACTAGTGAGAGTTACCTGGACTGGAGGCATGTCAAAGTGTTCTAGAACAACTCTAACAACTTCATTTTGAATCTCACTAACAGAGGATACCTCCTCCCTCTTTGAGTAATTAATAATATACTTGTGCCCCTCTTTATTGAATCCAAACTTATCCTGACTGATCGTTACATACGTTTTTAGATCACAAGTAAAACTTACAACAGCACCATATCCATACTTTTCTACAAAATATGGATTGTCAGTTGATCCACCAAAAAGAGAAACCCTAAGTGGGCAAGAAGAAACATACATTAGATTAGAATCCAGTCAGGACAGTAGAGATCTTTAGTGTCTTTGTCTGCGTAGGCAGGCCCGAACCACATTTTTGGAGCAATAACTTTTTTATTTGGGTTTTTTTGCAGCCATGCTCCCCACCAACTCAATGAACTATTGGCAATAATGGCATGAGAGCATAGAGACATTAGACACAAATCAGTATATGGAAGATAAGATCCATCTGCATACTTTTCTTTTGGCTCAGAAATATAAAATCTATCACCATCAAAGATCTTTTGTTCTTTAACCCACTCAGGAGAATCTGAAAACACAATTACAGGTTGATCTTCATCAAAATGTGTAAGTGCTTTTTCATAGTACTCTAAAGGTTGTAATGGGTGCATAGAACCACACTGAGTATAACTCCATTTGAACCCCCGACAATCAGTCAGATTAGAATCTCCACGACGAACATGCAACATGATTGGTTCACCACCAATCGACTCTATCATCTCTTCACAGGGTTTTGTAAACTCTTCAAAGAAAGTAAAGTCACGTCTAACCAATTCCTCAGCGTTCTTAAAGTATTTCCAAGATTGAAAAAATCCATGCAGACTTACATTGTCTGGACAATTTTCAAACAAGTATTCGGAAAATTGAAAAAAAGGTTCTTGTATATATTGAATATCTTCAAGCACACCCTCATTTCTATCAGGTGCCAGTATAAAACACTCATGAAGACTATAATTCTCAATACCCTTTCGATCTGATGGAGGAATACACCAATTATATCCATGTCTAGTAGCGATGCCACGTAAGGCAGCATACTCAAACATTTGATTTCCAAGTCTACCCAGACTTCCGATGTGATTAAAAGCTAACATATTTTTGAAGATACTCTTGATTTGAATAATATTCTTCTAGTTGTTGTTTGTTCATTTGCTGAAGAGCACCCCACAACTCAAAGTTTTCTTTCATGTAAGGATTACCTTGAACAGAGGTTGGCCAAGAGTTTTGTCCTCTACTATGTTCCAAATGATAGATCCAATTATCAATTCTCCCAACATTATATCCTAACATTGTGAATCTGAAAAATCTTTCCTTATCCTCTGGAGAAGAACCTCTGAAGTTTTCATTCTCCATGCCACCTCTAATATAAGATTTTTTATTAAAGAACTGAGCCCACCCAAAATCAGAGGTGCTCACTTCAGAATTAGAATCAAAAATAGAGAAGTCAGAATTATTATTCAAGAACTCAGAAACAATCTCATCTGTAGCATGAACTTTTTTTTGATAGTTGCCATTGCCGTATGGATACACAACATCATGAGTTCCATCTAAAATAGATTGATAAGCATCAACGTAAGTTTGAATCGGCATCAATACATCACAATCATAATTAATGACGACATCCGTCTTACACATCGACAACATCTCGTTTAGAATCTGCATTCTATAAAAAACAGAATCATCAGATTGCTCAAAGATATGTACTAAATTAATATCATGATCAACAAACTCCTCAATCTGAGGAAGAACTGTCTCCTTAAATATGGGTTGTTTGTCTACCTCCTTTACTATCACATTTGTATTAAAATTATCAAACAGATAACAGAGTAAGGTAACAATATTTCTCATTCTGTCTGAGGATTCTATTCTCAGAGGAATAATAAAAGTAGCATTTGATAAATCAACCATTTGGATATTCCCAGTTTTCAAAAAAGTCTACGTGTTTTCTCTTGAGGTATTCTAACTCACTTTGAATGAACTGCCAAGAAGAGCCATCACCCTCAACAACAATGTCATACTTCGATGATTCTTGAGCAGACAACCTATCATCACGAATCCTACTAGTTACCAATGTATCATTTACAAAGGCGGGCAATCCATAATCCATTCGTAATCTATGATACCACTCATGATCCATGGACATCATGGCATTAGGATCAAAGTAAACCTGACAATCATTCCTGACTGTTATGTTTGTTGGAGCTCCGAGAAGATTGTTTCCAACTAGGAGATGATTGGGGTATTGAGGCATTTTAACGTTAAAGAAGTTTATGCCATCTGTAGTGTGATTAAAACCACATGCTAACCACTTCTTTCCCGTCTCATCCAATGTATTTACAATCTTTTCTAATGCAAAATTATCAACAAAGAAATCATCGCAATGTAAGATTTTAATATATTCTCCCTCACAATTTTCCATGGCAACATTTGAATTCACTGTTCCAGGATGGGGGAGTTCTCTATCATAAAAGTTTCGGATATATTTAATCTTAAACTTTTTAGAATATTCTTCACAAAGATCAAGAGCATCATTTATCGTTGAGTGATCTGATATGACAACTTCAAAATCCCTTAGCGTTTGATTTTCAATGGTATCAAAAGCTTCTCTTAGATATTGAACACCAACAGAATCTTTGACATATAGAGGTATGGCGATGGATATTTTCATAATACTTTCCAATGAGGTAAATATAAGTCTTGAGTTGATTGATGTGCCCCTGCTGGGCCATACCATTGCTTTGGAGCAACCACATTCTGAGAGTTTGCCAACCAAGCACCCCACCAACTAAAAGATGAGTTAGCAATAATATGATGATTGCACATTGTCATGAGACACATGTCCATTAAGTTATTACCAGTCTCTGATATAAAGAATCTCTTAGGTTTAAAAATATCCTGTTGTTTGCACCATTCAGTATCATCAGAGAATATTAATATGGGGAGATTTGAATCAAATTCATCAATAGCATTTTCATAATAATTATCTCCACAATTACTGTGATATGCAACGTTAGTGGTAGATAGATAATCAGATCTTCTTACATGCAAAGAGATAACATCATCAAAAGAAAAAGCATCTTTACATGGAGTTAAAATATCATCTACAAAAGTAAAGTCTTCACGGATTTCATTTGCAATATGCCTGAAATACTTTTCTGTCTGAAAGTATCCATACAAACTTATATTATCGGGACAGTTGTCTACAAAATGTTGCAGGTAAACATGCGAATGATTGTCTGGTTCTTTGTAATATTGGGCATCAATAAATCCAATATTTTTTGCTCCCGACATTTTAAAAGCATCAAAGAGTTGATGATCATTCCATTGATCCTTAAAATCAGAATCTGGAATAGTAAAATCATATCCCTTTGATGCAGCAATACCTCTAGTGGTAGCATACTGGAACATTTGATTTCCCAGTCTACCGTTTTTTCCTAAGTGATTATAACCAATCATTATTAACCTTGAATTTGTATTCCTGGTGGAAGATTACAGTGAAATCCAAAAGGAATCAACCCCTCATTCTCAGGAACTGGTGTTTCAAATGCAAATCGCGCAGCCAACTCTACTGGAGGAAACTTACATCCCTCCTCAATAAACATGTGTCGATTATGTACACAAATATTTCCATCCTCTGCAAAGTTATTTGCATTGAAATGTTTGTAGAAATCTCCTGTGGTGCAGTCAAAAGGTATCTCTCTCTTCAAAGGAACCTCAAGAAGTTTCTTGCTTCTAAAAGAGAATCCACCATTTCCAACTCTAATATGTTCATCAAAAGGAGTTACATATGAGTTCTCTTGATATGGCCAAGGAGCACCAATATAATCGTAATCATAATATTCATCACTCCATGCGTTTGGATTAATGATAAAGGCATGATCTTGAACCATCAAACAATACTCTTTGTCCACATGACGATGAAGTTCATACAAAACATACTTACTATACTCGTTGATTTCCGTGATCGGATACACCATCTCTTCTACATCAATGCCATATTGATGTAGAGGTTCTTGACATTGATCCTTTAATTCCTTAGAAGTTATTAGTTTTATAGATCCAAAGTTTGCTTGCTCAATACATGTATGAATGGCTCTAATAGTATTATGAACTCTGGGAGTGTTGTCTATGGCAATAAGAGTTACTCTAGATAAATCAAGCATTGATAAATTTATTCGTGATTTTTTCAATATAATCAATCATACTATCATTGATAGTAGGCGAACAACCAAGGAAGAAGACTAAATCCAATACTTGGTTCGCGTTTGGATATTTATTCGCATCATCAAGGTGTGAATATCCAGGATGAAGAAGAATATTTCCTGCAAAATAATTTCTAGTTTGAATCTTATTGTCTTCAAAATGTTTTACAAGAGAGTGTTTGAGCTCTTTACTACCACAAAGAACAGGAACTCCAAACCAACTTGTTTCAGCATTTTTCTGTTCACTCATGACACGGACTCCAGGAACTCCCTCAAGGATCCTATGAAGTTTGTTTTTATTTGAACGACGCTTGTCATGAATCTCTTCATACTTAAGTAACTGAACAGATCCAACAGCACCTTGCATATCCAGTGGCTTCAAGTTATAACCCATGTTGCCAAAGACATATTTGTGATCCACGATGTCAGGATACTTTTCTAACCATTTATCAAATCGTCTTCCACAAACACCATTAGACAAAAGATTTTGTTGTCCAACACAATAGCACCCCCGTCCCCACCAAGCAAAAGATCTTGCTAAGTCAACAATTGCTTTGACGTTAGAAGAAACCATACCGCCCTCAATAGTGCAGAGGTGGTGAGCAGGATAGAATGAACAAGATGCTGCTACAGCCCGATCTGTAAGGAATTTGTCTTTCCACTTACTACCAAGACTGTCGCAATTATCTGCAATAAGTTCCAGATTATGTCTGTCAAGAATGTCGTAGAGGGCATCCATGTCATAGGGATTACCTAAGACTGGAGAAGAGAATACTGCTTTAGTCTTTTTAGTAATTGCCTTCTCAACTTGAGACAGATTCCAGTTCAAATCCTCCCAAGTAATGTCAACAAATACTGGTTTTAGTCCCGCTTGAACGATAGGGGCAACTGTAGTAGCAAAACCACAAGCACAGACAATAATCTCATCACCATCTTGCCAGTTAAAATACTTTTTCAACGCAGCAATCATCACCAGGTTTGCAGAGGAACCTGAGTTAACCATTACTGAGTGCTTAAATCCAAACTTTTGAGAAAACTCATGTTCAAACTTATTAACTTTTTCACCAGAAGACAACCACTTACCCTTCAGGATAGAATGAATAAGTTCTCTAGCCTCAAGTTCATCCCAATATGGGCCGGAATAATAAACAGGTTTACCTTCTTCCCAATTTTTATTGGCAATAAAGGGAAAGATGTCATCATCCATCTCCTTTGCAGACTCAATAAAAGTATCAATCAGTTGGTACATAACTCTCTAATGATTTCTTGTGTTGTAATTGATTTGGTAAATCCAAGTTCTTTTAACTTTGTATTGTCAAGCCAAAAGTCTTTTGCTTGAACAATCTTATGAAACTCTGCTGCTTCTCTAGATTTTATCAGAGAACTAGAACCTAGGTATTGTTTTGCTTCACTAATTATATCACCAATCATAGTGGGTTGTCCACTTCCAATATTATAAATTTCATTAATATTTCCCTTATCACATATAAGTTTTATTGCTCTACATACATCATTTACATGCATCACATCACGGACTGGTGTTCCATTATCATATAAAAAGACATCTTCATTGTTTTTTAGAAGATTGATCATATAAGTCAAAGCATTCTTCTTTGCAGATAATTTACCATCACCAACACCAAGAACATTACACAGTCTCATAATTCTGTAATTGACATTATAAGTTTTGCAGAAAGATATTAACAAGTCTTCAGCAGCCTTTTTAGTGATTGAATAGAATCCTGTGGGATTGCAGTGATAATCTTCCTTTGCTGGAAGATCACTTTCACCATAAACAAACCAAGAACTAATAAAATTAAAAGTTATCTCATTATCTCTACAATGATCAAGGACTTCACACAATACTTTTAGATTCGTTTCTACATCTAGAGTTATGTTGGAGTGAATATTGTAATTATCCACTGTCGAAATTAGATATAAAATGTCTTTTGATCTAGGTTTTCTCTCTTCTCTACCTTGTTTTAAAACAAAATCGGGGTAGAGATTGCAAAATCTACTACCCACAAATCCTGATGAACCGTATACACTAATCATGGTATCTTTTTGTTTTTAAATAAAGCATCACCACCATCTTGATCTAAGAATGGGAAAGTGGCGATCAGATCAAACTTTTCAGACAACATTTCAATAATACCATCAAGATAAATCTGATCTTTGTACATTTCTTGATTATAGTATTCAGTATAAATCCAGTCAATATTGTCAAGAGACTCCTTCATACCCGAAAGAACCTCTCTTTCAGCACCCTGAGTGTCCATCCAGATAAAATCAATATGATTAATTGAATGTTCATTACAGAAAGAGTCAAGACTTCTCCCCTCTGCCTCCACAGTTTGATCAAATAGAATGCCAGGATACATGGAAGCTTGATCTATAGGAGTATGAATAGAACCAGAGTATCTACCAACACCCTCTCCTTTATCAGGATACCCAATATCTCTAGAACGATTAAAGGTTATGGTTTTGTCAGTTTCACACATTGCATATGGGTGAAAAATATTTCTAGGATCTTGAACAATGTCATCATTAGACTCTCCGAGACAATTTGTCGCACCAATTTCACTCAAAGCCTTGATATTTACAGGATCTGGATCAAACGTATAGTGTTTTAGGTTGTCTCCAAACGTATTCAGGAAGGTTCTGGTATCTCTACCATCTGCACATCCAATCTCGAAGATTACAATTTTATCTTTTTCTCCAATTAATTTTTTAATTTGATCGTGTCTGATTGACATATTATTCTCCTATGACTCTTTTTTGGAATTGAAATTTATTCAGAAGATTCTGAAGTGCTTGGGTTTTAAAGTGGTTGTACTGTAGTCCTGTTTCTCCTTTCATCCAAGGAAGTGTGTTGCTGGCATTTTTGTAGTGAAAAACGAAGGCATCTTGAAGGAGATCGTTATCCGTTTCAAACTTAATAAAATCAACAAAGGTTGGCCTAGGGAACTGATTCTCCTCAGCAACCTTAATAATAGTCATAATGTTGTTATAAACGTACTCCCAGTAGTTTTCTCTCTCAGTTTGGTGTGGAAAAGTGCGGAGATTTGATTCTTGATAATCTCTAATTTCCACTTCTCCCTTCTGAAAGTCAGCAAACATTTGTCCACAACCACTGTAGTTGATTTCAAAAGGCGCTTCAAGATCAACCAAAAGTCCCCATTGATCAATATACTTTTCTTTGATTTTTTCCTTATTTTTCTCAAGATACGTGTGAGCTTCACCACCAACATCAACAGCAATACCCTCAACATACCCACAACCCCAACTAATACTCTCAGGATTCGGCAATTCATGAGGTTTTACAAAGACAATACCATTCCAAGGGTACTTAAGTGCAAGCTTTCCTGGGTTTTCTGGACTCTTATATTGCTCCAAATAGCGGTATGATGGGACATATGCAAAGTTACTGTCTCCCATTTCCTCATTCAGATTGATGTCTCGGATGAAAAACATATCCGAATCAATCATCACAGTCAAGCAATCATTCTTTGCAACATAGTTCTTCCATATCCAGGTAAATGAATATGCACAGGCGTTGTTACCATTAATGTAACTATCACCCTCAAACATTTTGACGCCATTGAGGTGTTTTAGTTCTGGAACTAACTCAACACGAATAGATTCTACACCAATTTCCTCACAAATGCTGTCAATTTCACTAATTTTTGACTCCTCATAACCACCATCGCCGCCAGGACGCTCATTATTGAACACAATGAACTCAAAATCATCCTTAACATGACGCTTGATTGCCTCATATTGCAGTCGAATAAAGTCTGGACGATTGTGTGTGCATGTATAAATTTTAACTTTACTCATCACTTACTCCTATAAAATTGTTTGGTTTCTTTGTACATCTCATATTCTTTTTTACAGTCAGTTCCTGTCATCAAATCACCTTGACGATCTAACCAATACCACTCATCAACGATAGATTCGTCAGGCCTCCACCAACCATTAGAATTTTTCCAATCAAACCAATATTTTGGAGCAATAACATCACATTCTTTGTTAGTCCAGACAGGCCAAAATGCGAATGTTGAGGCAGAAATGATCGCATTCTTTGCTGTATTGAGGATAGAATAGTCGATTCCAATCGGGCCACCTGGATATTTGTACCATCCAATGCTACCCTGATAAGGATCCTTCTCATCCATGACAGCAGATCCAACAACTTCAGCAAAAGGAATGAATTTTCTTGCATGTTCTGGATCATCAGTAACACAAACAAATTTCATGTCAGGATTTTTTTCTAACATGTGTTTTGCTGCATTTTGATAGTATTCGGGAGGAACCCAAGACGCCCCAGTAAGATAATCTCCTCCACGAAACTGAATTACACAAATATTATCAGAGGAATAATTAGTAATTTTATCGTCATAATCCAACCATTTGATAATATCATCACGATATTCTTTAATGTATCCCATTTTCTGGAAACATCCATCCACTTTTGTATTGTCTGGAAGAGAATTCCACAGATGATCATCAAAGAACATCACTTCTTCTCCACCCATATAAGGTGGATATCGTTCATCACGTTCCTTATAATAGTTTTCAATTCCCTCAGGGAGAGACTCTGGTGGGCCTCCCTCTGGGCCTGAACCACCAACAACTTCTTTACCAAAGTCAAAATCTTTCATGAATGCACATGCCTTGAATGGGTTGGATTTCTTTACTCCCCACTCATAACCATTCTTTTCTGCAACAATTCTAGGGACAACTAGATTCCATAGTTGGTTTCCAAGTCCAGAACCACTATAAAGTTCAGATACAATCATTTAATTAGTCCTACAAATTTTTCTTTATTTTCCAAAATATACTTTGGATATGATTCGTTAAGAGGAACAGTTTGATAAACTGCATAATCTCTTCCTAATGGATCTTTGTTGTCCTTAACTCTAGCAACGTTCTGTTTAATTTGTTCATTGTTTAATTCTGAGTGTGCAGCACACTCAATCTTCTTCAACACTCGATCCTCAACAGAAAGTCCCTCACTTCCAACGTAACTCCAATGCCATCCTCCAGGAAAAATTCTACAATTTTTTTCTTTTTCCTGCATACTACGGAGTTCAGACAGGGTATATTTTTCAAGAATAGACTTGCCAAATACTTTTGTACCCATCCATCTTGGCCTATCTCCATAATCCCAGTCTGGAGTCATAGCACGAATTATACCACCAACTTCTACAAGATTCAAGTATCCCATACAATTTTCTTGAGCAAAATGAAAGATAGCATCTTGCTCAAAATAATCTCTTATATCTTTAATTGCCTCTGGATTTGGAACTTCATCAACATCACTCCAGATAATAATATCATCATCGGATAAATTTTCTAAGACAACACTTTTAATATTATCTTTTTGAAAAACATCTCTCTGATACGGATGAAGTTCTGGAGAAGTTGTATCTTCAACGATGTTGTGAATGATTTTATGGCTAAACTTGGCAAATCTTTCTTTGTTTTCTTCATAATAGAGAGGTTTTTCTAATCCAGAAAAAGTTTTAGTTGCCTCACTCAAAATAAAACAATCAACATAAGGATCTAAGACATTCAATCTTATCTCCAAAATATCCAATTCATTAAAAAATGGAAATACATCGATTACTTTCATTTTACAAGCTCTCCAATTTTTTCATATCCATACTGCTTTGCCATTTCATCAAATACTTTTCGTATACCCACATCAATGGAGGTTTTGGGTAACCACCAACTATGGATGTATGAGTCTGCCTCATTTCTCTTATCCATCTGCACACTATCTTTGGCAAGTCCTGGGTTGATTTTGACATCATACTTGCCAATCAAATTAAAGCATCCCTGAATAATCTGTGCAACTTCCTTAATGGAAGTTGCTCTAAAGGAAGTGATGTGTAGGGGATCTTCCGATTTGAAGTCCGTGTAGTTCTCCATGATAGTCTCTAGTGCTTCACAGCAGTCCTCAGCATAAAGGAACTGACGTTCTTCAGTACCATCAGTCATCATCTCAAATTCACCCTCTTCAAACCCCTTCTTGATGAAGTCAGTGATGACATGAGCCTTATCCATGTCTTTCTCGATACCATACACATTCCAGAATTTAACAATCAGTCCCTTCAATGATGTAGTATACATCTCACCCACTCTCTTCATCACACCGTAAGGAGAATAAGACATGTTGCTCATCTGAGATGATGCGAATACAAATCTTTTATTGTACTTCTCCAACAGGCCAAAGACATTTGCCATCAGTCTGGTGTTGTTATTAATGAAATCAAAAGTATGCTGATACTTCTTTAGGTATCGTGAACCACCTACATCAAATGCAAGGAAGAATACAAAATCTGCTTCCTTAACACAATGCTCTAACCATGTGCTAGGAATTGCTGTGAGATTGTATTGAGGCCCAAGGTTCTTGTCATACTCAATAACCTCATGTCCTTTCTTACGAAGATATTCTGTAAGGTAGGCACCGATTTGCCCACTTGATCCAAGATTTAAAATTTTCATGTTCAGTCGTCAATTTGTGCGTTGATCCAATAATAGGTATATCTAATACCTTCTTCCAATGTTTGTGAATAATCCCATCCAAGTTTTTCGCGGATTAAATCATTATTAGAGTTTCTACCACGCACACCTAGAGGGCCATCGATATGGATCTTGGTAACCTTTTTCTCTGCAACTCTAGCAGCAGTATCTACTAGTTGATTGATAGTCACCATCTCTTCAGAACCAATATTAACAGGGCCTATAAAGTCACTATCCATTAATCTTCTTGTTGCTTCGATGCATTCGTCAATGAACAGGAAGGAACGAGTTTGCAAACCGTCACCCCATACTTCGATTGCTCCGCCCTCCTTGGGAAGGTAGGCAACCTTTCTACAGATTGCTGCTGGTGCCTTTTCTCTTCCTCCGTCCCAGGTTCCTTCAGGGCCGAAGATGTTGTGATACCTAGCAATACGAACAGGAATACCATGATTACGGTTGTAAGCAAGGTAAAGTCTTTCGCTAAAGAGTTTTTCCCAGCCGTACTCTGAATCAGGGTTCGCAGGATATGCAGATTCTTCACGGCAGTCAGGGTTATCAGGATCAAGTTGATTGTGTTCTGGGTACATGCAAGCAGATCCAGAGTAAAAGATCTTGGTTGGTTGATCCAACTTAGGACGATTAGCTTCTGTCCATTCTTTATCTACACCATCAAAAGTCTCATTCAGTTTACGCTGCTCTTCCAATACATTCAAATTAATGGTAACAGAGTTGTGCATGATATCTGCATCATTCTCACCAGTGAAGACGAAACCTGCACCACCCATATCAGCAGCAAACTGATAGATCTCATCGAAAGGGCGGATGTAACGATAGGGAACACTGGCATAGAAATTACCTTGCTCACCTTTATATTGGATGACACGACGGACAAACTCAACATCACGCAAATCGCCTTGAATAAATTCATTAGCTTGAGTCGAAGAAAACTCTGGGTACTTAAGATCTACACCACGAACCCAGTATCCATCTTCACGGAGTCTCTTAACCATGTGACTGCCAATAAAACCTCCAGCGCCAAGAACTAGCGCAGTCTTCGTGTATTCACTCATAAGTCCAATACTTGTGTATATTATATATTATACGAAAAAAGACGGGTTTTTGCAACCCATCAATGTTTACTTATTATTGTATTTTTTTAAAAGTTCTGGAGAATACTGCTTCAAGACTTCTTGATGTAGTTTCTCATCCCTCTTCTCCTTTTCAAATTCATAAACCCTATTTCTAATTTCAGTAGAAGAATATGTATGCCTCCTTAAATGATAATGTATTTCTATACCATTATCAATGCAGTATTGTTTTCCTGTAACATCAACATCTTTATATTCTTCACTCAAAAATCTAATGTGAAATGTTTGAGTTTTTACTAAATTGAGCAAATCTAATTCAGTTTCATAGACAAGAATTTCATCTACGTATTTACACGCTTGCAACTGAACATATCTTTCATAGATTGATTGAACAGGTTTATTTTTAATTCCTGGACGATCAATAGTCGGATCCACTTGCAAAGCCACTTTCAGATAATCACATAATTCTTTTTCCATTTTGAGCATGGTGACATGTCCAGCATGAAATAAATCAAAAGAACTACATTGAAAACCAATTTTCATTTTATTATAAACCTTTAATTTTATTATACAAAAAAAGACAGGTTTATGCAACCTGTCTTCAGAGGGAACTTACATGCACGCCACTTGCTCTTTTACCTGAAGCAAGAAACAGGACGGGAGTTTCCTCCATCCGCACCACTTGCTCTTAGGTGAAGCAAGAAACCATCAAAGAGAAATTTTTCTTTCTCCGTTTGCATCCTTAGGACAATATTCGGTAACCGCAGAAGATGTGTTCAGGATTGATATTAAGGCATCAACCTTTGCTTCTAAAGCAGCGACTCTTTCTTCAGCAGATCCACCTCCACATGGAGTGTGTGCTTTGGCTTCCAATGATCTAAGTCTTGCTTCGACTTCTACGTCATATTTTGACATCGATGCACCAGTTGCAGACTTTGCTGCGCTTCCTTTTGCTGCCATTTCTATAAATTAATAAACTCTTTTATTATTTAGTTTTTAGAGGGTCTAATGACTCCACCAGTGCTGTTAAAGTCCATCCGTGACTGTAGGGGGGATCCCGACCAGGGCTAGATTAACGACATACCGAGTCTTTTGTATAACAAGGAACACCTTCAGGATCTAACCATTTGGTGTATTCAAAGTCATCAATCGCAGTCAGAAGTTGCATCTGATTATCAAGCAAATACATGTCACTGTATCGCTTAGTCCAGTAATGAGCTTTTTGAATGCGATAGTCCGGCATACCATTTTCTAGTGTGCCAGACTCGACATAGCGATATGGAAATCGCTCTAGAATAACTTTCATGCCTCTACTGCTTCAAGATCAACGGCGATTTGCTCCATCAAAATATCATAATCATCGAGAGCATCACCGGAGAATACAACACCATTGTTTTCATAATAGCGTCGAACCTTTTTGAGAAGTT
>Ga0160423_10001814_pt1 | contig 17883 bp, 9 predicted proteins | sample CRUFie14St8metaG_FD_108191 | JGI IMG/M metagenome (GOLD analysis project Ga0160423, IMG submission 108191) | Marine microbial communities from the Costa Rica Dome - CRUD Field 142mm St8 metaG | ecosystem: Environmental > Aquatic > Marine > Oceanic > Photic zone | place: Costa Rica: the Eastern... | reverse complement strand
TATAAAACATCTTCTAAAGCTTCTCTAAAATCAATACCATAAGCAGCTTCTATTTTATTTAAATTTTCTTTATTAAATATTATATCTGCATTTTCTATAAATTCAGCAAAAAACTTTTTTCTACCAACTCTACCTGTAGCATCTGCTAAGTCAGTTCTTATATCACCAGCTTGCCACTCTTCGCTAGGCTCAACATAACCTTGCTCTTGTCTTGATATTATACCTATATTATCAGCAAAAGCTTGTAGCTCACCATCACTAGTTACTAAATCAACTAACTCTTGCACATCTGTTTTCGACATACCAGGTATATCAAAACCAGCTTTATTCCATAAATAAACTCTTACAGCATCAGAATAATAGTAATCACCGTCAGGAGTTTTCTTTGTTAATTTTTTTCTTACGTCTGGAAAAGTTTTTATTAAAGCTCTATAATCGTTTGCTATAGACTGCTTAGCTGTGTTTAATTCATTGTATGCTCTGTTTAATGGTTTTACTAAAGCTTTTTCAAAAAAGTCTCTATGTTTATTACCTTGATCTCCTTTACCTATAAAGTTATATAACAAACCTACAAAATCTTCGTGTGATGGTGGTACAAAAAATCTAAATCTACCTTTACCTTCGCCACGTTTTCTAGCTTTAGACTGTGAATATCTTTTTTCTTTTTGTATACCTTTTACATCTTGTATTATACTGTTAAAATCACTGTCTAAATCTTTACTAAACTGTAGCTTAGCTTGTTGTACTTTACGTTTAACATCAAACTGTTCTAACATATTATCAACAGCCTGTACATTTTGCAACGCATCATCAGCAAAATAAAAGTCATTATAACCTTCACCAACTTTATCAGCTATCCACAACGCTTTTGCTTCACTAGTACTATTACCTAGACCAGTTATATTTTTTAAAGGTATATTTAAACCGTTTGCTTTTAAAAAGTCAAATATAGGTTTTTGTGCTGCAGGTGGTCTAGCTGTTAAAACAAACATGTTTTCTGGCCCAAACTTTTTTTGTAGCTTTAAAGCTTTGTTAAACAACGGCGCTAGCTTACCCTTTACAACTTTATTAAAATCTGAAAAATCAAATGTATAACCTAAATCTTGTAAGTCTTGATACGTACTAGCAAATTGTTCTGCGTTTAAAGTACCAGTTTTACCATCAGGAGCCGTATATTTTACTAAAGACTCTGTAGTTGCTAAAGTGTCATCAAAATCTAAAATTGTAATACCTTTTGCATCTTTTGAAAAAGACATTGTTCTAGCTTTATTTACAGCTTTGTCAATTATTTTAACTTCTTTAGTTTTGTTATTAAACACTGGTGCTTTACCAGACTTAGTAATACCATACTCTTGAGCAAAAGTTTTACCGTTTTTAATCATTACAAAAACCTCTGGATTTATAGAGTTAACATCTAAATTAAAATATCTTTCAAAAAATCTATCAACAAAAAGATCCCAGCCTGGGCCCATACCGTTTTCGTATGAAAGCTCGTTTCCGTTTTCATCTATATATCTTGCAAACTTTAACTCATCAGCGTTTTGTTTGCTCATGCCTATTAACTTGTAGTTATTTTTAAGAGCTTTTATAGTTTTATCAAAGTTCTGTTTTTTATCTAACAAAGCATCCATTATAATATCTCTTGCTCTAGCGCTTTGAACAGCATGTTCAAATATTATTTTACCAGTAGCAGTAATATCACCACCAACATATTCAGCACCACCTCTAAGAGGGTGTGATGTATCATTAACAGAGCTAGACAAATACATCATAATAGCGGAGTGAAGTTGTTTATCATTTGGATTAGCTTCTACAGCTTTTTTAATACCCTTTATTAAAGTATTAAAGTTTTCCATACCAATTTTATTGTATTCTTCAGCTTGTTTTTTAGTTATTTTTTTTAAATCAACTACATTTTTCTTTTTTCCATTTGGTTGTAATATTTTTTCACCAAAAAAAGTATCTGGCCTATGATAACGCCTTTCTTTATTTTGACCTATTTGAAAAACATCTCCATACTCTCTAGTCTGCTCTTCAGCGTATCTATAAATTGGCTCACTACTTTGAGTTTTTCCAATAAAATAAAATAAATCAGTACGTCTTATAAATTTTTCAGGAAGATACTCTGATAATAAATACATTTTATCTAAAAATATATTATAATTTTCAATACCATCTTTACCACGTACGTCTAATAACGGTAAATTATGATTTTTAAATACAACATTAGAGCTTTGCGCTTCTTTGCTAAACATAAATTCAGATTTACCTTCTTTTATGCTATTTATTACTTGCTCGCTATCAACTAGTATATTTAAATTTTCTCTTATAGCTTGATTACTCATCATTTTACCAGTAAGATTAGCTAGCGCTAATACTCTAGCCGATGTGTTTCTATCATCACGCTGTGGTTTACCATCAACAATACCAAATACTTCTAAAAACTCTTTTTTATTTATTTTATTTTTTACTTGTATTGGTAAACCTGATTTACTACCTGTTACAGCAGCTTTTGCTCTTTCTGTTTTAGTATAAAAAGCTTTTAATAAAGTATTAGGAACACCAGTAGCTGTTCCACTTACAGTTGTTCCTTCAGGTAACATTGCTATTAATAAATCAGCATTTTTATTAATAAACATTTGTGCAGCTTGTAACTCTTTTTTAGTTATATTTGCTAAAGTTTTTAACTTTTTAGGACTTATACCAAACATATCACCAACTATTTCAGGTACTAAATTTTTTATCTTTTTAAAAGTTAAATTTTTAATATCTAATTTTGGTAATTGTTTTTTAACACTTTCGTTAACTTTGTTTTTTACATTTAATCTATCAGCTAAAACTATTTTTTTAGGTTTTGGTTTTCTTTTAACTTCAACTGTTTCTTCTCTTGCTTCAACAGTTTTAGCTTCTGTTACGTCTTGCGTAAATTCTTCACCTAAAACACGTTTGGAAGCTTCTATAGCTCTTGCTGGTAAAAACTTATTTATATAAGCAGCTAAAGGTACGCCTGAATCTGGCTTGTATTCTTTAATTAAATCTAATATACCACGTTCACCTATCTCTATTTCACTCATTAAAAGCTCTTTGTCAAAATTAGGCGCACCTCTACGTTTTTCAGCTATTCTATCAACAATAGGTTTAAATTGTTCTATAATACCTTGCTCAAAGTTTCTACCTTTTTCTTCATATAGACGTTGTACGTTATCAGATGCTTCTTTTGATAAAGCTTTAATGTCAGCTTGTTTACCTTTAGCCACATCTAAAAGTTTACCTTTAGCACCTTTTTCCATTAAATCTAACATAGCTTTATCTATCTTAGAAGGATCATCAACAGTTTTAATAAAATCTTTTACAAAATTTAAAACATCTTGATCTTTATCAAATCTTATCTCAAACTTTAAATACTTTTGACCAAACCTTCTCCAAACATCTCTTAAATCTTGAATAAAACCTTCATTAAGATTTATTTCATTTTGTTTTAAAGCTTCAACTGTTAACGCTAATATTTCTACACCTTGACCTTCACTAGGATCGTAAGACTTTATTCTTTCGTTAAGATCACTTCCTTCTTTTAATGTAGCTTTTTTAGCTGTTAAAGCTCTTAGTAAACTAGTACCAAGCGACATTTGAGCATTTATATCTTGACCTACAGTAGAAAATATAGCAGCATGAAAAAACTCATGAGCAGCTGTATTTAAAAAACCATTTTTTATAGAGTTTTTAGTATTTATAAAAAGATCTAAGCTTACTAAATTTTTATCAGCGTCGTAAACTGGTACAAAACCACCATACTTAGTACTACCTTTTACATCAGCGTCTTGATTTCTAGCTTCAGCAAACTTTTGCATAGCATCATTATCACCTGTTTCTACATTAACTGTAATACCTCTTTGTTTAGCTTTATCTATTAAAGTTTCAACAGAGTCAAGTTGTCTACCAGTAATATCTTGCACGCTTTCATCAAGTAAATTTTTATTTTGCTCAGATAATAAACGTATAGTTTGTTCATTTAAACTTTTTACAGTTTTATTACCAGGATTTTCATTTATTTCTTTTATTAAAGTGTTTATTTCTGTAACATTAGTAGCGTAATCTTTTAAATTTTCTTTACTCATGTTTTGTAAAGACTTAAAATTTTTGTCTAATATTCTTTGATTTCTTGCTTGTAAAAAAGTAATTTGTTGGTCAATTTTATTTCTTACCTTTTCACTTTTAACTCTAGCTCTATCTATTAGTAAATCTTTAACTTTTAATGAGTTTTCTTTTACTTTTTTTACTTCCTCTAAAGGCATTAAAGTTACATTAGCTCTATTTTTAGCAGTTTCACCCATCTTAGCTATTTCACCAACACCAGTAATAGTTCCACCAACAATACCACCAACTAAAAAAGCGTCTCCAAGTTGATATTGCATTTGTTTAAAAGTTGGCATTTCTCTACCTTCTATAGAAACACTGTCCCACCAATTATTAGTTAATTCTGTAGCTGCCTCTGAAGCACCTTCAGCTACAAACCCACCTAATAATCTTTTTGAAATTTCCATAAAACCTCCTTTTACAACATCTTTAGCTACTTGAACATTACCACCAGCACCTATTAAACCAGCTGTTTTAAATAAACCTCTAGTAGCTATTTCAAAGCCGGCTTCAATAGCACCTGTTCCTTGAGCATTTAAAAAAAGCTCACCAATACTTTTTGTTGGATCTTTAGCAAGCTCTTCTTCAAACTTATTACCAGCGTAAGAAACTCCTAAAGCGATCATTGCTGGTGCACCCATAAAAGCAGCAGCTATAGAAGTCCAAGACTCCATACCAGCTATAGCAGCTCTAGCGCCAGCTCTAGCCCATGTAGAAGAATCTTTAAGATCAAGCTCTTCTGTAATCGCTTTATCTGATTTTATATCAAATTGATCAAAATATTTAGAAGCATCAATAAATATGTTTGTATCTCCTTTTGTTAAATTGCTAAATTCACCAGGATTTTCTTCTAAATATTTTATTCTTTCAGCTTTTTCTTCTTCACTAAAACCTTGAGCGTTAAGCTCGTAATCTAAAATAAGTCTTTCAACAGCTTCTAAGTTGTTAACAATACCACCTAAAGTTCTTAAACCAGCTTGTGGTATACTAGTAAAAAAATCTACAAGATAATCGCCAGCTGTAGGTCCTTCAGGTAATTTTACCATACCTTGATTACTAGCTTGCTGCATAAAATCATCAAAGTTAAAGTTGTTTTGACTAGCATAGTCTTGCAACTGCTCTAAAGAATATTTGTTTCCTTCAAACTCGTACATATTATCTTACGCTTTGAAATATATTTTTAATAAATGAACCTGTGTTTTTTCTAGGTTTCTTATCTTCTTCCATTTGTATTTTATCTAGCGCAGTTTTAGCCGCTTCTTCCTCAGCTTTAATTATTTCAGTGTTATATTCTTCTATTCTATAACCTTGCTGCCATAAACCATCGGTGCCTAATAAAAACTTGTTACTTACATATTTTTTAGGATCTGTACCAACTTCAAAATATTGCTGCTTTTTTTCATCAAACTTATAACTTTTAGTTTCATTTAAACTTATAATATCTCTTTTATTTTTTATATCATCAAACAAAGTATCAGCACTTTTTTTAGTAATATAACCAACACCGTAGTTAACAGGTAAAGTATCTCTCCCTCTACCTCCACTTGATTGTCTATTGTTATAGTTGTTGTATGGAGTTACATGTACTTTTGATAACTCATCTACAGCGTATTTTTTATATTTTTTTAATATAGATTCAAAGTTACCTTTGTTACGAAGCGCGCTTACAGCCTTTTCATATTCTGGTGTACCAAACTTTTCATTAGTTTGTTCTTCTAAAAACTTTTCATCAGAAAAAACAAAATCTCTAGCGCCATCAGTTTTTAAAGTTTTTATTATACCATCAAAAGCTATTTCGTATCTATTTCTATTAAATTCAACACCTTTAGAAGCATCGTTAATAACAAGATTTTCTAAATTAATATAAGCTTCTTGACCAGCACTATTTGTTTGAAAAGTATTAGAATAATCACTCCACTTTTTAGTTTTACCATCGTTTGACAAGTAGTTAAAACTACCATCATCTTGTAACGAAAAATTAGCATACATACTACCATTTGCTAAACCTTCATGATCACTTATTTCCCAGTCAAAAGCACCTTTTGAGTGATCTCTACCGTCTAAAGCAGCTTGTCTTTTTAAAGCTATATCTTCTAATTGATTACTTAAGTTTTGAAATTTACTGTTTACGCCATTAATAGTTGCCATAGCATCTATATATCTTTGATCAGTAGGTCTTATACCTGAAGCTATAATTCTACTAGCATTTACATATTCTTGTTTATTTTTAGCTAAAAAATCAGTTACTTGACCTCTTAGTTCTTCTGGTACTTTATCAATAGCAACACCTTGTGGCATAGAGTTTATTAAAGCCTCTGTTTTAGCTTTACTTTCTTTTACTCTTGTTTCTATTTTTTTAGCAAGTGGATCAAGCGCTTTAGAATAATCTATTTTTCTTAAGCGGCTAGCGCCACCTCTACCTATTTCAAAAAAATCTATTGCCATGTTTATATTTATTCAGGAATTTTAACTTTACTTAATTTATCAGGTATATTAACGTTTACTGGTAAGCTTTGAGCTCCAACACCACTAGGTGCTCCCGTAATAAACACAGGGTTTTTAGCAGGTTGACTTCCAAACATACCCATATCAAAAGCACTAAAAGCAGCGCCACCTATTGTACCTATACCACCAGCTATATCACTAATAGCTTCAGCCCTTTGTTGTCTAAGGCCTGTTAAAGCTTCGTTTTTACCAGCTTCTAACTGCATTATTTGTAATTGTCTGTTTCTTTCTTGTTCTTGTCTCGCTGCTTCACCAGCCATAACAGCTTGTTCTGCAGCTTGCTCTCTTCTCGAAGCAGACTCGGCGCCTCTTGCTGCTAACACTTGATTTCTAGATTCTTGCTGTCCAATACTAGCAGAAGCTCTAGCTCTATCAACTGTAGCTTGATTAGCTAAACTTTGAGCAAGACCTGCAATACCACTTGGACCAGCTGCGCCTCTAAGACTATCTAAAACGTTTGCTCTTGATTGAGCTGCTTGCTCTGCTTCAAATTGAGCTTGCTGCTGATTAACCGTTAAGTCTTCGTATGGGTTTTCAAAACTAGTTTGTAAATCAGCGTATGGATTTTCAAACTGCATACCTTGTAATGTCTCTCTGTTTTTTCTAAACTGTTTTCTAGTTCTTTGCATCTCACCTCTTAATCTTTTTCTTTCACTTATACCACCTATGATTTGAGTTGCACCTTGCAGCACACCCATACCAAGTGCTACTGCACCTAAAAATTTTGCCGGACTTACTTTTTTACCTAATGCCATATTTTTTATTTTTTATAATTACACTATATATCAATTATTTACTACTTTGTTGAATCTCAGAACCTACACTAAATAATTCAGCTTTTGCGGTTGAGTTATTTAAAAACGTTGTTTCTGCATAATAACCTTTAACGTTAGATTTATTTACTTCATTGTTTTTTACTACAAAAAAATAACTAACTGGATTTCCTGGAAAGCTAGGGTTACCTGGAGTATACTCACCTCCATTAGCGCTATCTATATCTACTTCTAAAACATTACCATTAATACCTACTACTGGTCCAATATATTGGTATGAAAAACCATCATTTATTACCTCGTTGTTTACAAAATATACACTATCATTAATTTGAGTTGAAGCGTTTATTGAGTTAAAAGTTATTTCTAAATCTGGCATGTTAAAAAGAATCTGTTATTGTTAAAAATTTATCTAAATCTAAAGTTATAATAGTACTAGCAGCAGCTGTTTTACTAACGCTCGTTATTGCAAAATTAGTTGTAATGGTAGCTTGATTAGCGGATCCTTTAAAAAAGAATTTAGTACCAGCTACTATACCAAAAGCGTTAGAAAGTGAAGCTGTATTCAAAGTTATTTGATCAGAATCTATAGATGAAATTAAAATATCAACATCATCACCTTCATTACCTTCACCCAAACCTGTTGCAGATACTGAGTTACCAACTTTTATACCAACCATACTACCAGTTATAGGTGTAACTATACCTTGTGCAGAGTCAAAAATGTTTGCAGATATTTTTGACATATTAAACTGGTTACTTGGCCCTGTTGTTGGTAAAGCAACAGATAAACTACTAACACTATAGTTTACACCTGTAATAAAATTAACAGCTGAACTACCATAACCTCTAAACGTTACTGTTGCATCGTTCTCAACGCTTACAGCTGCTGATAAAGTTATAGTTTTAGTTGATATATTTATATTTGTTATTGTAGGTTTTGTTGTTGGTATTGTGCTAGTTCCAGTAGCTGAATAAAAAGTAAAACCAACTTGCAAACCACTAACATCATCAAAAGTAACAGAAGTACTACTACTAGAGGCTCCATCTACAGTGCCGTTAGTTATAGCATAAAAATCAGTAGCTAAAGGCTGTCTGTTTATAGAAATACTTAAATCAGAAGCGGATACAGCAGCAGTTCCTGTAACTGAACCTGTAGACACAGCGCTTGTAAAAGGACCAGCTTCTATTGTTATTGTGCTAAACAAACCAGAATTATCTTCTGTTACGTTAGTGTTTGCAGATTCAAATTTAACTCTTATAGCTTTATCAACGTATTGATATATTGAAGCGGGATATTTTAAGCTACCATCTGTGTTAGTTGATATGTCAAAATTTGGCACTTTATATACAAATCCAGACTTTACTATGCTTTCACTAAACTCAGTATCAAAATGTTTTTCAGCAACTACGTATATATTATATTCATCATCATCTGAAACAGCTGGAAAACTTATAGAACCTACATAAGTACCGCTAGGCGGTATTTTAACTTGAAGTAAACCTTCAAAATCACTAGCAACAAATTGTTTACTTTTAAAATTATAAAAGTGACCTATAGCGCCTTTATTAGTAGTTGTTTCTTCATGCACTTCGTTAACTAGATAAAAAGTAAAAACAGCTTCAGGATCACCTACAATATAAAAAGATCTTGCAGTTTTTGCAGCTGGTAAATCAGAGGTGTCTATATTTATATTTCTTATTATTTTAGCCATTTTAATTTTCTTTTATTTCGTCAGAAAAGCCTAAACCTTGAATTGATGACGTGTCAAGATTTTTAATCTGTTTATCACTAAGAATAATTTTATTTGCTTTTATGTAATTAAACCATTTACCTTCTTTTTCTACAAAAAACTTTACTTCGCCAGAATCTTTATCTGTTTGTATTTTTTTAGCATACCAACCGTTTCTTGCTTGATAGTTGTTTAGGTTTATATAATTTGGATCAGTATTTAAATAAGTTCTAGATTTAGTACCTTCATAATTTAAAGTTTTAAAATCTTTTATTATAGAAGGCTCTTGATTAAAAACAAAAGTTATACTTGATTGAGTGTAGTGATCACTTAGTGTACCGTCTACACCATCCCAATAAAAAGTATTGCGTGGTAATCTTGTTTTAGGATGATGAAGATACATATCACCTAAATTAAAAGTTAAATATTTATTAGCACAACTTACACCTATTTCTGGTATAAAAGATTTAAAACTTACCCAACCACTAACTTTCTCGCTATAAGAAATAGTGTACGAAGGTAAAGAGATTAAATCATCAACTATTATTACGCGATTATAACTGTCATTTATTACATCAGGTTGATTATCTTCAGGTATTACATCAGGTGTTGCTGTTAAACCTAGCTCTGAAAAACCAAAATCATTTTTTAAAGTAACGTTATACTCGTTTTTATTTTCATCATAAGATCCTATTATAGAGTTATATTTTTGTAAGTTATCTTTAAACCAATCAGACATGCCATATTCAGATATAGGAGTTATACCATCCATTGATAATCTTAAAACAGCACTTCTTTGTTTATCTGTAAAATAAGCTCTATAACTTTCACTAGCAAAACTTTCTGGATTTTGAGATATACCATAGTCACCTACAAAAGGTATTGCTTGCCCTAATACGTTGGTGGAAGCTGTTAAATTAGCATTACCATCTGCGTTAAATAAAGCATCTTTATCTGCTAATACTTTTAACACTTTATCTTCACAAAAAACAATTAAATCACCACTAGCTGTTGATCTTGAAAAAAGCTTTTGTATACTACCGTAATTAGGATTTATTTCTTTAGTTATAGGTTCTGCTTGTATAAATTGATTTAAATTATTTACACTACTAGTAGAGTTATATAAACCAGAAAATATTAAACCATTTTTTCTTCTATCTTTTTTATATATATCTTCAGGATTTGTTGTTGTAGAAGCAACAGCTCCATTGTCTATAAATATTTTATTAAAATTATCTTCTATTCTATTAGACTCTACACCATTACCAAAGCTATAACAATTAAACCAATTTAGTTCTATAGTGCTATTGTGTATGTTATTGCTTATTACTAACCTTGTTTTTCCGTTTTCATAATTTACATCTGGAGCTTGTACTTGAAAACTAGTTACACTATAAGTTATACTTCTTTGATCATCATTAATATTAACTAAATAAGGTAGTGGTAGATTACTCGTTATCTGGTTGTTTATAATTACAATAACATTTTCATCTTCAACAAAAGCATCAATAACTTTTACTTCATCTTGAGCAATAGTATTGCTTAATCTAACTTGTGTTACAAAGTTAATTGTAGAACCAATTTTAATTATACTTGATATGTTAAGATTATCTAGTTTTATAGGGTATTCTTTGCTAGCTTCGTAATACACGTCTAAACCTACATTTTCTTTTGGTTGAGTTTCCCATACAGCAGGATTTTCTGATAAAACGTTATCATCGTATATAGGCTCTAATATTTGTATTGTGTAACCTATAGCTGAACTTTGACCACTTAGTGTAGAACCTACTTTTTCACTAAAAAAACTATTTGGTGAAAAACCGTTCATTGGGTCTTGAGATGAGTCTAAACCGGTTCCATCTATAGGGTTCCAAACCATAGGTCTATCTAAAGTTAATCTCCAGTTTTTTTGATAATTTTCAGGTCTTAACTTATGGTATCTAGCTTGTTGAGACTGGTGTTTTTTACCTATAACATCATACCTTAAAACGTAATAATCTGTAACACCCATAACAGTATAAACATTTGCATCTGGATCTTCTTTCCATCTAAACTTCATACCTTGCTTTAAGTGTTTTACAAAACTTTGCTGATCAAAAATACCAGCTTTATAATTAGAATTTTTGTCACCAAAACTATATATTGAATGATCACCTTTAGTCCAACCTAAACCATCGTTATTTTGACCGTATACAGCTGTTTGTCCAGCGGATGGAGAAGCCCAAGCGTTATCTAAATCATTACTATTTTGAAAAAATTCATTAGCGTATCTTTGGTAATAGTCTCGAGATGAATCACCGTCAGTGTTTAATGGGTCTGGCTGTAAACCTCCAAAACCTATTTCCATCACAGAAGAGTTGCTGTAATTTGTTATACCCATACCTTGATGAGTACCTTCGTTAATTTCACCCATAAATGTTTTTGGTGCTGTGGGTGCAATTAATGGACTGCTAGTAGGTGGGAAACTAGATGCGTTAGTATGATCTTCACTAAAATAAGTACCAGCTGAAGCGTGACCATCTACATACCAAACATCTTCAAACGCTTGTTCTCCAGCGGTTGTAGCTCTATCAGATATACTAAGATCAGTTCTAACTCTAAAAAAAGAAGTAAAAGTATACCAAAAATCTTTAAGTTTAGTGTCCATATAAAGCCCATGAGTAAGAAAATTTGGATAAGCATAAGGAATATTAGGAATAAAACTTGCGTTAGGGTGAAGTACTCCGTGAGACGTATGCCAATTTGGTGTTGGTGCTGTAGGGTCTGGAAAATTAAGAGGACTAGCAGATTGATCGCTATGAAGAGCAATGTGATCTGGTGATAAAAAATAAAACTTTCTTTCACTAACAACAGAATATCTATTATCAGATGTAGATGTTATGTTTTGTTGTATAATAGCGTCGTTGTAAATCTTAACAAAAAACCTACCGTTAAATTTAGGTGAGTTTTTAACTTGTTTTTTTGTAAAAATTACATTAGTATCTGCTTTTACAGCTGTAGGTGAAGTTGGATCATCAAGTATGAACTCAATATCTGTTGTAAGTTTTTCTTTTATTGAAAATTGAACTGTAGAAGGTGGATTAGTTATTGTGTTTCCAGAAAAACCAGCACTACCGTTTGTTAAAGCTGTTATTTCGTAATCTTTTGTTTTTTGGTTTGTTGTTGTGTTTTCAAACCTAATATATACTTTTGAATTTTTTTGATTTACCTCTTGAATTAAGTTTTGCGAGCTTGTATTTTGAAAAGCTTTTGACTGTAAAGCAAAAGTATTTTGAGTAACAGTTGGAAAATTACTAACAGTTGTACCGAAAACATTTGTATCACTCGCACCTGTACCTGTGTGTACTAAAACACCTATAGGTAAGTTTTCAATTTTTATGTAATCAGGTGCTTCATTTTCTATAGCTATAATTTTATATCTAGCTTGATCGCTAACTAAATCACTTGAATCAACAGTTTTTTTAAGTATTAAAAAAGTTTCTTCATCTACTTTATTTCTATCTGCAGAAGGAAAAGCTAACCAGATATTACCGTCTTCAGCGTCGTAAAAACGATCCATTGCTAAGTTGTAATATTCACTAGAAGTTTCTTTAACATAAAACTTAAAACCTTTTGCAAAACTAGGTGGTAATCCTTGTAGCTTAGCTGCTAATTGTGTTGATTTGTCAGCTTCTTGTTTAGATATTTTTACGCTTGATTCAGATGTTGTTAATACAGGCGTTTCTCTACCGTACTCATCTAAATAAACTACACCAACCTGATACTGTCTTATAGATTTTAAAGATTTATGAGGTTTTAAAGTTGTTACTTCTTTTGAAAAATTTTTTAAAAACACATCTAATCCTAAAACGTTTTGTTGACCAAAATCAATATAATAGCCATATTCATTTAATTCTAAAGAGTTTCGAGATTGAAGCTCTAAAAATGTTAATAAATCTCCATTAGTTACATAATCTTCATTAGCGTTAATTAAATCTCTATTTTGTAAATAATTTCCATAGATAATTCTGTTACCGCTAACTTCTTGAGCAAGAGCTCTTACAGGTACGTTATCAAAAGGTCTTAATAGTTGATTTGAGCTAAGTAAAGCGTATATAGCTTCAGAATTTACTTTATATCTACCTCTTCTTTTTTTACTTAAAAAATTTTGTACATTATCACTACGAACAGCAACATTACTAGTTAAATTGTTATAATAAAAAAAGCTTGAATCTGGATCGTTAATAACATCACTTTGGTTTTTATATAACGTTTTTATTACGTAAACGTTGTTAGAGTCAGACTCTTTATAAAGTAAATCTATAGAAACAACATCTAAAGGCATATCTTCAGTAACAAACTCTTTTAAATATAAGTTTATTAATCTATTAGTCATACCTAAATTATAACCTTTTCTAGGGTGATAATCAAAGTTTCCAGGTAAAAAAGCTATTTCTGAAAACGGTGAAAAACTAGAGTACTCACCATCTTCGTACTTATATCTATAAGCAAATCTAGGAAATTTATATTCAAAAACTTTTTCTTGATCTAAAAACTTGCTAAACACGTAAGTATACATGTTATCAGCGTCTGTACCTAAAACAGCTAACGTATCAACAGATAACACTTCAACTTGTAATAAATAAACTGGTATTTGACCAGCAATATAAACAATTCTTATATTGTTTATTACAACTTTTATAGTAAAATTATTTATAGGTGTAATTGGTATTACTTGACTATAATTGTCAATTATTAAAACATCACCTTCTTGTATATTAAAATTATAACTACTGATATTGTTTGGGTCTAAATTAGGTAGTGGTTCAAGTCTAATATTTGACAAAATATCACCGGCAGAAAGCGTTGTTGGAAACTCAAAAGTATTAATTATACCGGAAGTATTACCTTGTAAAGTTTCAACACCATCATCCATTTCTAGTACTAAAGGATATTTAGGTGCTTTTTTTATTACAGTTACATGTTCTTCTTTAACATAACCTAACAAAGAGTTATTAGTAAATAATCTAGTATGTTCTAATTGTTGAGTGTTGTTTGTTTTTGTACCTAGTATTGATCTAGTTATATTTATTTTTTTAGGTTCAGATATATTGTTAGTAAAAAACAACATATCATCTATAATATTTATACCTGTTAAAATATTATATCTTATAATAGGTTCGTCTGCACCAACAAACGGTCCTCCACCAATTTTAGAGTTTAATATATCATCAAAATCTAAAGTAATATCTTCAATAGATTTAGATAAAAACTTAAAAAAACCTAATACATTAAAAAGATCTACAAAAACATACTCAAGACCAATTCTATTATTAGTGTTTTGACCATTGTCTATTACGTCTTCTGCAATCTTTTTTCTTAATATTAAATTTATATATGGAAGAGGGCTTAATTTAGCTGCACCAGGTATAAAATCATCAAAACCTGGTGTTTTAGCAATAACAAACCAGTATACAAAGTTATTTTTTTCATCAGCTATAGTGCCAATACATTTTGCTTTTATTGAACTTGTATGCATCTTAAAATTTATTAATATTTAATCTAAAGGTGGTGCTGTTGGTGATGTTGGTTCTGAACCTGTTGAAGAATTTAAAACGACATCGTCGTCTATTATAACTTCAAAATCTGTTAAGTCATTAAATAAAGTACTTATTATTTTGTTGCCTAAAATATTTTGAGCTACACCTATATCAGAACCTTCAGAAGTACTCACTTGTATATTCATAGCGTCTCTATATTGTCCGTTTGGTATTAATCTTTCATCAAGATCTTTATTCATTTTACCTTGTGAAAAAGTATTTTTAATTTCAGGCATAATTTAACGTTTTATCCATTTAGATTTATCTCTAAATATCTGTGTTATTTCTTCTAATTTTATATTTGATAATCTTAGCTTAGCTTGTCTAATAGCAGCAAATTTTTCTTTTTTAAATCTATTGACAATATATTCTGGAACATTTGCTTTACCAGCTAATATTGCGTGAGCTATATATCTATAAACAGCTTCTTCTGCTAATTTGTGTACTTTCATCTCGTTGTCTGTACCTAAACCGTCACTTAAATACTCTAGTATTATAGTTTTACCACCAATATTAGAGCTAAAATGTATATTACCTCTTATTTCGTCAATAAAAAAACTACCGTTAACTTGAGCGAACTGAGGTTGTATACCATATCTTTCACCTTCAATTAAATCGTAAGTACCATCGTCATATCTATTAACGTTATCTCTTGCTGTTAAAGATTTAAACCTAGAAAAAGTATCTGATTCTACTTGAAACAAAACTTCATCTAAAACTAAAACTAGATTTTTAATTATAATATTTCCACTTGAAGCTGTAGGTTTTACAATAACTAAATCTGTACCCGTGCTAACGTCTGTTGTAAAATTAATATTATAATAACCTGGCGTTGAACTTGAGCTAATTTCAAAGTCACCTAGTTGGCCGCCAGATGTATCTCTTAATTTTAATTTAGAAATACCAGCAGCTGAACCTAAATTTTGATCAATTAGTTCAATTGAAATTGAATAACTTTTTAAAGGATCTAAAATGTTTGGTATTGTTATTGAAGATGTAGCACCTGTAACGTGTGTAAATGTTGCTGATTTTGAAGCCGTAGATATAGTTACGTTATCTAAAGTAAAAGAAGATGGGTTAGCTGTTTCAAAATTACCGTCTGGAGTTAAGTTTGTAAAATAACTACCATCTTCATTTTGCAACAAAGCTTGTGGATTACCTGTGTATTTAGTAGGATATATAACATGTTTAATACCAGCGTCGTCAACCCAACATAGTTTTACGTAATTAACATAATCTATAGGTAAAGGCATTGTTAGCGTAGAAGGAAGTTCTATTTCTTGAGTTTTTACAGATTTAAAAGTATCAAAACTTAACTCTTGCATAGCTCTCATAGCGTGAAATTGAACATCTAGTTTTCTAGCTTTATTTATTATTTTTTCTTCACCTACATATACAACCATAAATTGGTCTATAACATCTTTTAAACTTATAAATTGATAACCACCATAATTACCACTACTATAATACGAAACGTTTGATATGTTGTCTAATAATCCCATTTATTATGATTTTTCTTGTTGAATATCTTTTATTTCTTCTTGACTAGCTACTTGATACAACTCATTATTCATCATTATTCCAGCTAGTTGTAATATTTTATTTACTAAATTGTTTTCTTCTGATCTATGTAGTTCAAAATTTATAACGTTACTGTCATCGTAAAAAGGCATGTCGTCTATAAAAACATAAGGCCAGTTTGGTGATGTTGGTTTTCTAACATAAGAACAACTTATATCATCATCAATAATATCAGGATAAACATACAGTTTTTGATCCATGTTTATGTAAACTGGATTTGCATCTGTTGGTTTAAGTAAAGGTGATGATTTTAAATAAACATAATCTCTATTGTTTATTTCTTGAACTATAATATTTTTTTTATAAAATAAACTTCCTAGTCTATAAATATTATTAGGTAAACTAAAATGATCTGTACTATAAGTTAAATCACTTTCTTTTTTAAATATACTTAACTTTTCATTAAGTTTATCTAGCATATCAGAATATTCTGTATTATTGCCTTTAACTCTTTCAAATTGATTTATATCGTAAAAATATTGCTCAAATATATCTTTTTGAGCTTGATCAGCGTATAAATTAAATTCTTGAGGTGTTATATAACCTCTTTGTTCTTTATTAGCTATTGCTAAAACTTTTTGATATACTGTGTCTATAAGTACCATAATATTTTTTTGTAGTATTGTAACCACCCCGAAGAGTGGTTACTCTACTAAGGTTGTTACGAGTTTAATCGTTTTTCTATATTTGCATATATTTCCATACCTTCATCAGTTTTAAACCAATGCGCTAAAGCAGTGTATGGGTGCTCGTCAAAAGGAACTGTCATTACAGGTCTATTGTTAGATGCCCATAAAAAGTTTCTTTGATCACTACTTAACTTTAATATACCAAGCTCTACGGCTTTTATACCAAAGTTTCTAAGTTGAACATTATCATCAGAAGCTAATTCTAAGAACAAAGCTGGATTATTTCTAGCAAATACTAATAAATCTCTTTTAAGTTCTTTAGAGCTTAATCTAGATACACTAGAACCTTTTTCTACACGCATAATAGCCTCTGCCATATCAATATCTAACTCTCTAGCCATTAGTATTGCGTCTGCTTCCATTTCTAATATCTCTATTTCATCAGCAGCTTCTTTTATTGGTTTATATTCTTCATATATGTTATCTCTGTGAGGGTGATATAAAGAAAGTAATTTTTGTAACGTAGTTTTTTCTTTTTCAACAAACAAACTACCGTTTCTAAATATAATATGAGCTAATCTTTGATCACCTTTCATTTCATCAACAAAAGGAGTTCTTTGGTTTTCACAATACTTTAACTCTCTTTCGTACCCAGCCTCTTCGTCAAAATAATAAATATTTGAAGATCTTAACATATAAGATATGGGTTTTTTACGACTTTTTAAGTTATAAACTCTATCTTTTATTTCCCACTTTAATTTTGCAGGTTCAACTTTTTTTATTTTTGGTGTTTCAACAACTGGTGTTTCAACTACCTGTGGAGTTTCTTCAACGTCCACTTTTGTTTTCTTTTTTGCCATAATATAATATATAATAAAATTAATAAAATAAAGTCGAGGCCGAAGCCCCGACTTTTAAATAATGATTTACTTCATTAACATAAAGTTGT
>Ga0160423_10001813_pt1 | contig 17887 bp, 13 predicted proteins | sample CRUFie14St8metaG_FD_108191 | JGI IMG/M metagenome (GOLD analysis project Ga0160423, IMG submission 108191) | Marine microbial communities from the Costa Rica Dome - CRUD Field 142mm St8 metaG | ecosystem: Environmental > Aquatic > Marine > Oceanic > Photic zone | place: Costa Rica: the Eastern... | reverse complement strand
TCCAGGGCGATATGGACGTGGTAAGATTACTGATGCCCTTTGAATTGGAGTTAGATAGTGTTCTATTACTCGATCAACTATTGTCTTAGTCTTTCCAGTACCTGCACCTGCATCAATTACTAGATGAGAATCTAGGTTTAATGCAAGTCTTTGTGCATGATTCAAACCCATTTATCCTCACCTCCAATACCCGATAGGCCACAGATATCTGAAACAGAGCAATATGAGCAAATCGATGATGGGTTAGGTGCAACCTGACGATTTCTAGCTCCATTAACTGCTTTGAAAACTGTATTCAAGCGATGGTCCAACCACGCCCTAAATCCTGATTGATCGGGGGAAGTAGAGGTACTAGTAAATGGCCTAAATAAACCTGTTAGGATACTCGTTTTTTCTCCAATCTCTAATTCATCTAATGTTGAAGTCCAGTTAGGATCAAGTTCAATATGATGTATTGTTTCTAATCCAATATCGCTTACCCCTACTCCAATAACTAAGTCTCCTTTATGTTCTATTTCCCATGCTCTGGCATAAATTGCTAGTTGAACATCTTCTAATAACGCGCTAAGATGTTTATCTGCTCCTCTGTCTTTTGATGCTGTCTTAATGTCACGAATCAAAACCAAACGTCTGGGTTTCCATTTTCCGTCGGGATACAATGGCGCAACTTCCAAACTACCGGATTCATCTACCAATTCTCCATTCTTACCAAATGGAACTAAATCTACTCTATCTATGGACCCCCGAACTTTAATTTCATAACCAGACTCATCAGTTCCAATAACAGTACCATCGCCATTACCCAAATTCTTTCCAATCTTGTATTCCATACAAATCGGGACTGAATCAGGAATCTGAAATTCTGCCGCAATAATTTCTGCAAATCTTCCTGATGGAGGAATTTTCTGACGCTTAGATAACCAAGTTCTCCACAATTCTTCATCCATTCCAACAAGATCACGTAATCTTTCATCTGTTACAACATCAGATCTAGAAAGCCAAGGAGCATGTTCATCAAGTAATGTTGCCATATTAGTCATTAATTCATTTCCATCAGTTCCACTAGTAGCAACAGATCTGGGTATGAACGATGTTCGTTCTACTGAACGAGACATTCCGAGAGTTTTCTCAATCATTCCTTCGGTAACTTCATGGATTAAAACTCCCCGTGTTCTTTTATCAAGTTCTTCATCAGGAATATCATCTGAAGCGGCATACAGGGCCTGACTTAGCCAGCCCTTTCTTCCACATTCAATCCAAGATTGAATCCTAGATGGAGACCACACATCTGGGACTTTCCATTCATTACCCAGAGAATGACCATGCCGAAAATCTACTGCTTTAATTTCGATTTCAGAAGGAAAAAGTGGTCTAGGATCTATTGACATAGTCTCTTTTTCATTCCATAAACCTCCAATAACAGGCCAAGAAGGATTCTCAACTGGAAGAGGTAAATCTTCGGCAAGATGTTTAGATTTTGGAATGATTGTTAATGGTTTAGTACTAACCACTGAATCTCGAATTTTAGCTTCTGAATGATAAGCTTCTGAACCTGAAAGTAAAGAAGGTTGTCTCTGGATTCTATCTGCAAAAAATTGAGATTCTAGAGTTACTAAGGGAGAGGTGTATGATAATGGAAGTGTAGTAATTTGTTGTCTTTTTAGTAATAAATTTCCTTCAGAAGAACGTTTACTTCTCCATGAAACACCATGTCCATTCTCTACAACTATTGTTGAAGAGCCGTCAGAATATGGTTCAATATTTCGATCTTCAGCTACAATCAATAAGTTGTCATTATGATTTATTTGACTCCACCCTAAACCATCTGAGAAATCTTGAGAAGAAAGAAATGATGGTAGAGATTCAGGATTGGAATGTTCTCTCCAATATTCTACATATGGAGCAACTGGTGGAGAGGATTCATCTAAAATTGTAGGATCGATAACCACTACTTCTTCTCCTGAATAGTAAATCGACTGTAACAAATGACGCGTATGGCGAATAGGACCATCTGGACGCAATATTCCCAATCTTTGTCTTTCTTCCTCTTGCAATAAAGGTGGCAAAGTAACTCTCAGATCCCAATAATCAGCAGTTGGCTCCACGAGAATTACGCGTTTTGCTTCACACCCTAATACTTCTTCTGGTGTTCTGATTAAAACAGGGGAAAATGGCGATGAGACCTCAGGTAAAACACCGGAATCAATTACAGCTTGAACTTGGTCACACCAGATTTCTGTACTTTCAGGCAGGGAAATACCCATAGATTTCTCATAAGATCTTAAATTTGATAATTCAGACATTAATATCTGTAATCCTACCAAACCATCAGCTCTTTCACCATCAAAATTATTCGAAACATTTTCATTATTAATCATAGAAATTACATTGTTTAACCATAAATCAGGAGATGATTCGTCTATTTCAAATGGTAATTCTTGACCTGTAAAACATCCTTTCCAGAAGGACTCATCTTTCAAGAAATTAATATCTTGATTACTCAAAATTGGAGAAAGTGCACCGATTGTGCAAAGAAACCACCACTGTGTCTGCTCAACTGCCAAAGGATTTCTAGATTCAGAAGCATCTGATGAAAATGCACGAAGCCAGTCATGAAGAACACCTTTTCCCCCAATTAATCGACGGTCTCGAGCTAATGATTCCAGTACTTCACGATCTGGAATTGGTCGCATATGAGTTTCAGTTGGATGATTGGGTACTTTTTCTAATTCATAGAGGCGGATAGTACGTTGAACAGCAAACGAAAGAAGGGACTCAAGAGAGAAGCACTCTTCAGAATGAGCAATCTGGATTGCTGAGTAAATCCAATGAACAAATGGGCTACTTCTAAGCTGTGATTTGCTCTTAGACACTGGAATACCAAGTGACGCTAATTCATTTTTCCATTCTGCAGGAAGGTTATTTCCTGAGGGGTGAATCAATAAAATATCATCAATTCCTGAATCCAGATATTTTTTGATTATTCGAGCTGTTACCCTTGCTGATGATGATGCTTCTCTAATATGGATTCGATGAATATTTGGAGATTCTTCGTCCTTTTTTGGTTCATGAGAGGGGATCCATGACGGTAAGTCTGCTGATGATTTGGCTGGATGAATATCATCAATTAATAATCCATGATACCCCAACCGGTGTGATCCATGATAGCAAAGTTGGTGAATAGGAATTCGCAATGAAATACATTTTAAAATTTTTAAGTAAATTGGGTCGATGTTTGGTGAATGGTCCATTAAGATAATTCCGTCAACTAGATCGAAAGTGAAAATTGATCTTTCTAAATTTTCTAATCCATCTATTAATCGAGAATAGAATCGAGAAGAATAAGCACCTGCAAGGACTTTCTCAATTTCATCTATACTAGAATGGACACCTTGTAGATGTTCTAACAAAGTATCAATTGGTGCATTATTTCTTCTCAACGTTGAGTTTAATCTCAATAAGGTTCTAGTTTTAGAAATAGGCCATTTTCTATCTTCAATAGGGTGTAATAAAGGAAATTCAAGTTGAGATGCTTTTTGTTCCATTATTGAATGAATAGCGAGTTCAAGAGATGGGCCATCAGGAAGCATTCTAGGTTCTCTCAGATCAGCATATATCTTAGTACATAATCCATTTAATGTCAGATGTGAACTTCTATCAACAATTCCTGTCGATGAGGATATTTTATTGAGAAATTTATCGCGGGATAAAGCAGATGAATGTATGAAAAGAATGCGTGACGGGCCACCCTCTGAAATTGGTCTTGGATCTATTGTTTGTTTGATTGCATGTTGCAAAATCCATTCAGGTAAGGGGCCCCTAGGAATTTGTTCCAAGGTTATCTGCATAGCACCACCAACGTTCTATTTGTTCTTCGATGGTAGATAAACCCGAAGTTTTGAAGTTACTTCTTTCTAATCACAATTGAGGCTAATGAAAGAATGAGAAGAATGGATACAACACCAGAAGTTGGTAAGAACCCTGAAACTGGTATTTCTTCAACGCATTCAGTTGAGATAAATTTCATCTCCCAATCGAACACCAGAACCAATCGAAAATCCTCTCCATCCCAAATCTCTGGAAGTGTGATATTCGCTGGACTATCCCAAGGAAGTTCATGGATGTCTCGAATAACATGAGGATAGAACTCAAGCCCATTAGACCCATTTTCATCTCGAGCAATTTCTTCAACTACATAGAGAATCGGAGTAATGGATGCCGAATCTTGATCGGAACACGAATCATCCCAGATATCGTATTTCATCGTCATAGAGTGAATTTCTTCGCTCACACTCCAATCAACAGTTCCATTCAATTCATCACCGTTTGGTGTCCAAGATAATGATGCAGAAATATCACCAAGAGAGAGAGTCGATCCAATATCTGCACTCAAAGCATAGTCATCACTCAAGTTTCCATTTCCTTTTGCGACCGACCCCGAATGAAGCCATTCACCATTAAACACAACTGCTGGAGGTAACCTCTCTAATCCCCCTGTAGCACGAACATTTGTAGGGCCAAAGCGAGCAATCCATCGGTCATCACCAACCTCGGTTCCGAAAGGATCTCGGATTTCAGAATACTCTCTGTGATAGTGAAGTATCTCAACTTCTCTAGTTGTTGAAATCTCAGAAACTGCATCTTCAGAATCAAGACAATTTTCACACCATGTAGCCGTGTAAACCTCCGCAATAACCGGCCATTCTTCTGAAGATATTTCTCCAGTTGAATTAGATAGGTTTCCTATTCCTATATTGATTGCCAAGCCACCGACGCTTCCTGTTTTTTCAATTGCTCCTGGCTCAGAAATTACTGATAATCCAACAGTAGAAAAAGTGATGGGAGAAGCTTGAACAAATCCAGAAAAAAGAACTAGCATTATCAGCACAATTACTCGTTTCATACTTACGAGAAGAAGTGGTTATTCCTCAATGTTACCTCTCTTCGTTCTGGAAATTCCAAAATAGATTATGTCGAAGCTGTCGGAAATATCTGACCCTATCTTCTATTCGTGCCCACCATGGTCTTCCATTTGGGTCAATCTCTTCTTGAATTGGGGCCAATAACTCATACATTTGATTTCGAATCTCTTCATTTAGATTTAAGTGTCTTTCTTTAACCCAAATTTGTTGATTTTCTTCAAGTCTCAGAATCTCAAGATTGTTTTCATTAGATACCCAACCATGTATCCGTGCAATCGACTGTAAAACCTCTACTTCTTGTTGAGTTAGAAGTTGGTTTTCTATAGTCAATAATCCAAATATGCCACCTGGAGCGATTGGCAAGCGTGCTAATGCTCCTATTGGAGCTGCATTGAATGCTACCATTGCATTGATCAATATATTTGGAATCCGGTTTCTATTTCCTCCATCTCCTAACGTGGCATCATTTATCGGAAATTGATGCTCTCGTTCAAAACGGAATTCGCCTTCCTGATTATTCCACTCATTTTCGACTAATCTTCCCCAGTTAACATAGGGAGGGTTTTGATGTCTTCTTCTGATATTGTTATCACGCAGATTTCTTGCGTCAAAATAGTCTCTAACCCTATCACGTAAAGGAATTGGTGGCTGAAAATGATCTTGAAATATTTCTGGGTTTCTAGGGATTTTTCCATGACTAACTAGAAAGTTATGGATTGTAGCAATTGCAGTATTATTTTCCCTATCATTTGAACAAATTAAAGCTAAAGTGACAATTTGATCACCTATCGGTAAATCTCGTAATTCATCACTAGCATGAGTACAAATTTTGCCCCAAGGTTCAGAGGAATTCGTTCTAGCACTGAGTTGAAATTTATCTTCAACTAAATTTTTTGCAGTTCGATTAATTTTTATTCGATATTCAGTACCAGTAGTACCCTGAATTAGTAAACTGCGTTCATTTTCGGAAAAATTGATATTTTCTGTTTGATGTTCTATATCTCTTAATAATCTTGCAGCTTTACGATCCGCATCGTTAGGAATTTTGAGAGTTACCTCATCGTTTTCCCAATTACTCAATAACAGTTGAAGAGTATCATGAATTGAGGTTCCAGGAGGAGATAATTGAGCAGAAATTATTGCAGAAATAATATGAATATCTGATGGAATTCGCCGTAATTTCATTTTTCCGTCATCATCTTCAACTCTGAGAAATAATCTCCCATTTCTGACAGTAATGAGAGAATTATATTCATGGTTTAACAATTCTGGATTTGACCAATTATTTGTTATTTCTCTCCATCTTCTTAGCCAAGGAATTGAAAAAATTTCATTTTCTGGTAAACTATCCAGATAAAATGGCAGTGTTTCAAGACTATTTTGTTGATCTTCAAATGAATTATTGGATTTGTCTGAAAATAAAGTCCAACGTCTGAGAACCTTAGAAATTACAGCAGCAATCGTTTTGAAATCACTTCTGTTTCGACGTCGAGCAGCACGAAAATGATGTCTCCATCTAGGATGAACTTGGCGTTCTCTCTGAAGAGAGGTCTTCCATCGATCCCTCAGGGTCTCTCCTAATTGAGCAAGTAATTGAGCTAAACGATGCCAATTTACTGCTTTTAATTCCCAATCTTCCATTTTTGAAATCAATTCGATTAGTTGAGAATCAGGAATGCGAACACCTGTGTTTATTATTCCGTCAATAGTGATGGATGGAGGCAAAGAAGAACACGAACTGATTTGTAACCAGCAACCACCAGGTAGAGGAAAGCCTCGATTCATTAGCCTCTCCTTGATATCCTGATTTTCAGTTGACTTGATTTGATCAATGATTCGAGTTCTTATTTCATTTGCTTTTTGATCGTCAACAATAGACTGAAGAAGAGATTTTTGAGAAACAAGGAGCCACTCAGAATCTTCTCTATCTAACCTATCATGCCATTCTCGGATTCTACCTATGGTAGATCTTCTTGAATGATTTTGTAATATATGATTTACGATTTCTCTATCTTCTCTTGATGATTCATGTAAAGGAATTGTTCCAGAACAATGAGGATGGATCATCCATTTACATCTAGAACACCATGAATCTGAATTATGACTCAGAGGTTCAATTTCACATGCGACACATAACCGATCTTTATCTTCATCGTTTACTCTATAGGTAGTTGTCATAATTAAACAATAAACTGACTCCTTATGAATCAAATAATTACAAAGTTGAAAATGCATCTATTGTTCTTTCAATATCTTCATCGGTAATATGCAGATGAGTTACCAACCTAATCATATTCGAACCCAAATCCAATGCATCAATTCCCTTTTCTGATAGTGATTCTATTACATTAGAAGCTAAAGTATCTGTTGTAATGTATACCATGTTTGTTTCAACAGTTGAGATATCAACATTGAATCCATCCATATTTCCTATTTCTAGAGCGAGTTTGCGGGCACGATCATGGTCATCTGCCATTCTTTCAATATGATTTTCTAATGCAAATATTCCCCCTGCTGCAATAATTCCAGCCTGACGCATTCCTCCTCCGAACATTTTACGCCAACGGTGAGCTGAAGCAATGAACTCAGATGAACCTACCAACACACTACCGACTGGAGCACCTAGACCTTTAGATAGACAAATAGAAATTGAGTCATAATCGCGAACAATACGTGCAGGAGATGTTCCAGAAGCAACAGATGCATTGAATAAACGAGCACCGTCCATATGAGCAGCGCAATCATTGTCACGGGCAACTTTACCGATTGCGTCAAGTGTTTCCTGAGGATAACAAGTTCCACCACCTCTATTGGAAGTATTTTCAACACAAACTAGAGACCCATTTGGAAAGTGAGCAAGACTACCTTCTGCTTTACGAATTGCTTTTTTAACATCTTCAGGTGTCATAATTCCACGCTTTCCCGGAACTAAAGAAACAGAACACCCAGATAATGCTGCAAAACCTCCTCCTTCATAGATGTAAATATGGCTAGTTGCCTCGGTAACTATTTCATCGCCTGGATTTGTATGAGTGCGAATTGCAATTGCATTTGACATTGTCCCACTGGGTACAAAGAGTGATGCTTCTTTTCCAAGCATCGATGAGAGACGGTTTTCTAATTCAATAATTGTAGGATCATCACCTAGAACATCATCTCCAACTGCCGCGGAGGACATCGCTTTTCGCATTTCATCGGTGGGTTGAGTCACTGTGTCGCTTCTCAAATCGACACGGTCAGATGGATACTCACGCATGTCACCCGCTAGCATTTCTGTTTCTTAGGCTTGTCCAGAAATTATTGGGGTTTCCATTTACCAAGACAGTCTCGGAAAGCATCTTCTAAATTTGAATGTTCAAACTCAAAGCCTGAATCGAGTAGACGCCGTGGAAGTACCTTCTGTCCTTCTAGTAACAAGGGGCGTGCAAGTTCACCGAACAAAATTCTAACAACAAAACCTGGAAGAGGGGCGAAAGCAGGTCTCCTAAGAACTCGGCCCAAGGTTTTAGCAAACATTTTCTGACGAACTGGATTAGGGGCAGTCAGATTATACATTCCTTCGCAATCTTTTGTCATCATTAGGTGCTGTACTGCTGCAATGTGATCATCCATTGAAATCCAAGACATCCATTGTTTACCTGAACCAATAGGGCCGCCAGCTCCCATTTTGAATGGAAAAAGCATTCTTCCTAACGCTCCTCCTTTGGGAGATAATACTATTCCGGTGCGAAGATGGATGGTTCTGATTCCTGCATCTCTGGCAGCATCCGCAGAAGACTCCCATATTTTTGCTGTATCCGTAAGGAACCCTGAGCCGTAAGTACTGTTTTCATCAATTTCTTCATCACCTCTGTCTCCATAAATTCCTATTGCACTAGCAACGATAAATACCTCAGGTTTTTGCTCTAGAGATGCCATGGTTTCAGAGAGTAATGTAACAGATTTTTGCCGAGAATCAACTATTGCCTGTTTACGTTTTTTAGACCACCTTTTATCACCAATTCCTACGCCTCCTAAATGAATGACGGCGTCAATTCCATCAAATAATGAGGGCTCTAATTCTCCATTCTCGGGGTCCCAATATCTTTGATTTTCATCTAACGGTTTTCTTCTAACTAATTGAATCACTTCGTGACCACCTGTATCGAGAAACGGAATTAGTTGAGACCCAATCAATCCACTGGCTCCACTAACCAATATTCGTTTTCTGGGAAATTCAGAAAATGATTGATGCCTCATAATATCTCTTTTCAGACTAATTGCCCTTGAAGTAAACATATTTTCTATATTTTTCCGAACATATCGTCCACCGAATAACCTACCTAGAAACCCTACCGGTATAACATAACTTACCTCGTCACGTATAACGGTAACATCTGAATTCTCTTTGATAAAGCGGTGAGTGTGCCACCATCTCTTAAATGGACCTCGAACCATTCTATCCGCAAATAATTCTTCTTCAATCATATCTGTATGTTCAGCAACCCACTTCATCTTTATTGGACCCATTTTCATCTTCATTACTCTGGTTCCACCGGGCGATAAATCAGGTGGTGCAGAAATGGTTTCTATGGTTTCCCATGGGGGGGCTAATCTGTCAAATGCGCCATCTCTAGTATGCCATTCCCAAACCACTTTTCGAGGTGCTTCGATTCGAGTTTCATGTAGGTAGTTTACCAAGTATCATCCCTCAATCGTATCAAATTCACCTGTTCCGAATTGATTCAAATACCCTTTGAGATCAAGTTTTCTTGCGGTATTTGCACTCGACATGAATCTAACTTTTCCGAAGACTGGACGTTCGGGGCCCCAAGCACGATCATGTCGCCCTAGTACCCAAAATATTCCGGTGTATGAATTAGGATCTCTGCCGTCTAAAGCCCATCGATCATTCAGTCTAACCATCCAATCTGATGCTGTGACAGGATCTGGTGCCCATTCTAAGATTCTCTTCCCCCATAACATTCGTAAATAATTGTGAATCACTCCCGTCTCACGTAATTCTCTTTGAGCTGCATTCCAAATTTCATCATGGGTTTCAGCGTTTTCTAATTCATCAAAAACATAGGATGGACGCGGGTCACTAGCGTGTTCGGTTAAGGTCATTTGGGCCCATTCTGGGAGTGAATCAAACGTAGCGTGATCTGGTCTATGATACGCAAAATGGAAACCAAGATCGCGCCAGGTAATTATTTGATCCAAAAACGCTTCTGATGCCTCATTTAATCCCCACCATCCATTTCTAGAGCCTGTAACTTTACCCGGCGTCATTGTTGGGTCCCAATTTCCTTTTTTGAGAACTCTGTCAACTACTTCTAATGCAGAGATGTGCCCAAAATGAAGCCAAGGGGATAAACGACTAGTCATCGGTTCTGAAGGATTATTTCGTCCATCAGAATATTTGTCTAATCTTTGATTAACAAAAATTTCGAGTAATCTATTTGCTTCTTTAGAACCACCTCTTGCTGATTCCACAGGAGGTACCAAATGATCAATCGGGAGAGGTTCCAATGCGGACTTACCTGTCACTCCACCTTCAGAAACTCTCCACAACCATTCTAGGGGAGTCATTGAAAATCTCAATTCTTCGAGAAGAATAGAGTATTCGTTTTCAGGCATCCAGAGACTGCTACTTCTAGATTCAAGGGGATTGGGTTTAGGAGAATTAGAAATCGCTTCTATGACTCTTCTCTGAACCACTCTTCGGAAGGTATGAGCTAACGGAGGAGCCTTGTCAGTCCATGACATAGGTATTACCCCACAACCGTCTACTGCATGTAAACGAGTATCAAGAATCTTCTCGGCACGCTCCATCACATGACGAGGGTGACCAGTTGGGAAATCATCAATTACAACAAGACAAGCTCTCCTGGAGACACGTCTCAGAAGGCCGCTCCCTCTCTCACGATGCGTTTCAATCCATGGTATGTAACGAACGCCAGTTCCTTCAAATGCATCACGATTATCAAGCATCCCCTGAGCTACAAAGGTAACTAATCTATCACTTGCGAAGGAGTGATCTATGCTAAAGGGTTCGATCACTATTAATGGTTTTTCTAATCTTTCAGCCACATCAGCGGCATGTTCCAGAGCATGATTCCAACGTAATCTCCGTTGAGCGGTCATCCAGTATAATACAAATTCACCACGCTCGTTGATCGGAGTATCAACAAGAACTCTGGTTCTAGAAAGAATTGCAGGGTTATTGATTTTCATATCGACAACTCCGGAATTTCAAGCTTTTTTTGGACATAATGAACGAGATATGGTTCATTCTTCTCTTCTGAATAATCTTCCATTTCCATAGAAGAATAATGATTGATTGAAGCTACAGAAATAGAATGCATGGTGTGACTTAACCATTCAACAGAATCTAACTCTTCGAGACAAAACCATCCATAGTCACTAATTTCTTCAGAATTTAACATTATTTCCAATGTGTTAGGACTTACCAAATAAGCCACAAAAACACCTGTCTGGCCTTTTTTTACCCTCTCACGGAGAGCGGTAATGCCAATTATTTCTCCAGAAATTCCACACTCTTCAGATAATTCACGCAATGCAGCTTGGGCAGGTAATTCTCCTGACTCAACGAATCCTTTGGGAACTCCCCACTTAGAAGAATGGGGCCCTTTAGACTCTTTGATCAATAGTATGCGTCCATTATTCACGACACAAGCAGCAACACCCAGATCGCAGAGATTGGAGCGCATCGATGACAAATGTTGTTTCGGCATATATGAATGGGTGTTCGACTGTACGAAAAAAAAAAATGAGTGGGGCCGAACAGTTCTTCATAAGCACAAACTATTGCAGGTAAATATGGTTCTAACTGAGTCTAACGAAAATACACCCACGACGTTTCCGAATGTATCAGCACCACGCCCAGATGCATTCCTTCCAACCGAACACGGGAATTTTCGTGTTCGAACATTTCCTGAAATAACATCGGAGGATCATTGCGCGATTTACTCTGGTCAACCTTGGGATGAAGAGGCCCCCACGGTAAGGATTCATTCTGAATGCTTGACTGGAGATGCTTTTAGTTCACTAAAATGTGATTGTGGACCCCAACTAAAGCGCGCTATGAGTGAAATCCAAAACCAAGGTGTAGGGATTGTTCTCTATCTTCGTCAAGAAGGTCGGGGAATTGGATTGTCTGCTAAAATACAGGCTTATGCCTTACAAGATAGAGGGTATGACACATTAGATGCTAATCTTTTGCTTGGCCATCCAGCAGATAATAGAGACTACACTGTGGCTGCTCAGATGTTGAAGCAGATGGGAATAGAGAAAATTCGTCTATTAACCAACAATCCCCTGAAAGAATCTGCGATGATATCTAACGGAATTCAGGTCGAACGTGTAGAACATGTTAATGGGGTAGGTCCTTATAACAAGGAATACCTATCAACCAAGGCAAAGAGAATGGGGCATTTACTAGAACTTTAACGAGGGGACAAAACATGAGTCAACTAACTACAAAATCGTTGGTTGGCAAAGAAGCCCCAGATTTTTCTTTGGAGTCATCCAACGGAGAGATCGTTAATCTAAGTGATTTCGATGACAGTTGGAAAGTAATCTTCTTCTATTCTGTTAATGGTGCACCAACATGCAAGAGGGGGTGTTTGAATTTCAAAGAACAATATGATTTGTTCAAGTCAGTAGGATGTGAGATAATTGGTATTAGTCAAGATCCAAAAAACGATCATAAGGAGTTCAAAGAATCTTTAGATCTGCCTTATCCAGTTCTAGGAGATCCCGAAAGACAAGTAGCGAAAAGGTATGGTGTTCCCGTTCACCTAGGAAAATTCCCTGCTAAGTCTTCATTCGTCGTTGGACCCGACAGGAAAATCCATTATGTGTATGACTGGTTATTCAGGCCTAGAAATCACGTAGCAAAGATTCTCTCCGTTCTGAGTGAAGTTACTGATGGAGAAGGATTTTGATGGGCTGGGATCAAGTTCTATCCTTTGCGGGACTCAATGAAAGAGAGGTGCAATCTGTTCTAATTTTGTCCTCCAAGCCGAAGCTAAAGGCCTCTGAATTAGCTGCAGAATTAGGAACTACTAGACTTGATGCATATAATTCTCTTTCAAGACTACAAGAAATTGGATTAGTCACGACAACTGCCGATCGACCAATGAAATTTTCATCGCCACCTATCAACGAAGCAGTAGAACGACTGATTGGAATGAGAAAAGAACAACTCAGACAAGTAGAAGAAGGATATGAAACACTACTTAGCGGCACATCATGGAATCAAGAGGTTGCAGACAAAAGCAATTCGGCAGGGTTTGATGAACCAAAATTTGCTGTTCTGAAAGAACGTATACACATTCACAAACGTATTGAACAATTTGCTAACGAAGCGAATGAAAGAGTCGTACTAATGCTAGGGGAATATGGTATTCTACACTTGCATAGAGGACCGGCCTTAGAAGCAATAAATTCGGCAGCAGAAAGAGGAATTAAGATTCAGATTTTAGCGAAATTACACCGAAGAACTATCCGATTTTTCCGAGACCTCCACGAGAATGTAATGGTACGGCATTCTGATGATGTTGAATCTCAAGGTGCATTGATGGACAATGAAGAAGTTCTACAAATGCTAAACATAGAATCCAATCCGGTTGGAAGAGGGAAAGAAGATGCTGCTCTATCTGTTGTATCGAAACAATTCGCAATCTCACAAGCCAATCTAATTGATGCAGTATGGCCGGAAGCTATTCCATTTGACCAAGCAGAAAAACGATTTACTGAACAGCAGATTGTAGATCCTCTAAGAATTGAAATCGGACAAGGATCCTTTCTCGAGAAATTGAGAACCGCTTTAGGCGTTGATTTAGAACTGCCTGAAGAAGATACACCATTCGATCCTGATGCTATGCTTAAGGCGGGGAGAGAAGTAAATTCTGCTAGAAGACAACTTGGCGAAAATAGTCTATCAAGTCTAACAATTCTTGGTTTTGATTTGGAAATAATGATGAGACAGGTTGGTAGAAGAGTTGGTGAAGAACTAGCATTTTCTCTTCGAGGGATTGAAGATAATATCGAATTTTTGAATGAACTTATGGACCTGTGGGAAGCCGCAGGTTTGGGAACGCTCACATATGCATTAGAGCCTACGTTCCATGTCTGTGTAGGACTAAATGAAAAGCCAGATCAGGGAAATCGAGATGTTCTTCCTCTCTGGGAACTCGATGATGGAATTATTGAAGGTGCTTTGATGGCGAGATATCCTGAAGAAGGAGATGTAGAAATCAAGAAAATTCCAGGAAGTGGAGATTTAGATGATATCTGGCAATATCACCTCTTAATCAAAGAATAGTTGTGATATGATGGAGATTAGTAGAGACCAATTAAGAATTTTTACTATCGTTGTTGGTGGATTAGTTCTTGCTTCATACGTATGGGGAATTTCTAGGCTATCACAACCATCTGATCTGTGGGGGGGAGTTACAGGCAACCTACAACGATTTAGTGTCATTTTTATGTTTGTTGCCGCAATAGGATATCTGATTTATTGGTGGATTGTTCTATTCCAGATGGATGCAGGAGATGTTGCAAATTTACGATGGCCTTGGGGAGAATCAGATAGTAGGGGAACGAATCGTCTCTTACTTTCTTATGCAATATTTCTAATCCCATCAGCCCTATGGATTGAGAGCACAGGTCTACATCTCAGGAATCCTAGCGATTTTACTCCTTTTCTAGCTGTAGGTACTCTTGTTCTAGCAGCAATTGGGAATGTCATGCTAGGACTACTTGCATTCTCAGCGTATCAGGATGAGATCCCCAGAGCAAGTTTGCTATTGTTTGGAGCATTTGCTCTATCTATTCAGTGTATCATTAATGATCTGGTGATTTGGTCATGGAAATTTCCATGGTAGCCAAGACTTGAACATTCATTCATATCCTCTATTGATGTCAGGCTAATATGAGACTGCTAACTTTCCTTCGTTTTATGAGGCAGATTCTCAAGAAAGGTCCTGCAGATTTAGATTGGATACAACGTCAAGGATTACTGTCAGTAAAACTAGCTCAAATATTTGCATTAAGATCGGATCTCCTTTCGGTTGAAAAATGTCAACAATTACAGTCTCTGTACCAACACGCTGCCACAATACCCTCAGAAGATGTTTTTGCAAATATTGATTCAAGAGGTCCGAAGGGGTTTAGAGACCAATTTTCTTGGATTGATGAAGAACCTTTGGCAGCCGCATCTGTAGGTCAAGTCCACAGAGGACAGTTGAAAAATGGAGATGAGGTTGTAGTAAAAATCATCAAATCTCAAAATGAAAAAGAATTCAGGCGTGATGTAAATCGGATGCGTAGATGGTTGAGAATATTCTTGTTCTTCTCACCTAAATTACGTAAAGTAGGAAACCCAATGGCATTGTTAAATCACGTTGCCGATTATACAACAAGAGAACTAGATCTGACAAATGAAATTGCTGGGGCTGATGAATTAAGAAATATTCAAAATCAGGTAAAAGATAGTTTTCCAATGCCCCTTCTGAGATTTCCCAAATACTATCCTGACATCTCAAATGAAAATGTTCTAGTGTCAGAATACATTAACGGAGAATCACTCGAAGAAGGGATTGAAGCACGAAATTTAGACTGGGAGAAACTACTAGAATTATTCAGAATTCATGGGGCTTTTCTTTTTGGAATTGGGACTTTTCACGGAGACCTTCATCCAGGAAATTGTATAATTGATGAAGATGGTAAATTTGTATTCATCGATAATGGAGCGATTTGTCATGCTCCTCAACATGTAAACAGATCTCTGTTTACATTTTTTGAGCATCTATCAAAAAAAGAACTCCCTCAAGCATTCGATGCCCTCCTTAAAATGTCAACTGCCAATCTAGAGTCCGTAAAACTAGAAAAGTACTACTCTACAATGGAGGAGATCTACCACGATTTTGAAAAGAAACCTGTTGGTGAACAGAGTTTAACTCAAATTATGATGAAAACTGTTCGTACTGCGGTAGAGAAAGCAAAAGCAGACTTTGGAGAGGAGGCCTTTCCAATTATTCGAGCTTTGATGTACCTAGACGGACTAGTTATCAGAACTCATCCAGATGTTATGTTAATACAGTCTATGGGTCCATACCTAGAAGAATTTAGAATAGGATTAGATATTGGAGACAATTAGTGATGGTGATGAATTCTCGCAACAATGAGAAAAAAATTGCTATCGTTGGAGCAGGAATTGCAGGTCTTCAATGTGCAAAAATTCTGATAAACAATGGATTTAATGTCACTGTCTTCGATAAGGAATCAGAAGTGGGAGGGCGAATGCGAACATCAGAAATTGATGGATTTCTCTTAGATCACGGATTTCATGTATTACAAACAGCATATCCAGAAACTTCCAAACAAATCGATTACAAATCATTAGGCTGTAAACCATTCAAACCAGGAGCAAGAGTTGTTCTAGTCAAAGATGGGAAGGCTCGTATGAAATTAATGGCAGATCCTTGGAGAGATCCCCTAAGAGGCGTTTTAACTTCATTAAATGGATTTTTATCTATCAAGGACTTATTGAAAATTGGTTTGATGAGATTATCAATTACAAAAGGAAAAATTGATCAATTATTTGATGGAGGGGACGGAACTACCCTTGATTTTCTTCAAAAGAGAAAACTAAGTGATAATGCAATAAATCGATTTTTCCTGCCACTATTTGGAGGAATTTTCCTTGAATCCAAGTTGCAAACATCTGAACGATTATTTCGTTTTATCTTTAGGATGATGGCAAAAGGAAAAATGGTTTTACCAAAAGAGGGTATACATTCTGTTCCTTTATCAATTGCTAAAGAGATTGGACAAGATAACATTAGGTTAGGTGTGGAAATTAGCCGAATTGAAGAGAAAGCTCTTCGATTCAGAGGAGAAGCACATCGTTTTGATCTTGTTATCAAAGCATTTGCTGAACCCACAGATGAAGATGGAAAACATGTTTGGACAATTCACTTTGATGCTCCTTCATCACCCATGCGTTCGAAACACATCTTACTCAATACTAATCTCATTGATTCTTCTTCTATTGTATCGCATGTGGCTGTACCTTCTGATATTCAACCCTCTTATGCACCATCCGGACGGAGTTTAGTAACTGCAACAGTTGTTGGAGACAGAGCTAAAGAAATGGGATTTGAGACGAGAGAATCGGTTGAAGAAGCAGCAAGAAATGATCTAGGAGAATGGTTTGGAGACGGTACAGTTTCAACTTGGAAGACTCTTGCAGTTCAACATATTACTCATGCTCTCCCTATTTCTAGTTCTGGAAAAAGACTCACCAATCTTCCAAAGAATGGAGAAGATTTAATCGAATGTGGAGACCATATGTTGCATGGTAGCGTAGAAGGAGCAATTTTGTCTGGAAGAAATTCAGCACTAATTGCAATTAACCGTTTAACAAATAATACAGAAACGATTCAAGGCCCAACAAAGAAAGTATAGAATCAATAAAATGGATTTGTTCCTGCTTCATGATCAGTTGCATCTACAATTGAGGAAATAGATGGGACTTTGTTTCTGATTGCAACTTCAATACCTTGCTTTAGAGTAACATCCACCATTCCACAACCTTGACAGCCCCCCCCAAAAGCTATCACTGCTTTATCTCCATCAACTCCAAGCAATTCTACAGTGCCTCCATGAGAAGCAACCATCGGAGTAACATCCGTTTGAATCACTTCAGCAACTGCAAGTGATATATCATCAACCCACATTGGATTAGGATTCTCAAACTGAAACCCTCCGCCCATCAGAGTCTCTACAAAATCTAAAGTTGCACCATCCATATATTGGGAGCTCCTTTCTGCAATCAAAACTGTCATTTCGTCTACTTCGCATACGACATCTGAGGGTTCTTTTTCTTCAATATCAACTAAATTCAGATCATATCGAAATCCTTTCTCGCCCCTTCCAATAATCTCAACTCTGAG
>Ga0160423_10001811_pt1 | contig 17891 bp, 39 predicted proteins | sample CRUFie14St8metaG_FD_108191 | JGI IMG/M metagenome (GOLD analysis project Ga0160423, IMG submission 108191) | Marine microbial communities from the Costa Rica Dome - CRUD Field 142mm St8 metaG | ecosystem: Environmental > Aquatic > Marine > Oceanic > Photic zone | place: Costa Rica: the Eastern... | reverse complement strand
CGTTTCAAGCTTGGAGTGCATATCTCCGGTAATCTCTTTGAATGAACGAATAGCCGCACGAACAAGTATCTGACTCTCTTCTTCCCTGAAGACTTTAGATATATGTTCATCAGGTAGTTCGGTCTGTTCGGTCATCAAGACACCATCAGAGTCTATGATAATGCGAAAGCCTACTAAGGTTCCTTCCTTCATACCGCTCCTTATTATAATTCACAGGCTCCACCAACGCAGGCTAAAGTTTGCGCCCCTTCAGTAAAATCATCTGCTTCATTTAGATCCCAATCAAAGGCTGTTGGAAAGTCTTTGACCATTTCATTATATTCTTCTTCTGTTATCTGTTCATACGGTGCTTGAGCATATGTATGCTCGTCGTATGGTAAAAAACTAATACCAGAAACTGTATCAAAGTTATTATATACCCAGCTACCGATCTCAAGAAAGTCAGAGTCGCGATAGTATACAGTAATACTGGGCTTATGTTCACACCAATGTTCTTGATAAGCGGCCCACAACTCTAGTTGTTCCATACCAGACTGCTCAGAAGCGAACACAGCGTCCTCTGGAGCCTTCTTAGGGAATGAGAATACCTTAGTACTAGGTGAGAAGTTATCCATCTCACAAGGCACTCCAGCGTCTTCTAAGACCTGACACAAAGGATCTCGTACATCAGCCCTGACCCGTCGAATATAATAGGGTGCATAGCGTCCGTGGATTCCTGATGCAGAATCTACTAGCTGAGATACTGTGCCGCTAGGTTTGACGCAAGTGATAGCCGCGCTCTGTGGAACACCTAAACGCTCTGCCCACTCTTTGTTGGTTTCAATAGCCACATCACGCAAGTCCTGAAGCAAAATATCAAGATCTTCGTTTTCTAAAGTAAGTACCGGATTATCAAGAATACCAGTAAGGCTTACACCTAAGAGCGACTCTTCTTCCGTGTTTGTTTTCCAGATGCCCCGGAGGTAGCGGAAGTTCGTGAGAGTGGCTTGGAGAGTACCCAAGATAGCCGCAATTCGTACTTTTCGCCTGAGAGATTTAGGTGTATCTTCCGGTCTGACGACAACTTCTGAAAGGTTGCAAAATTGATTTGGTCTAAGGATGATTTCACTGCAAGGGTTCGTTCCGAAATCTCGTTCACTATCTCGTCTACCGTTTCTTGAAGCTTGTTTTTTACTAGCCGCACGGCTGAATATTCCTCGTTCTCCACTTTGTGATTCATGTAAGCTACTCCACTCGTTGTTAAATAAATTAAAAGAAGGCTTGCTGGTATAGCAGGCACTATTATTTGCAAGGCCGCGCTGTGGTTCTGTGTTATACCAAGCACCGTGCTTTGCCTGTCGGATATCATCATCCGATAAATCAGAGAGGCTAATCAACGCACTACGCCTAACCCCTCCAACAACAACTATTTGAGCGATTTTACAGCAAAGATCGTGGCATTCAAGGGGCGTAAGCTTTCGTCCAGCCGCTCCCTTAAATAATCTAACTGTAAATTTGAAGAGTTCGACAAGAGGTTCTGGGCCGCTTGCTCGACCTCCAAAAGTTTTAAGGCTGGCACCCGCAGGTCGAACTCTAGTTGTGTCCCATTCTGGTATTTGACCAGAATAAAGCAACGATACCAGTTCCCTAAACGATTTCGCCCATCCAATTTTCGAATCTGGAACGTGTATGACTGTATCTGTTGCATGGAAATCCTCTGCGATCTCTGGAAGTTTAGAAACGTATTGCTCTTCAACACTAAAGCCAACGCCTGTGCCACACATAAGCACATACATCATTTCATCAAAGGCGCGGGGACTGTCAATAGCAATATAACTACAATTAAAACCCGCCACATTGTCACGGTCCAGTGCTTCTCCTGCGGTCATCAAAGCTCGCATAGATGGCATGACCTCTAAATCATAAATAGCTTTATGTATTTCTACTTGCTCATCTACATCAAGTTTAGATCCCCAATAATTTACATAACGAGTTACTGTTTCTTGCCAAGTCTCACGCCGCTCTTCACTTGGAAGGTATCGGGCGTACCGGCTTTTGTGTATGTACTGTTGATAAGCGTCCAATGATCTCTCTCCTTTCTTCGGTGGTATATTTCGACCAGTTACTTATTTCTTTTAGATTCCTTCCACATCCTATACACACCTCATCCCTTAGTGTGCAAACCTTTGTGCAGGGTGATTTCATTCTAACTCTTCAATGTCATTCAAGTCATTAATATTTAACTTGTATTTGTTTCTCTTTTTTATGGGCTTGTATTTTTCTGCGTCCCGCTCTTCGTATTTTTTTCTTTTGTGGCGGCTAAACTTTTCTAGCCTCTCACGTTTGCGATCATTCATCATCACCTATGCTCCCTCTTTTAGAGACATCTATCCAATCCTCTGGAATACTATCTTCAGAGAACCATCTAAAGCCTTTTGAGGAAGCCCACTCAGCGTGATTACGTTTTGTGCCGTCCTTCCTGCGTTTGGCCTGTGGCATGGGCGCATTAGGATCAGCAAATAAAAATACTAACTCAATGTCTTTAGGTAGCGCCTTAGCGATCCAGACATATTTATTATATTCGTTGTGATCCCAGAAGCGACCCTTAGCCTCAAGATAAATTTTCTTACCATTTATCTCGCGGATAAAATCTGGGTGATATGTATGTTCAACCACATAGCCGGTTGTTTCAGTATGAATCTTCCAATCATTTAAAATGCCTGAATGGAGTTCATATTCCCAATTAGAATCGTAACCCTTGACGGGTGCTTTATCTACTGGCCTTTTAACTCGTGGGCGGCGATAGCCCTTTTTTATTTTTGGTTTCAATGTATTGTTATTCTATCTTCAAAATATATTTTTAGTATGGTGTATAATTCATACAACATTTCTTCATCGATGGCTTCTTCTTCTGCAAGCTGTTTGGCGCAAAAGAAAATAGCCGCTTCTAAGGATAACACTTTCATTTAAAATCTGATAGAGCATAATCCTGAATACGTTTACTAGGGTTTGCTTTGTACATACGCTTTAACTTTCTTTTAATCCAGCGTGGCGTAAACATAGAATTTAAAAGTGTTTGTTGATTCCAGTAATAGGCGTTATCTGGCACATAGCTTTTGTAATCTTTAGGATTAATTTCTTCGTGTCGAGATTCATCAACAACTGATTTCAACCAATCAAGAAAAATCTCAATTGTCTTTCTATTAATTTTTTTAGAAAGGCGTCGATTCATAAAAAACCTCTTCGACTCGTGGCGGTACTTCAACATGGCTCAAATATACTGGCCCTGTTGCGTACTTAAAAACTCTAAGACCTGTCCCATTGTTAGCATCTTTGTAGCAGTCAAACTTGTAGGGGCAGTAATTACAACTGCGGTGTATTTTCATGTTGCCTTTCTTACCTTCCGGTACAGATTCATAGCACCGGGGTGGAGGTGTAGCCAGCTTCAATGCTTTCTTAACACCTTGTATTTGAGAGGTAATGCTGGGCTTATCAAGCTCCTCTGGGCGATATAAACATAGCTCACCGCTTTCTTTATTGATTACGAGAAAGCCTCCCTCAGAGGACTTCTCAGCTTCCTCATAGCCTGCAAGCTGTGACATATATCCAAAGGGATCGTCTTCACGCAGACGCCCCTCACGGAACTTATTGAACGAGAACTTAGATGCGGTCTTAATATCAACTACTTCGCCATCAATCTTACAATCAATATGGCCCTTGACGCCTTTGACATCAACTTCTTTTTGCTCGTCAGTTACTTCATGTCCTGCGGCACGGACAAGCATAAGAAGAATCTCTTCTAAAAGATGTCCATAAAGAAATTTTATTTGAACAGAGGGGTCGGGCTTTGATCTTTCAAGCGGGAGGTTTTGTTCGTACCAAAGCTGTCGAGCAGGACGCCCGACATTAGACATACGCAAAGAAAACTCAGAGTTTCTTTCTGATGGCCTAGCCCACGCTAAAAGGGAATCTTTAATACGAGAGACTGTAAAATCTAGATCTTCATCTGATAAATTAAATTCTTTTCCTTCAGACAACTTTTCTAGTTGTCCATAAATATCGTCAATCAAAGTGTCAAGTTTCATTTTCTATGCCTTACGAATCGGCACTTCCTTGTGAGTGAGTTATAGTGCAAGTACTGCACACCAAGTTCTTTTTGTAAATTTGTTTTTGCAGATAGCCTACCATCTTTATAAGACTTAACATCTATTAGAGTGATCTCGCCGCTTGGGTCTAGAGCAACAATATCTACCGGCCCCGTGCAACCACAGTTTTTAAAAACGTGATAGCCATTATCCCATAACCAAGTAATAGCGTAGTGTTCCGCAAGGTCACCTATACGGCTAGGATCATGTTGTTTTTTATTTTTCATTTTTTTCTCTATCTATGCAGTATGTTTTCTTTATAGGCTTTACCATACAAAAACGATATGGCTGTCTAGTACATTTTTGTTTTTCTATTACTATTGTTTTCCATTTTAAACATTTACCTTCTTGTGTTGGAGAGGCACAACCAAACAACAATAAGAATATAATTAACTTAATGCGTATCACTCCAATTATCCCCTACTTTATATTCACCATCAAGAGCGCAAAATAACTCAAGCTCTTCCCCGGCTTTTATTATTGAGTCTACACCTAACTGACCCACAGAGTCAGATTGTTTTTCTACTACTTCTACTTGCCACTCATCATGAACATTACAAACGAAATGAGCATCCAATGTATTGAGGTGGATTAACTGATTAAAGTTTACCATAGCGTGTTTCATAACGATAGCCCCGGCACTCTGGAGCAACGTATTCAATGCGGCGTGTTCAGAGCGCACATATAGCTTACGTCCATCCAGCCCTTTCAAGAAACCTTTTGAAGCCGCTCTTCCAACCCTGTCTTTAAGATGCTTAAATGCAGGGAGATTATCGAAGAAACGCTTTCTAAGTTCCGCACCATCGCGCTTGTTTCCTCCAACCACACTGCCAAGTTTTGCATCTCCTGCTCCGTATAGGAGTGCATAGATAAATGTTTTCGCCTGATTTCTTGATTCAAGCCCTGCAAGTCGTTGGTTAGCTGAGTGTATGTCTCCGTTGAGTATTTCATTTTTGAAGTCCTCATCTCTCATATAATGTGCCAACATTCGTAACTCTAATCCGCTGGCGTCAATACCTACTAACTTATACCCTTCTGGAACAGTCCAACAAGAACGGCACTCCTTGCCATAGGGCGCAACCACACTAGGAACTTGCGCCATATTAGGACTGTTGTGTGTCATGCGGCCTGTGATTGTACCGTTGGGATTTACAAAACCTCTAACACGATCATCATCGTGTGCTTCTTTCAACCATGATGTTACTTGAGCAATACGCTTTTGTAGCAATAAATACTCAGCAATTAATGTTGCTTCAGGAATACCAGTAATTTTACTCAGCGTAGATTCATCTACGATTGGCTGACCTGTGGGTGTAAACTTTTTAGGCTTCCAACCAAAGTCAATTAGATACTCACCAATTTGTTTGCGAGAGCCTAGATTGAATGGCACCTCTTCAATACGAATGGCTTTTCGCTTGGTGGCTATTTGCTCATATTCTTCTTCAGTCAACCTGCTTTTCTTTGTCGAGCCTTCAATTAGGCCCATCTTAGAAAGCGCACCCGTCTTTGTAAACTGAGCCAGTAGCGTAGTCTTGAGTTGCTTGGGCCGAAAAGTTTTTTGAACCTCTCGCTCAACTTCTTTTAGCCGATCAGTTAGTTCAGCCACAAGCAGGCTTGCAGATTTAACATCTAGTAGAAAGCCACGCTCTCGTTGGTCTGCAATAATTTTTAGAGTTTCATGCTCAAGCACAACAGACTGCCGACTGAATCCACGAGACTCTGTTTTAAGATTGTTAAACATTTTTGCATTGAGAACGGCATCATTGCGACAATAGTTCAACATCTCAGGAGAGTACTCACCAAATTCTGTATGATCTATTTTTTGTAGCCCAATGCGATAGCCCCAAGACTCAAGGCTGTGTCCACCTTCACGGGTAGGATTGAACAAGCGAGACAGTACCAGCGTGTCTACGATAGCGCGGTTCTCAGTAAGATCTATGTTGTGGATTTTTTTGATAGCCGGTAAGTCGTAACCAATAATATTGTGTCCGATTAATTTATCGGCAGACGATAGGTGGGCCAAGCCCTGAACAATTTCTGTAGGGCCAAAAGTTTTTGTTTCACCAGTATCAGGATCGACAGCGGCGATACACCAAATTTTTGTTGGTTCTAAGCTGTCTGCTTCAATATCAAACACGATGCTTTTCATAGCTCAATCTCGTCTTGTTCTTCTACTTCCATAGCTATTTCGCTGAGTCTACCACTGTCTTTGTCATAAAACAAATGGGTAGCTAGACCTACGTCACCAGTATATCTAGACTTTAAAACTCGCACTCGTGTTGTACTGGCCTCAATAGGATCTTCTGATTGTTGGTTACGCTCAAGAGAGATCACGCAGTCTGATAGCTGTGCAATACTCTGAGATCCTCGTAGATGATTAAGTCCTGTTTCAATACCATTCTCGTGTCCACGATTACCGTCGATCCTTCTGAGGTGTGACACAAGAATAAGACCTACGCCTGTTTCTTCAACTAGAGTTCTAAAGTTGTGCATAATAGAATCAATGTTACGGCGCTCGTCACCATCCGTTGTCATGGATAGTAACATATGCAGGTGATCAAAAACTATCCACTTGCATTCAAGACCCATCGCCATAAAACGCAGTTTGCTAAACACACTATCAACATCATTCATACCAAGATGAGCATGGACATAAACTCTGTTTTCATTTGTTCCGCTGTACAGAACATTGAAAAAGTTGTCGATCTCTTCATCACTGAACTGAGCGCGAACACTATCAATATGTAAACGTGCATTAGCTTCTATCGAAAGAATACCATCGACTGTTCGACGCCAATCTTCTTCAAGGGCTATGACGCCCACCCTATCATTGGTGTTTGTAATTAGCCAATGCTCAAGCTCACGAGTGACACTAGACTTACCAAGGCCAGTGCCGCCGGTCAAAGTAATTAGCTCGCCTTGTCTCAGACCATCAAGCTTGTCGTTCAGTCCGTGCCAAGGATAAGGAATAGATTCTTTACGCTCACGCTTTTTGTAGTTCTCGCGTTCTTCACTGACGTTTAGAATCCCAGATGGCGTGTAAAGTTTTGAAGCCCACCACGCAGTAACGTAAGCTTTGTGGTGACCCAGCTTGAGCATTTCGTTAGCGTCTTTGAACTCAGCCGGTAGATTGAGGATCTTAGCTTTCCCCGGTTTGATGATACGCGCCACTTTCTTGGCGGCTTCTTTTCCGGGCTTATCGTTGTCGAAAGAAATAACCACCGTATCAAACGATTCAAGGAATTCAAGATTTTCTTGGACATCCCGTGCCGCGCCCTGCGCTCCATTCTTAACAGATACAACCGGCCATTTACTCCCCAAAAGTTCGTATGCCGCCATAGCATCACACTCACCTTCAGTGATCGTAATATATTTGCCGCCTGCCTGCGCCACTTGCTGACCAAAAAGGCCAGTTCCCTTGGGAGATCCTGACCAAGTAAATGTCTTATCTGCATTGCGAACCTTCGTAGCAACTTCTTCGTTGTTGATATACGCAGGATAGTGGTGCTGAATAATATTACCCTGCTCGTCTTTGACAGAACGGACGCCAAATTTCTTTGCAGTTTCTAAAGAAATTGATCTATCGGTGAGAGCGTGATAAACGCTATTGGTGAAAGGTGTGTTGTTGTTGGATCGTTTGAAGCTGTTAAAGTCTGCCACGTTACCTCCCATTGCAGATTCGTAGTCTTTGAAAAATGTACCACAACTAAAACATTTTGCAGATCCATCTGAATTTATGGAGACAGGATCACTGCCTCCACAATTCGGACAGGGTTTGTGATATTCCACAAATTCCCCCACGAGTTACTCCTCCGCTTCATCGTCCTCAACCAGTGCATCATCAGTAATAAGCTCTTGCATTTTTTGGTGCAGTGCAACAGCCGATGCCTGAATAATGGTCATTTCGGTTTCCATTTTTTCAGCGCGGCCCTGAACTTCAGCGAGCAACATAAAAGTTGCCTGCGCTTCAGGAGAAGCCTTTTCAACATCATAAACTTTATCGTCATTTGTGTATCGCCACATTACAATTCATCTCCATCATCGTTATCAACAACATCAAATTCTGCACCGTCTGGGCTGGCATACTCAACCAACTCAAGAACTTGCATCGCTTGAAAATCTAAACCTTTGTACACAGTACCATTCCAAGTGGACTCCCACTCTTTGTACTGCACCTTAACTTTACTGCCGTTGCCGACACTAATATTTAACGGCTGTTTGTTATGATCTAAAAGCTTGGGCGCTGGTCGGATCATACCATTAGGGCCATTTACTTTACGCTTGATAAGAAGTGCTGGGCCTTCCTCCATATCTTTTACTGTGAAGCCACGAGATCTAAAATCATTTGCAACTTCATCAGTCACCACAAGATTCACGGTATATACCGGAGTGAAAGTTGTGTTTGGTGTGGTAACGGACGCCCAATATGCAACACCTTCAACAAGAGCCATAATTAAATCTCCTACGATTTGTTAAATAAAAAAGTAATATAGTGCGGAATGCACCTGTACACATAATCAGTTGTCAATTGTTCTTGCTCCTTTCGGGCCTGAATCTTTACCCAACTAATCATATTCTTCATCGCTTGTGGTGAAGGCAGGCCTGTACCTAAACTCATAACAAACGCCTTACACAAAGCATCTTCTATATTAAATGGTTCCTCCTCCACAGTTCCCCCTCAATCATAACTACCAGTTAGCACGGTCATCTTAACTAAGTCTAAAAGTAAATTAAACTTTTCCATGTCTATATCTGAAACAACTTTTAAATCTTCACCAGTATCAACAATCAAGATAAAAGGATACCTAATTTCTTCATCGTTAGATTGATTTTTAAGTTGTGTAAGACCCTCTAAAACTTTATCGTCAAGAGATTTTGTTTTATCTTTGTTAAAATTACCTTGTATAATTTTCAACGATTACCTCCAGAACCCTGAATGACTCCACGATCTAAACGGTCGTGTAGTTTTTTTAGATTGTAACACGCCACTTCTTCAAGGTCAACCCCGTTGTCTCTCAACACCATCGCTAGATTCCACAACACATCCCCGGCTTCAGCTATTATTTCTTCTCGCTCAATAACACGATCATCTCCGCGTAACATCGGCTTGACAAACAAATCAGATAGCTCTGCCGCCTCAACCATTAAAGATGCTATCGGATAAAATTTATCTTTGTATTGTGCGGTCACTGCCGCAATAACTTGATATTCATTTAGTCCCATGTTATACTCCACTAAACATTTGAGAAAGCAAGCCGCCCAATAACATGACAGCCGCAATAGTATTGATTACAATTAACGCACGATCCCTCCACATAAAACCAACCACGGCCCATAAAGCTGTGCCACCAAAACTAAAAAGCATATCGTAGAATTGTAATGTCGGTATGCCTGTGCTTCTAAAAGATATTGCAACAATTAACCAGATACTAGCGATCCATTTCAGATGCCAATCCAATGTACCTTTTGGAGTGACGCTCTTTTGAATACGAGAACTGTGTTCAATTTCTTCAGGCGTATACTCCCGCCCATCTATTTTGTTCGTAATTTTGTTCCTCATTTACAAATAGCTCCTTGCCCTTTTCAGTGAATAAAAACTTTGGATCTACTTCAAAACAAACTCTACCGATGTCAGACCTATCAGCATCAAACGCACACTTTTCAAACAAAGTATATTTGTTACCATCCCAAGGTTTAGCAGATGTGTGCATTTGACAGGCTGATTGTAACGCCCAACGCTCTGCGGTGCAAAGATCAATTAGATCTTTGATGGTGTCGATATACTCTGCGGCACGAGGGCCGTGATCAGGATCATGGCCTTCGTTGTGCCTACAAGAATCGTGCAGGTATGCAAAGTATTTAAATAGTTTTGTATTTAAATTGTAATGAATGGCAAGCTGTAGGCCAGCTATCATTACATTAGAGTAATGTTTGTTGCCGTGTATTTCAGAATAGAAAAAAGGATTATCTTTTTCTAAACGCTTTACAAGTTTTCTCACTGCTCAAGCTCCTCAATCAACCAATCAAGATATTGTCGTGCCTTTCGTAAATCTTCAATACCATTTTTATAAGTAAATCTGTGCAAATATTTATGTACATTTCCTGTACAATATGATGCAAAACCTAAGCCTAATTGTTGCTTAATGTAATCAATTGCTTCGATCCTCCCCTTATTGTAGTGATCTGGTTTAGTTACGGGATCAGTATGTTTATCTTCGGGGTGGTATAATTTACCACTAGCTGTCTTGCTTACACGATTCCACTCTTCTGGGGTTGCATCGTCAATGCTCATTATCACCTCACAATTTTGATATCTGATTCAGTTTCAATAACAACACGCGCACCACAAGATAGGATTGGCTTGTCATTACCACTATATTTTATCACGCTATTACCCAGTATTTCTACTTCGTGACAATAAGTATTAGTTCGCCCGGACTTAATAGTAATTACAGGCTCGTCTGTCCCATGTTTTTTGTTAGCGCGAATCTTATGCTGATTAACATGGATATATTTTTTCATGCGTCGATTCCTTTTTGTGCGTTCTTTAAAGAATTAAACTCATACCACTGTCCTGTATTATCACGGTAAGAAAACTTACCAAACCACTCCTGTATCATAACGCCTTTGTACTCAATAACTCTGATCACACTAAATCTCCTTTGATGTAAAGCCCTATAAAATATCCAACAGTAAAAAATGATATCACAATAAGTGCGATCCAGTGTTCACCGATCCGTTGATTGTCCATCGCATGGGCCTCCCCTTTGAACTCCAATCTACAAACTTAGAAAAGTAATACGCATTGTAAGCGACAATGGTATCATTATCTTTATACTCATCAGGCATACATTGTGGCGGGTCAATAAATCCATTGTCTTCAATGTTTTGCGGAAGCTTTGCAAGAAAGAACTTTAACTTGTTCCAGCTTGTATGATGGTGGTGATAGCGTGTATAAAACTCAGAACACAAAGCTTTAAAGTGTTCGTAAAGCCATGTGTAATGCTGAGAACTTTGTCTCGCCCAGACTGTGCTAGGATGATTGACGTAAGCGGCTAGATAATATTTATCATCGTATTTAGGAAGCACCCATCGTTTAGCTTTGCGGCCTGATGCAGTGCGACCTTCAATTAATTCACCATCAAGAACACGATGTGCAGTAGATAAAATCTGTGCAGATTCCAAAGGCATCTTTGTAATATGCTGGTCGCACAAACTTTTTGCAGATTTGATGGGGCATTCATGGCGATAAAAGATATTCATTCTCAACCTCTCGTATACAACTAGACCATTGTCTAACATCAAAGTAATTGGCTACCCAATCCCAACCACACTCTCCAAAAATATCATTAGCTGATTCATGGGCGGCTTCCCAATCCCCATAATCTCCAATATTGACGAGCTTACCTTCAGTCAACACAAAGTATTGTCTATATATACTCATATGTTTATAAACTCCCTATTAATAATAGTTGCGATATGTACATAGCCTCCGGTTTGGTATTCATAAACACTAGCTAAAGCATCAACCGCTTTAAAAAGTGAGCGTCTAAATTCAGCGCCATTATCCATATCACACATAAATTTTATTTCATGTAAAAGCTCTACCTCATTGCTTCTCTGTTCTTCGCTCTTGTAAATTTTTATAATTCCATCGTACATAAAATCATTTACAGTTTTAATTTCCATGATCACTCCAATGATAGTCAGCCTCTGCTATGTAATCACGAACAAGATCAAACATATAATCCATGTTGACCCAAGTAGTGATGTCAACTCCATGAGATTTAACCGAAACGATTTCAACTAAGTTCTCCTCGTCACCATGATTTACAAATTCAATTGAAACATCCGTTGTCATCCAATCACAATCAAGCTCTGCTTCCATAACCTGATTGCCATACATACTAGCCGTCCCCATAGAGCCACCTATCTCCTTTCAAAGTGTATTTAAGAAGCAACTTTTTTAATGCTTCTTCCATTTCTTCTGGCGATCTTGTTAGAACATGATCACCGTTCTTGCGAACAGTTACAAAATGATCAACAAACAAAGCCGCATCAACTTTAGCCTCTGCTTCCATCAAACATCTCCTGATACTCAACCATGTATTCTAATATCCGAATGCCCTCTCTATACGCTGACTCTTTCCCCTCAAAATAATTTGCAAGGGCAGAGTTCTCGCCATACATCTTTGCGTATCTGCGCCTTGCTCGTATGGAGTCTGCACAATTATTTCTAATCTGTCGTCGCCAATGTTTAGCCAACTCAATACTATTCAGGCTCATCTATTACTCTCCTCTGATCAATTACAACATTTGATATAACACGCTCGGCCTTTAGTTTATTTGTAAAAGCCTTTGCTGTTTCAAGTGAATCAAACACATCAAAAGAATCTTCCCCAGCAACATCATCATAATAAGTTGCTACCCAAACAAATAATGGAAATTCAATTTCAAAAGGCCCATTCATTCCCATACGCTCCTTTCGTAAACTAAAACATTTTCAATTCCATTTTGTTTCCGCAATTCTTCAGCGTCAGCCTCTGCCATTTCGTAAGTTTTATAAAGATCAAAGTAGTTACCGCCAATCACACCTACTTTTGTTTCTTTTACATCTAAATATTCTACGACCCATACAATCATCTTTATCTCCTCAAAATAAATACAGCGCGTAACTACTACATTTTTTTAGTCCACCATCCAACCCAATATAGATTGGCAACGAACTACCCATTTGGATATTCATTTCTTTTTTATTCTTAGCGACGATATACTCAACGCCATCAATGGCTTTAAAATCTTTGAGTCGTTTAACGTGTCGCCAAATAACCATATCACCAGTGTTGTTTTTGTAATGAGCTACATAATACATATCACTTTCCTCTGTGGTTATTGATCCATTCTTCAACGGTGTCGCTAGACTTTGCGGCATCGTCCCAGAATTTATTTAAGTCCTTTACGGACCACTCGCTTTGTTCTTTGTGCAGGCAATCAAGAATAAAAGAACAATAGTCCTCGTCGTTCATTGCTGAACGGACTAGCCTGTGGGTGTTGATCATTTTTTCTTGTCGCTGTTTCATTTTATCTCCAAACAAAAAGCGCCCCGAAGGGCGCATTAGTTTTAGTAGTAACCTTCACGAACTCTGTGAAGAACATTGAAGATCTCCGATTCCGTGAAGTGTAGTTCTCTTAACGATTCAGCCAAGCCACTGTAATCAGGATTAGGCTTGAGATAAATATAAAGCTGAACAAGAGATTCAATGTCAACATCATCAGGCCGCGATACGGAAGACATCAGATGTACATACCTTCCGTACAATTTCTGAACGCTTGTGATTTATCGAAGCAATGTTCTGTTGAGACTTCTTTGTAGCGGCTGGAGCATGAGTAGACCAATCCGTTAGTGTGTTGTAGACAGCCCATTGAGTACGTCCCATTTTCTGAGCATAATCTTTCCAAGCCTTGGCAAGATACGTCAATGAACTATTGAGTCGAGGTAGCTTGTCAAACACTGCTGACCATGACACACCACTCTCATTCACTGCGGCTTGAACAAGATCAAGACAGCCAGCGGCCTCTGCAAAAGCATACATTGCTTGCTTTTCAGACACTTGCGTTACTGCCATAGTCTGCCATAACTCACGTTCGTTTTCAAATACCTCAAGGGATTTGGTAATTGAACGAGAGGCTTGATTGATATCAAGATTCTTTGTGTGCCTAGCTTTGAACAAACCAGCATCGCCAGTAACAAACACTTGACCATTGAAGCAAGCACCCTGTCGAGCGCCAGCAGATAGATAAAACGAGAAAGTACTATCAAGAGAAGTAACTCCCAACATTGTCAACTCAGCAGTATCACCTCCCGGCGTAGCATAGCAATGCTCTGGAAATCTATACTGCACAAAGGTTGCGGCACCGTTATGACTGCATCGAATAGTTTCGACAACGCCATCAGTATTCAAACCACTCCGCATAATAATTGCACGTTGAGCATCAATCAATTTGCGCGGCTCGACAGGCTTGTAGTTTTTGCCATGAACACCAAGCTCGTCCATAGTATCTGTACGAACAACAGCAACTTTTGATGACTCGTACCACTGATCGGTATCATCATTGAAGTATAACATCGGGCGGGTTGCTACAGGAAAATCAGCAGGACCATAACCTTTACCAGCAAAAGGATCTGCTGGACGCTCAGTACCAAAGATAGAAATTACTTCTGACATAAGATGTCTCCAGTTAGTTAAAGGTTTACCGCATTTTGAAGATAACTATAATGTACTTGGGATACATGATAGCCATCCTCAAATCTTTTAGACTTGGTAGCAAGAGTATTACACCAAGTGTTCCATAACTTTTCTGTACCAATGTCGTGACATATAGAAATATAATTTATAACACGACGATTCTTTATAACTTTTGACTTAACCGACTTAGATAATTTTAAATCTTTCATCGGGATATTGTACATTCGGATGTTGTGGATGTCAATACAACCAACAAGTCCCGCAGTGAGTTGACAAACAAAACCAGCTTTCGCCATACCTAATCCATCAATCTGTAGGAATACATTCATCAACGACAGCGCCCTGTCATCATCAGATTTATTTGAGTTAAGCACTGCAAGATACTGAGAATAAATAAATTCTTTGCGGGACATGAGCGATTTATATGTTTTGGCTTTGTTACCCCATATAAATCTAGAGTCGATGCCATTTAGTTTTACATCTTTTAGCTGGTCACCAACGGAAAACCACGGCTGTTGGATACTCAACACAACCATCAAGATAACATCGGCAAGGTTGTCGCTTGACACCTTAGAATAATCTTGTACGGCTTTGGCATGAACATTATACATTTGCTGTCTCCGTCACGGTGGGGGCTTCTTAAGTCTTTAAAACCCTTTACCCTGTAAAGGGGTTTTAAAGACGTAGAAGCCCACGTTAAATTAATTCTTTAACTTCAGGGGTGAGATCCCAACTAATATCCCAATAACCTAGTTCCTGTAATTTATTTTTAAGATCAATCAATTGGTCACGATGCCGCTCTGCTTGAACACTATCTAAATATTTAGTGCGACGAGAAATACTACGTTCAATTAAACTACAGTCCCAGCTACTTCTATACTCGTGATCTTGATTACCATAGCGCAGACAAAACTCATTCTTTTCCCCAAGACTATGCCTAAAATACCATACATCACACTGCTGGTCATCAACTTCCATAGTAAATAAATAATCTTCTATGGGGTGATTACATTCGTTTCTCCACAACATAATATCCTCCAAATAAAAAAGGGGGCCGAAGCCCCCAAAGTTCCCCCACGGATTAGCGAAGTTTCAACAAGCACATATCACCCTGCTCGTTGATCTTGTAAAAACTATATCGTCCTCTAAGATAAGTTACAGCCGCTTGCTGAGTCTTAGCTCGATCTGATTTTGGAACAACAAACCATTCCATTGCTTGCATCTTTTCAAACCGATCTCTCCAACCAGATTGGCGACCACGAAAGTTTAGTGGTTGTGGAGCAGTACCGTTGTTGACAACATGATAAGCCGCACCAAAAGCTGAGTTAGTTTCTGAGTCTAGAAAACGCATAATATATCTCCAAGTAAAGTTTAGGGTGAGTGGTTGACTTGTAAGCCATGTAATGCACACTTGACGGTGCGGAGCTTACCATTTTTAAGCATAGCGCCAACCAAACTATGCCCACCCAAGACGGGTAAATTACTTACGGATAGTAATTAGTTTCTTGAACTGAGCCGGGACTCGCTTGGCTTTGAAGAACTTTTGAGCCTCGCCATGAGTCATCTGAATATCCTGCTCGTTGTAAAACTTGTACAGAATAGCCTTGAACATACGAGTCGCCATGTATGTTTTTGTCTTGTCACCTTTGGTGTGCAACTGAGCAAAGTGATATGCCACACCATTGAACTGACGGTATGAAGCAGGCTTGTTGGGGTCGAGAGTAGAGTAATCGAACTGAGACATAAGCACCTCCAAGTGCAATGAAGTTTAGGGTGAGTGAGAGCCGACTCAGCGACTCTCTAAGGGCTTCTACGTCTTTAAAACCCTCACTCCGTGAGGGGGTTTTAAAGACTAGAATCCCTAAGACCCCACGACCTCGGAATAATTATTGACGATCCACGCCAAAGCTTTGCGGTGTTCTGGCGTGGCGGTCAAATCATATATTGGAAATAATTTTGGAGACTTATTATTTATTACAACAAAATCATATACTTGTCGCATAGTCTTTAAACTCATTTGAGGAATACCTTCGCCCCGTTCTAAATTATTAAACCGCATTTCACTCATAAAAACTAAACCAATTTGAGGATGAAAAAACATACAAAACTCCTTTAGAGTTAAGGGTTTATAGATAAAAAAACCCCGGCGTAAGCCGGGGCTTTGAAGACTTTGAAGAACTCTTAAGAGTTCTTCAGAAGTAATTGGACAGCGGCAGTCAAGTCTGCGACTTGCTTCTTCAGAGCTTCTAGCTCTGAAGTCTCAGACACCTTGGGAGAAGCCTTCGGCTTCGGTGAAGACTTCTTTGAAGTCTTGGTCGGAGCCTTCGTAGAAGGCTTTGAAGACTTCGTAGAAGTCTTGGGAGACTCCTTTGGAGTCTCAAGCATTTCGGCAAAGTTCTTAGGAACTTTGCGGCAGGCAAAGAACTTCTGGATCTCGCCATGAGTCAAGTTCTTACCAGATTCCTGTTGGAATCTGTACAGAACTGCGGTGTACTTCTTGGTCAGCATATACGAATCCTTTGGATTCGTCAGCTTCGCAAAGCGATTTGCAATCGCTGAGATCTGGCGAGGGGTAGCCTCTCTAGAGGCTGGGATGCTGTCAAAGTTTGGCTTTGCCATAGTCAATTCTCCGAATTGTGAGTTTTGGTTGCCCCAAGCCTTCGGCTTGAAGCGGCTTCGGAGGGCCTTTAAGTACTTCATAAGCTTTAAAGCCCTCACTAACGTGAGGGGCTTTAAAGCGTTGAAGTACTAAGCGATTGGCAAGTTTAAAAATCCTAAGGGATTTTTCACAGGCGTGTGTGAAATCTAAAAAAATCTTTGATTTTTATAGATTTTTTAAAAAAACTTTAAAAATCTTTAAAGATTTTTAAAGTTTTTTGAAGCTGGCAACCAGAGTCTCTAAAGATCTTAGAGATCTTTAGAGACTCTGGCGGTGGATTCCTAGAATACTTTAAAGTCTTACAGACTTTAAAGTATTCTAGACTTCCTAGCCCTTCAAAGCTTTGAAGGGCTAGGCAGGTGACCACCCCCCACCCCACCTATATATACTCATTCACGCACAATTTAGAAGATTCTGAATGTCAACCAGATTGTCGCCCCACTTCAAAGGCTTTAAAGTGGGGCTAGAGATGTATATGTACCCGGTGGGCTACATAATCTATTATACACTCCAAACTAAGTTTTGTCAAGTTTTTTCAAATATAACTTGACAAAACTGTAAATCAGGTATATAATAACTAATATGAATAAAGAATTGACAACAAAACAGCAATCCTTTTTGGACAATCTAGTGTCCTGTAATGGTAACGCTAAACAAGCGGCAGAATTAGCGGGGTATGCTGAAGGCTCTTATACATCCGTAGTTAAAGCACTTAAAACAGAAATAATTGAACTAGCTGAGAATATACTAGCCCAGAATGCCCCCAAAGCCTCTCTAAAGCTCGTTGAGGTTATGGACAGTACAGACCCCATACCTCAAGCTAACGTCCGTCTACAGGCCGCTCAGACGCTCCTAGACCGT
>Ga0160423_10001810_pt1 | contig 17894 bp, 18 predicted proteins | sample CRUFie14St8metaG_FD_108191 | JGI IMG/M metagenome (GOLD analysis project Ga0160423, IMG submission 108191) | Marine microbial communities from the Costa Rica Dome - CRUD Field 142mm St8 metaG | ecosystem: Environmental > Aquatic > Marine > Oceanic > Photic zone | place: Costa Rica: the Eastern... | reverse complement strand
TCCCGCGAAGGTACGCGCTGGCGCCGTTTGTAATGTATCCCATTGCGATCGTCGGTTCGAACAGCGCTGCAGATTTGGCGGCGCTGGCCTGCTCCGCGGCTGGTTTTGCCGCGATAAAACGCTTTAGTCCAAGCAATACCTACGAGCAATATCTTGCGCCGATTCCGGCGAATGCTACCCGACTGATCGGGGCACTCGCCTCTATACCGTTAGACGAACTAGGACGCATACCCCAGCGCGCACAAATTCGTCTGGGTCAGTCAGGTTATCTCCTATCAGAACTACCATTAGGAGAGTTTTATCGACAACGCTATGGTGCGCCAATTGTTAACTGCAGTGCGGAGGAATTGCGCAGCGCCCTTGGCTCAGAGTCACCGCCCGCACCCGAATCGCTAGACGCCGAAGCCCTGAATCGCATCGAGGATGCGCACTCGCTGACCTTAGTTACTGAGCGTTTGCGGCACCGACTAACCGAGCCCAAGACCACACCCCCTTGGTGTTGGTTCAGTGTCAGCACCGATTTAGCGGAACCAGTGGGCGCCAACATTACCTGGCTGCGGGGCAGTCAACGCATCTGGCAATGGTCGAGCAAACAGCGGACTCATTTTTTGCTAATGACACCCAGTAGCCAAGCCTTCGATCCCAAACATTGGTACCCGTCACTGCACTGCGCTATTGCACAATGCACAGAGGCACGATATTTCGATCCGCAACTGCCGCGCATCCGCGAACACTACTATGACGGCACCCGGGTTTTTCTCAGCAGCGCCTGCTATCAACCCCATCCAATAGCACCGGAAAGCATCTGGCTGGGGCTGGAGGATGCATGGGTGCTGGCGCGGATGTTGGAGAACTACGAGGAAGATATTCTCGATGGCGTGCGCGAGTACCAACGCTATCGGCAAGCTCGAGCACGTCGTACCGACCTGGCGTCCGCACGGGCGTTCGCGCTGGTACCTAATCGTTCCTTACCCCAGCGCTTACTGCACAATATTGGTGTGGCGTTAGGCAGCCGCTTTCTACCAGAGATCGTCATGCATAAGCAGGACTGGTTTCATCAGCACGACTGCATACGCGGTTTTCGTTAATGCCGTAAGCGGCTTTCAGCGCTGAAGCTTTTACTGAGAAAGGTCATCTGATCGCCAAGGATGCGTCCGGAATTAATCAACGCCAGATACTCGGCGAAATTCGGCACATAGGGTAATGCCTGCAACTCCATGGAACATTCCTGCAGCAGCCTACTGCCCTTGAAATGATTGCAACGACGACACGCAGCAACCACGTTGTCCCATACATCAAGCCCACCCCTAGATACTGGCAGCACATGATCCCGGGTCAGATCGTAATCACTGAATTGCTTAGCACAGTAGAGACAATTGTTGCGGTCGCGACGGAATAGAGCCTGATTGGTCAGCGGCGGCACATGGGAATCACGCGCGACTACCCTGCCATCACAGGCAATAATGCTGTGAATTTCCATTGCACTTTGGCAGCTGTCAATGCGCGAGTGCCCGCCGCGAATTTGCAACAACGGATCGCCTACCGTCCAACTCACCAAATCTCTGGCGTAGAGACAGACGGCCTCTTGCCAGTTAACCCAGTCCACGGGTTGCCCTGCGATATTCAGCCGCAGGATACGAGGAATACGTTCAAATTCGGTGATGTTTGCAATCATGCTTGCCCCAGATCAGTTGCGCCGTTGATGGCCTGTTGCGTTTCACGACTTATCTGGCAGTTGAATTTATGCCGAGCGGCGAATTTTTTCCAGCACCACAACTAGGACAAACTACACTGCGACAAAGCATCTCGACATTTCGCTCACACTCATGTTGCGGGTTTAGCGAAGTGCAGCAATGGGAGTCAATGAGAGTCTTTACAGCACTGATCCCGAAAGGCAGAGTTCGGACATGAAGAAGATCTATGCACTCCTCGGCACCGCAATGGTTTTGCTTTGCGGCTGCGCAGGTCAAGCTGACCAGGGCGCCAACGCCTCTGCGAAATCCCAGCAACTGTGGTTGTGCCAAGGTCGCGACGGCGAGTGGCAATGTAACCGAGATCTTCGTATGCCGCAGCAGCCTGCCGATGCAACTGAGCAAAAGGTCACTGCAGCAACGCTGGAGCCAGAGGCGCCGAGCACGCCAGATAGGGCTCCATCATCATCAGACAAACCAGCACTTAGCAATATTGCGCCAAGCACCGTCGCGGACACCGCCGTGCCAGAGGCGGAGGTAATAAAAACACCCATTGCAGCACCAGTTGAGAATGCCTGGACCATTCAGTGGGCTGCTTTAAGCACCGCTGCAGCCGCACGACAGTACGGTATTAAATATCTAGCCGATTCAGCAGCAGACTACGAAATTCGACCCATTCGGGTAAATAATCGCGACTACTACATTCTGTTCAGTGGCCGCTACCCGAGCAGAGCCGCTGCCACTGAAGCGGCTAAACAAATTCGAACGGCCAGTTCCGAAGCACCTTTTTTTCGCACGATGAGTTCTATTAGGGCCGCGGCCAAAAACTAGTCCCAGACTCGAAAAAAGCTGAGAATATTATGGCCTAGGTCACTGTATGATCAGCCATCAGTCTGGCGTCGTTGTTTGCGGTAGCGATACAAGCCTTCAAAGGAAAATATTATCAATGCGCCCCAAATGAAGGCGAAGGTAAACCAACGCTCGGCTGGCACAACTTCACCATAAACAAAGATCGCGAGCATCAGCGCACAACTTGGCGACAAATACTGCACAAACCCAAGAGTGGTGAGCGGCAAGCGAATCGCCGCAGCGGCAAAACAAATTAGGGGCACTACGGTAACCAGCCCACCAAGACCCAAACTCAATAGTTCCCCAATATCCCGCGTCGACCCATGCAGGCTCAACCAGACCAAGAAACCAACGGCAAACGGAGCAACAACAGCAGTTTCAATACTCAACCCTGCAACAGCCCCCACGTTGACCTGTTTGCGCAATAGACCATAGACACCAAAGGTCAGCGCCAGAGTCAGGCCTAGCCAAGGCAAACTTGCCCGAACCCACAACTCAGCGCAAACACCTATAGCTGCTACCGCCACCGCTAGCCACTGTAGGGGTCGAAGACGTTCGCGCAGAAATAACCACCCTAAGACAATACTGACCAACGGATTAATAAAGTACCCTAGACTCGCTTCCGCGATGCGCTCGGTTTGAATGGCATATATAAACATCAGCCAGTTAATGCTCAAACACAGTGCACTCGCAAGCAAGTAGCCCAACGCCGGCGCCGCCAGGCTCCTTACTTCGCGCCACTGCCCGGAAAGCAATAACAGTAACCCAAGCAAAGGAATGCCCCACGCAACACGATGCGCCACAACTTCTAGCGGTTGGGCAAAACTGACCCATACGAAGTAGATCGGGGCAATGCCCCAGATACCATAAGCTGCAAAGGCGAACAACAGACCCTTGCGGGCATCGCCAAGTTCATGCGCTGAGGAACTCAAAAATGGTCTTTACGTCTGCGCGTCTCCGCGAACACCGCGACCTCATCTGCGCCAGACAAATTCAACACAGCTTGCAATTCCGCACTATCGGATCGAACAAAGGGGTTGGTCGCCCGCTCCAGGCCAATCGATGTAGGTACCGTGGGCTTGCCTGCAGCGCGTAACGACTGAATCTCTTTTACCCGTTGTTGCAGCGCTGGATTGGCCGGCTCCATAGTCACCGCAAAGGCAGCATTGGCTTCCGTGTACTCATGGGCACAATAGACCGTGGTCGCATCCGGCAATGCCATGATTTTCCCTAGGCTCTCGCTCATTTGCTCCGGCGTGCCCTCAAACAAACGACCACAGCCGAGGGCAAATAGCGTATCCCCAACAAAGGCCACTTCGTCCGCCGCAAAATAGTAGGCAATGTGTCCAGAAGTATGCCCGGGTACCTCAATGATTCTGGCTTGCTTAGACCCCAGCGTCAGCGTATCCCCATCTGCAAGCGCAACATCGATACCCGGTATACGCTCCGCGTCTATCGCCGCACCAACCACTTGGCAGTTCCACCGGGCTTTGAGCTCTTCATTGCCACCGGCATGATCGAAGTGATGGTGGGTATTTAGGATATGCGTCAGCCGCCAGCCCTTGGCCGCTAAGGCCTGGTTGATTGGCGCCACCTCAGGTGTATCTATCGTGGCCGTTGCACCAGTTTCCGGGTCATGCACCAAGAACCCATAATTGTCTTGTAAACAAGGAATTTGATAGATCTCTAACATTTCCGACCCCTGACTTCTCGATACGGATGGTTACTCTACTCGAAATAGGCCGACAGGCGCAGTGGCAAATTTGTTTGCCTCTGCACCAACCTCCTGGGCCCAGCGAGCTTTAGCGAATGCCTTTAGAGCTATTCGATGCTCGCGCAAAGACCAGCATAAGCGCCGTTATTTGGTACAGTGGCAGAATGAACAATCAGGTACTCAAAGAGATCTTAAATCTGATCGATGTGGAACCCATCGAGGAAAATCTATTTCGCGGTCAGAACCATGACACCGAGCATGTTTTCGGTGGGCAAGTGCTGGCGCAAGCGCTCACTGCAGCCTATCGAACGGTTGTTCCAGAGCACGAGTTGCACTCTTTGCACGCATACTTTTTACGCCCAGGGGATTGGACACGGCCTATCCTCTACGAGGTGGATCGTATCCGCGACGGCCGATCCTTCAGCACTCGGCGTGTCGCTGCAATTCAAAATGGCCGCGCCATCTTTAGCCTGTCCTGCTCATGGCAAAAGCGCGAATCGGGCTTAGTCCATTCACAGCCCATGCCCGACGTGCCACCACCGGAATCCTTACGCGGCGATCTAGAGGCTTACCAAGACCTGTATCAACAACAACCGGAACTCGCTCGCTTTAGCTTCCGATTTGAAGCCATCGACTCTAGAGCGGTTGAAAAAACCGTAATGTACAGTAATGAAGAGCGGCCTCCACACAAACATACTTGGCTGCGAACCCGCGAAACCCTGCCCGACGATCCGCAAATTCATTTAGCCCTGCTTGCTTACATGTCAGATCTCGATTTCATGTCCACATCGATGATGCCCCACGGCAAGATCACCCGGCGCGACAACATCCAAGGCGCAAGCTTGGATCATGCAATTTGGTTTCACCGGCCGTTTCGTGCCGACGAGTGGTTGCTGTTCGCAAAAGAATCACCAAATGCTAGTGGCGCAAGAGGCTTTGTACGCGGACATTTTTTCAATCGTGAGGGACAGTTGGTCGCAACCGCCGCCCAGGAGTGCCTAATCAGACCCCAAGGCGACTTGCGGGAGGCGTTAGCGTCGGCCGCTGGCGCACCTTAATATTTAGGGCGCCAGTCAAACCGCTGAATTTACAGTGCTTCGAGGATTGCTTCTGCTGCACTGACTTCAAACTTACCCGGGGCTTCTACCGAGAGTTTAGTCACCGTGCCGTCCTCAACGATCATGGCGTAGCGCTGGGAGCGCTTGCCTAACCCAAACCCGCTGCCATCCATAGTTAAGCCAAGTGCTTCGGTTAAATCACCGTTACCATCACCCAACATCAGCAATTCTTCAGCATTTTTGTTTTGTCCCCACGCATCCATGACGAATGCATCGTTAACCGAGACGCAGGCAATAGTGTCAACACCCTTACCCTTGATGCTGTCTGCATTAACAACGTACCCGGGTAAGTGGGCCATGGAACAGGTTGGTGTGAATGCACCGGGGACTGCGAAAAGCACGACTTTTTTACCAGCAAATATTTCTTCGGTGGTCATTGGGGTGGGCTTACCATCCTGCATGCTATGCAAAGTAGCCGCCGGTATTTTGTCGCCTTCTTGAATGCTCATTAATGTCTCCTAGGTTGAGTCGGAAAATTACAGTGATTTGGTAGAGCTGTGATTGTCGTTGTCTGGTAGCACAGCGTCAACAAATCTACGCCATAGTTGCGACTCATCGCCATGCAAATTCGGGTTGCTCGAAATGCGCCACTCGAGTGCGACGATCCATCAAGCAAACCTCCCTAAATTGATAGATCAGCGCCGCGGTTGGTGCTGCGATGGCGTCGTCGCCTACCGGCATGCGCAATATTGGATGATCACTGCTGTCGGTATAACTGAGCTGTGGAGCATCGTCGCGACAGAATTCACGCAGCGGAATTCTATGCACACTGGCTACCTCCGCTGGGTCTGCATGGGTTACTAAACCTGGGCCACCCCATACGACTACCGGCGTCATCGCAAAGCCAGAGCGGGTTACAAAATCATCAAGAAAACCCAATACATTGGCCCCGGTCAAAGCAACGCCCACCTCTTCCTGCGTCTCCCGAAGGGCTGCATCCACTAAGGTTTCGCCAGTTTCCACGCGGCCGCCCGGAAATGCCCACTGACCGGGATGATTACGCAGGGTTGCCGCGCGTCGAGTGAGCAATAATGCCGCTTGATCCGACCAAGAGCGTTGGTCCGCAATGCCCGGAATATCCGCTCCGGGTCCGACATCGGTAACCACCACAGCCACAGCAGCCGCACGCAGATCGCTCGAATCGGCGCGGCGCACGGGAAACTCCGCCAAACGCTGGGCAATCGCCGAACGTAAGTCGTCGTTACAGACGAAACTCTGCATAAATCAAACCCCCAACTGTCATGGTTGATTCTGACCTGTCCCGCGGCTGGGGTATAGTGCCGGGATGGACAACAAGAATATTCTCGGCAATCCACCAAGCGCGGTTATTCCAGCATTACTGAGCGTATTCATGTGGTCCACGGTAGCCACGGGTTTTAAGCTGGGCCTCAGTGTATTTGCCGTCGAGCAATTACTTTTCCTCGGTACTGGGTTCTCTTGGCTGATTTTTTTTGGCTATGCCGCTATTAATCGCCAGTTGTCTTTAGCCGCTGACGATCGAAAACTTGTGTGCTTGTTGGGGCTTATCAACCCCACTGCTTACTACCTTATCTTGTTCGCCGCTTACGACCGACTACCCGCACACATCGCGCAACCGATTAACTATACCTGGGCCATCACCTTGGCCTTGTTAGCCGTGCCACTGCTTGGCCAGCGGCTCAGCAAACGCACCCTTGCGGGCATTCTTATCAGCTATCTGGGTGTTGTTCTATTAGTTCTCACCACCCCCGCAGACGCTGGTCATGTGGATGCCTTGGGTATTACATTAGCTTTGTTGAGCACAGTCCTCTGGGCTAGTTACTGGCTACTGAACACTCGCAGCAACGCCCAGCCTGCAAGCATCATGTTCTGGAGTTTTACCGTCGCACTGCCCCTAATTAGTGCCATTTGCTGGTATGGACCCGGGTTGCCAACCCTTGATACAACTGCATTTGGTTATGCGTTATGGATCGGGGCTATCGAAATGGGTGTCACGTTTTTACTCTGGCAACGGGCTCTGCGCCAAGCTCATAGCAGCGCAAAAATTGCCCAACTTATTTTTATATCGCCGTTTCTTTCCTTACTGCTGATATATCTATTGCTCGACGAGGCCATCAGTTTATGGGCCCTACCCGCACTCATCGTCATCGTTTTCGGCTTGGTCATCAGCCAACAAGAACCGACAAACTCACCAGCCTAGCGGTGTGCTGGATCTTCCCAAGCTATACCCCACGAAATTGCGGTTTACGCTTTTCAACAAAGGCCAACATGCCCTCTTGACCGTCCACCGAAGCTACCTGGTCGGCGATAGCACGTGCTTCCAGCTCCATTTGAGTTTCCAGACTCTGACTGAAGCTGCTATCCAACAGGCGTTTAACTTGGGCATAGGCCTCGGTGGGTCCTTGGGCCATACCAGTAGCCATAACCCGAGCCGCAGCTAAGGCGCCACCACCCTCCACTACTTGATTAACCACCCCCCAATCCAGAGCCTCTGGCGCTGTTAACAATCTATTTGTCAGCATCAATTCGCGGGTGCGTCGGTCACCGATCTTGCGCGGCATAAAGTAGGTCGAACTGCCGTCTGGCGACAGCCCAGCATTGGTATAAGCCATGGTGAATACGGCCTGCTCTTCGGCAATGGCCAGATCCGCAGCCATGGCCAGGGAAAATCCTGCACCCGCCGCGGTGCCATTGACCGCGGCAATCACCGGCGCCCGATTGCGACTGAGCCTCGACAGCGCTAAGTGCAGATCTCCCGTCATCTGCAAAATTAGAGTTCGCGCCTGCTCACCCGCGGCAACAAATGCGCCTAAATCACCACCCGCACAAAATGCCTTGCCGGTACCGGTCAAAATAACCGCTCGCACACTGTTGTTGGCATCAATCTGCAACGCCACTTCATGCAACTCCTTCGCCATCGCCGGCGACATGGCGTTTAGCGCTTCCGGTCGATTTAGCGTGATGGTGGCAACACCTGAATCAACGTCAAAATTCAATGTCTGATAATCCATAGCTCCCTATCTCCCAGTTATTCGTGCCTCTACCCTAACGGTGATCGCGTAGAGGTCAACTTATCACCACTGACTTTGGCTTAACTTCAAATGCGCAACTCGCTAAGCTTGCGCACAGCAAAATTCATCGAGGATGTTATGGATATAGATCTCAATAGCGACGACCAGCATTTTCAAAAGAGCGTTCGGCAGTTTCTTAGCGACAACAGTTATGTTGCCGGCAGCGATTACAACGAATGGCGCTTGAATTGGTTTCGCCTTGCTCGAGACCAAGGCGGCTGGGATGTGCCGAAGTGGCCAGAGAAATTCGGTGGCCCGGGATGGACTCCTACCCAGCATTACATCTGGGAACAGGAAACTGCGCGCGCCCAAACTCCTTGGGATTTGCCTTTCGGTCTGTCTATGCTCGCACCTGTACTAATGAACTATGGCAGTGAAGAACAACAACAGCGCTTTTTACCAGACATTCGCGATCGCAAGGTCAATTGGTGTCAGGGCTACTCAGAGCCGAATGCGGGTTCAGATTTGGCCAATCTCAAGACCAAGGCTGAGTTGTCTGCAGACGGTAGCCACTATGTTGTCAATGGCACCAAAATCTGGACCACGCTGGCACATATCGCCGATTGGATTTTTTGCCTTACCCGAACCGACGATAGCGGCAAAAAACAAGACGGCATCACGTTCCTACTCATACCGATGAAACAAGCAGGTATCGAAGTAAAACCCATCATCACACTTGGGGGCGCACACTCGGTAAATATGGTGCACCTAACCGATGTTAAAGTGCCGGTCGAGAACAGGGTTGGTGAGGAAGGCAAAGCCTGGACCTACGCCAAAGGTCTATTAGCGCATGAGCGTACCGGCCTCGCTGGCATCTCGCGCTCCTTGGTGGCCCTAGAGAAACTACGCAAGCAAGCCGGCAGCGTTACCCGCGGCAATGGCAGCCTGTTGGATGACCCCAGTTATCGGTTGAAAGTAGCCGAGCTTGAAGTCGAGCTGATGGCCACCGAATTTACTGAGCTACGCTCCCTCGCCAGCGCCGCAGCAGGCGCTGAGCCGGGCCCGGAATCTTCTATTTTGAAACTCAAAGGCACCGAGATCCAACAACGGCTGCAAAAGCTCACCGTCGAAGCAGGTGGAATTTATTCTGCGGCTTGGGGAGCAACACCGGTGGGTCATACATTTGCCCACGGCGGCATGTCTGGCTACTTGGCCAGCCGCGCCTATACGATCTACGGCGGCGCCTCAGAGGTGCAGCGGGATGTTATTGCGAAAAATGTGTTGGGGTTAAAGAAATGAATTTCGATTTATCTCCAGAACAACAATTGCTCAGCGACAGCGTCGAACGATTTATTAGCGATCAATATCCCTTGGATCAGCGCCAGCTCACGGTACTGTCAGAGCAGGGCTTTAGCAGTGAACATTGGCAAACTATGGCAGAACTCGGCTGGTTAGGCGCGAGTATTCCTGAGCAATATCAGGGCTTTGGCGGTACTCAAGCCGATACCATGGTGCTTATGGAACAACTGGGTAAGGGCCTGGTGCTAGAACCTTTCTTTGCCAGTGCTGTGCTGGCAGCGAGCGCACTCAAATACGGCGGTAACGAAGCTCAGCAGAGCCAATGGCTCCCGCAAATCGCCGATGGCAGTAAACAACTCAGCTTGGCCTATGCCGAACAACAGGGCCGCTTCGACTTGCACGATGTGCTCACCCGAGCCGAAGCCGGCGACCAAGGCTTTGTGTTGAACGGGCGCAAGAGTATGGTGCTGCACGCCGCCAGCGCTGACGCCCTTATTGTCAGCGCACGCACTGCTGGCGCACAAACTGAAAAATCCGGCATCGAGTTATTTGTCGTAGACACCCAGGCTGATGGCATCACGATCCATGACTTTCCTACCGTGGACGGTCTGCGTGCCGCGGAGATTGAATTTACCAATGTTGTGGTCGCCACCGAGAACAAACTTGCATGTCCAGATGGCGGCTTTAGCGTGCTCAACCGAGTGGCCATTGACGGCATCCTTGCGCTAGCGGCGGAGGCCGTTGGCGCCATGGAAGTCCTCTATAAAGACACGGTGGCTTATACTCAGGAGCGCGAGCAATTTGACCGCCCGTTATCCGACTTTCAAGTATTACAGCATCGGATGGTGGATATGTTCATGGAGTATGAACAGTGCAAATCCATGCTCTACCGTGCCACGCTCGAAGTCGTGCAACAGGGCGATGCTGCCCAACGCACGGTCCATGCGCTGAAATACCTTATCGGTAAGAATGGCATCTTCATTGGCGAAAATGCTGTGCAATTGCACGGCGGCATGGGTATGACCGAGGAATTGCGCGTTGCACACTATTTCAAGCGCCTGCTGGTTATCGATGCTCAATTCGGTAATCACGACTATCACCTAGCCCAATTCGCTGGATAAATTATGCGTAGTAGTTGGTACAAAGACCCATTGGTGGCTTTTTTTGCAGTTGGATTTGTCATGTTCGTGATTGCTGGTGGCATCGGTGATGATGAACAGTCAAATATAGAAATACGCACCCAGGACATCGATCGTCTGGCCCAACAGTGGTCTTTGCAGATGCGCAGAGAGCCCAGCACTCGGGAGTTGGACGGGCTGGTAGATCAATACCTTAAAGAGGAGATCTACTACCGCGAGGCTCTGCGCTTAGGCCTAGATGAGGACGACACCATTGTGCGACGCCGCATGTTGCAGAAGCTGACCTTTCTTACCGAGGACTTGGCGGTCAGCGATACCCCGGCACGCGAAGTACTCGAGCAGTATCACAGGGACAACAGCGAAAATTATCGACAACCCGAGCGTTATAGCTTTCAGCATCGATATTTCTCCACCGACCGCCGCGACAATGCCGAGCAACTTGCGCAACAAGCGCTTACCGATCAGGGCCTAATTGGCGACCCCTTTATGTTGCAAAAGCAATACGCACAGCGCTCCGAAAGAGAGATTGGCGATCTATTTGGCAGAGAATTCGCGGCAGGGCTAGCAGCACTTGCACCCAGCCAAGCATGGCAAGGACCGTTGCGCTCGGCTTATGGCTGGCACGTTGTACAGCTGAGCAATGCAACAGACAGTCGCATCATTCGATTTGATAAAGTGCAAGATCGGGTACTCGCTGATTGGCAGCAAGCACAACGCCAAGCGGCCAACGCGGAATACTATCGTTCCCTGCGCGAGCGCTACCAAGTCCAGATGCCCGGGCCGGCTGTCGCAGAGTCGTTGGTTAGCGCACCATGACGCGAATACTTTGGGCCCTACTGTTTCTGGGCTGCAGCGCCATGGTCGCTGCAGACGAAGTGCGCCCCGCCTATCTACAACTTACCGATGTGCACAGCGCCGAGGAAGAACCACTCTACGAAGTGCTTTGGAAGCAGCCGGTAGTCGAAAATCGTCGCTTGCCCATTGAACCGGTCTTTGAACCCAACTGTGAGCTTCAGCCCCTCGGCCCGCCCAGCATCACCGCTAACGCTCTAGTGCAACGCTGGCAAGCGCCCTGTGATCTCGGTAAGGCGGTGGTTTCTATTAAAGGACTCTCTACCTCGCTTACCGATGTCATGCTGCGCGTGGTGGATGTTAAGGGAGACTTTAATAACTTCATTTTACGCCCTGCTGATCCCAGCATCGATCTGAGCATCGACACGGTGGAGTCGGTAAGTTATTTAATCATTGGCGTCGAGCATCTCGTTTTCGGCCTCGATCACGTTTTGTTCGTCATCGGTCTGGTGTTGTTCATTCGCGCACCATGGATGCTGCTGAAAACCATAACCGCATTTACCCTCGCCCACAGCATTACTCTAGCGCTATCAATTTTTGAAATTGTTCGCCTACCCCAAGCGCCGGTGGAAGCGGTCATCGCCCTGTCCATCGTCTTTTTGGCACGCGAACTTGCCCAAGACGAGCAACAGCGATCCGTCCTGACCCGAGGCCAGCCTTGGCTTATGGCCTTTGTATTTGGTTTGCTGCATGGCCTTGGTTTCGCGGGGGCGCTCAGCGATATTGGCCTCCCTGAGGATGCCATCGGCATGAGTCTGTTGCTCTTCAATGTAGGTATCGAGCTCGGTCAATTAATCATCATTGCGCTATTCCTGCTGGTCGCGCGAATGTGGCATCTGCTTACTAAACGCTTAAACTACACCGAGGCTCACCTCTACACTGGCACCGCTTTTGCCATGGGAATTTTGGCCAGTTATTGGACGATCGATCGCACGCTCTTGCTGCTTTAGCCGATATACGTAAATAGGATTTGGGGGTTTGTATGAAATTTAAGTCGTTTAAAACTTTGTTGCTGGCCGGTCTCACTTTACTCTGCGGTTGCTCCCAGCAACCCGAAAAACCATTCACTGAAGTATTACGCCAAGCCCTAGAAACCGCTACGCCTGGTGATGTCATTGAAATTCCTGCCGGAACTTTCAACTTTAAGCGCTCACTCGTTCTTAATACTGACAATGTCACGCTTAAGGGTGCGGGCATGGATCAATCGATTCTCAGCTTTAAGGGTCAGGTTATCGGTGCCGAAGGATTATCCGTTAATGCCAGTAATTTTCTGATCGAGGATCTTGCTATTGAGGACACCATCGGTGACGCGCTGAAAGTAAATGAAGGCGACAATATTACCATTCGCAGAGTCCGTACTGAGTGGACCAACGGCCCAGACACAGATAACGGCGCGTATGGCATTTATCCTGTGCAAACCACAAACGTCTTGTTGGAAGGCAATGTTGCAATTGGCGCCTCAGACGCCGGGATCTATGTCGGGCAATCGCGTCAGGTAATCGTGCGCAATAATCGAGCCGAATATAATGTGGCGGGCATTGAGGTTGAGAACACTATCGGCGCAGACGTTTATAACAATATTGCTAACAACAACACCGGCGGCATTCTGGTATTCAACATGCCCAGCATTCCTCAACGCGGCTACGGGACCCGCGTATTTGATAATGATATTCACAGCAATAACACCGAAAATTTTGCAATCCCGGGAACCGCAGTATCCGGCGTGCCCACCGGCTCTGGTGTGATGATCAACTCCAATGATCAGGTAGAAATCTTCAACAACCGTATTACTAACAACAACACGGCCAATATCGTAATCTCCAGCTACTTCAGTGCCAATTATGCTGGACAAAGAGAAATCGCTGCGGAGTTTGATCCCTATCCAGAACAAATCATGATCTATGGCAACAGCTTTGAGGGCGGCGGCACCGCTCCAGGCTTGGACTATCTTACCCAGCTACGTAACGCGCTATATGGTGAGCAGGGCGAATTTCCCGACATCATCTGGGACGGTATCGTCAACCCTGAGAAAGACGCCGAGACCCCGGTAATATGCGTGGATAACGGCGACGCGCAGCTGTTGAGCATTGATGCTGGTAATGAGTTTGCGAACGCTGGCGTTGATATGGCGCAACACGCATGCACTGTGCCTAAGCTGCAACCCATCGAATTAGCTGGCATCTAACGCAGTGCGGACGCGCCCTTTCTTAACGCTGGCGCATCTCGCCGCTCTGCTATTACTGCTTGTTGCTGGCTGCGGCGAAGACCAAGTCCGCCAGCACGCTGCAGACCAATATCCAGAAAAATTGTCCGCATGGGGCCTGATACAAAAACGTGACGATGCACTCGTCTTGCATCCAAGCACGACGGTTTATGACCTCAACACCGCCTTGTTCTCAGATTACGCGCATAAGCTGCGTACGGTGTACCTTCCTAAAGAACAGGCGGCGACCTATCACCCAGTCGACACGTTCGAGTTTCCTGTTGGCAGTATCATCAGCAAAACGTTCTTTTATCGTCTCGATGCCAAAACAGCGGTGATGACGGACGCCACTTGGTCTGGCGATCCTAGTGATATCGATACCCGCATACACCACTTGGTCGAGACGCGCCTACTGGTAAAGCAGGCCGACGGTTGGGATGCATTACCTTATGTCTGGGCTGGAGACGACGCCTATCTAACCCTCACCGGTGACTTGCAACAGTTCTCGTTGGCAAGTGGTGAAACTTTGAATTACTTAGTTCCGAGTAAGAACCAATGCGCCTCTTGCCATGCAACTAATCATACCGATGGACAGCTGCTGCCCATCGGCCCAAAGGCGCGCCATCTCAATCGACCGCATCCGGTCAGTGGCGAGAATCAACTGGACCAGTGGCAACACAATGGTCTGCTGCGTCAAGCCGTACTCCCGTTCCCGGCCAACGCTTCGATGCAGGATACTAATGCCAGTTTAGCTCACCGAGCGCGCTCTTATCTGGACATCAATTGTGGCCACTGTCATAACGCCAATGGCGCGGCGGATACCTCAGGGTTGTTACTGGATTACGCGGACCACCCCGAGGACAAAATGGGCCTGTGCAAACCACCTATCGCTGCCGGCAGTGGATCGGGCGGCAGGCTCTATTCAATAGTTCCTGGGCATGCCAACCAATCGATCCTATCGTTCCGCTTAAACACAACTAAGCCAGCGGCGATGATGCCAGAACTCGGTCGAGCCCTAGTGCATACCCAGGGCGTAGAGCTTGTCGACGCATGGATTAATAGTCTGTCTGGAGAGTGCCTGTAATAATGCTTAGCCAAGTCGAAGCGCCGCTTATATGCCCACGCGAACGCGTGATCGAAGATTGGATCGATTACAACGGCCATCTGAATATGGCCTATTACAATGTAATCTTCGACCACGGCGTCGATCATTTTTACGATCTGCTTAATGTCGGCGCGGCTTATGCGTCCAGTGGCGTCGGTTCTTGCTTTACCTTGGAAGTACACTTGCACTACGTACAAGAATTGAAATTAGGCGATGAGGTTGAAGTTCGGCTACAGCTGTTAGATTTCGATCACAAGCGACTGCATTATTATCAGGAGATGTACCACTGCACAGACGGTTATCTCGCTGCAACCTCAGAACAGATAGCGCTCCACGTAGATATGACAAGCCGACGGTCGGCGCCCTTTCCAGCTGACGTTACCAACAAACTTTCCGACGTCCTCGCGGCTCATCAGGGGCTGCCGAGAAGCGAACGCATTGGCCATAGCATCGGTATTCGCCGCAGCTAGGCACCAACAAAAAAGGGCGCCTATGCGCCCTTTTCGTTAACCTCGTTAGGATCAATAGCCTTCTAATTCTCCGTAACGATTACGGTGAAAGTTCACATCACCGAACGTCTGCTCAGCTACCGCCGCACGCTTGATAAAGAATCCGATATCGAATTCATCAGTCATACCGATACCGCCGTGCATCTGAATACCTTCCCGAGACACCAAATTATAGGTCTCTCCCACTTTGGCTTTTGCCAGACTCGCAAGTTTAGCAATGTCCTCTCGGTCTCTGCCCTCATCCAGAGCGGTCAGCGCTTCAAGTACACAGGATTTGGACAGCTCGATTTCACAGAACATATCCGCTGCGCGATGCTTAAGTGCTTGAAATGAGCCGATGGCAACACCAAACTGCTTGCGCTCCTTCAAATACTCTACCGTACGCTCAAAACATTCTTGGATGCCGCCCAGCATCTCCGCGGTCAAGCCGATACGTGCAATATCAAGTGCCTGATCTAACGCGTCTGCAGCCTTGTCCAATTCTCCGATCAGCGCATCACTGCCCACCTGAACACCACTAAGAACAACATTAGCAGCGTTGCGTGAATCCGCCATAAGCGTTCGGGTAACCGTTACCCCCTGAGCTTCGCGATCCACCATAAATAAGCTCAGCCCTTGCCGCGACCCCGCCTCTCCGGAGCTACGCGCCACTACAATTAGCTTGTCCGCTACGTGGCCATCAAGTACGAACGTTTTCGAGCCATCCAAGGTATAGCCGTCACCATTAGCGGTTGCCGTGGTGCTTATGCCGTAAGGATTGTGTTTATGTGATTCTTCCAAGGCCAGTGCCAGCAGCATTTCACCCGCAGCTAACTGCGGCAACAACTCGGCTTTTTGCGCGTCTGACCCCGCAACGTTGATCACCGTGCCGCCCACCCAAACAGAGGCATAGAGCGGGCTCGCTGTTAAAGTTCGCCCAGATTCTTCGGTGACAACACCCAAGCCCTTATAACCAAACGCCAGGCCACCATGTTCCTCATCCCAGGGAATCGCAGCCCAACCCAGCTCGACCATCGAACCCCAAGTAGCGCGGTCGAAGCCATCTGCATTCGCCTCGTCTCTTAGCTTGCGCAATTGACCAATGGGTGTGTTGGTGGCGCAAAAATCTTTTGCGCTGTCTTTGAGCATAGTCTGCTCTTCGTTGAGAATCATCGCCATTGAAACTTCCTTCCCGCTCTAAGTAATACTGAATATATGCTGCGCTATGTAAGCAAAGTATTGTCTTTATGTCGAGCCGTGGGGCCGGATTGCCCCAATTTATAGACCATCAATAAGCCGCGAGCGCAGCTTTTCGCGACTCAGCATACTCAGACCCAAGTGGACCAAAACGCCAGCTAAGAAATAGGCAAACCACCATGGTGAGGTCCAAGCCAACGTCTCTGACACGGCCAAATAAGTTGGCAGCACTGAGAACAAACCGCTGACGATAAGACCGGTAAGCGAGTTAGCCATCAGCCCAGGGGCACCTGCGCGCTTCAATGCCGCAAAAACTTTGTTGTGCACATGGCTATTATCTGCGGCAAAGGGCGACTTTTTTTTCAATAAGCGATTTACGATAACGCGCACGATTTCGGTACACGGGTAACTCAAAATCGCGGCAAAAAACCATATTGACGCGCCACTACTCTGCAACAGATCAAGACACGCCAGTGCCATCATGGCTGATAATCCATAGGATCCAAAGTCACCTAGGAACAGTTGACCCGAAAGCAGGTTGTATAAGGTGAAGACCGCAACACTGACGAATAGACCAAAAAATAACACGGTTTGTGTATGTTGGTACGCTATAAAAAATACACATAACGAAGTTATAGCCAAAAGCCCGTTGGCACCATCAGCGATATTGCCGGCGTTGACAAATCCAACCACTATCAGGGTTGCCCCCAACGTCATTATGATCGGATGATTCAACGCCCGCTCAAACACCCAAAAGTCTATTGGCCCAGGCACTAAACTAGGCGTCAGCGCCAACGCACTGACGACAATTACCACCATAACCACGAGACGTCTAATGGGACTGAGCCGCTGAGTAAGATCATCAATTAATCCCACCAGCCCAATCAATAGCGCCGCCCACTCATATCCGCGCGCCAGCCCGCCACCGATCCGGACTGAATCGAATCCGCTCTCAAAGACAGCCGCTGCACAAAATAATGCTGTCCCGAGCAAGATAGCTAGCCCACCCATACGCGACGCATTGCGCTCTGAGATCCCATGCTTGTCTGCCTGCTCTCTGCCAAATCTGCCTTGGCTTAGCGCTAACATAAATACGAATAAAAAAATGCCTAACGCACCCCCAATTAAACCGGACAAACCCGCTACGAGGACTGTTGAAATCGGTTTAAATGGCAATTGCATGGTGGAAATGTAGTGCCTCACTGGCTTTGCGGCTCAAGAATTTAATTGTAACGGCTGAGCTTAGCAG
>Ga0160423_10001809_pt1 | contig 17894 bp, 29 predicted proteins | sample CRUFie14St8metaG_FD_108191 | JGI IMG/M metagenome (GOLD analysis project Ga0160423, IMG submission 108191) | Marine microbial communities from the Costa Rica Dome - CRUD Field 142mm St8 metaG | ecosystem: Environmental > Aquatic > Marine > Oceanic > Photic zone | place: Costa Rica: the Eastern... | reverse complement strand
GTGCCCATCCGCCCGGTTACTTACAGATCGCTAAAAATTAAAATTGACCCCCCTATTGACAATGCGTTGTCATTAGTGAACTGGTCCGATAACATAATATAACATTATTGCCGCATAAACCCACTGTCACCCCAAAACCCCGATATTGGGCCAGGAACGCGGGTCATGGTTTAGTTTGGTGCAACTTGACACAATACCGGCGGACCCTTACAACACCCAAACGCTACCGAGTTGCGCAGTTATTGCGCTGCTGCTGCTGGCTGCTGCTGCTGGCTGCTGCTGCTGGCTGCTTCCGCTGGCTGCTCCTGCTGGCTGCTGCTGCTTCCGGCTGCGTTTTATGCCTGCCAGGTAGCCGGGTTTTGGATATTTCGGGTTTTTGAGCTTGAATACGCGGTTTGGGGAAAGTTGCGAAATACCGCTAGGGAAGTTGCAAAAGGAGCCGATACCGGGTATGATTCAACCTGCACCGCGTTGGTGCTTAAACACTCAGAGAGGTATAAACATGACTACAAAACAGGACCAACTCATCGCCCGCTTGACGGATCAAAACGTATACAACCGGTGCAACCTCATTGGAGGGATGCTGCTGGAGATGGCTGCGGGTGGCGATCTTATCTCAGACGATGAAGGGATTTACGGTCGTATTCACTTCCCGGAGTGGGAGTGCGACGAGGACGGCGAACCGATCGAATATTTCGAGCCGATGCAGTATTTCTTTATCTCAGACTGGCTCGCAAACCGAATGATGCGGCATGGCCTAAAACGCGATGGCTTGATGGAGTTGGAGGACGGCTGCTGGGTTTGGATCCGATGCGGCTGCGGTTATGCGATCGAAGACGACCTTTGCAAGTTTTTTGATCTGGAGGGTGAGTGATGACAAACCCAAACTTTATGGACATTATGAACGGCATGATGAACGCTCACCCCGAACTGACAAACGCTCAGATTTGCACCCTTGCGAACCTTTTGGACCCTATGCCCGAAGACTGCAAGGATTGGGGCGACAGGCAAATTCTGACGGCTCTCGGAGTAGACCCGGACGATACAGCCCGCGTGCCCTTGCCCGCTCAGGCGTCCAAAATTGCACAACTTGCAGACAGGTGGACCAAGGTAAGCACCCCGGAATATATCGGGGACGGTAACTTCGGCATGTGGTGCTACGGTCCGACCGGGGCAGGTACTTATATCTGCATCGACACCGAGGGGGGGGCGCACTCGTGAGAGTGACCGGCAACCCCTGACCCTCAGCCCGCTTAGTGCGGGCTTATTTATTGCCCCTGCTCGCTGCTTCCGCTGGCTGCTCCTGCTGGCTGCTCCTGCTGCTGCTCCTGCTGGCTGCTCCTGCTCCTGCTCGCTGCTGCTGCTCCTGCTCCTGCTCGCTGCTGCTGCTGGCTGCTCCCGCTCCTGCTGGCTGCTGCTGCTCCTGCTGGCTGCTCCTGCTCCTGCTCGCTGCTGCTGCTCCTGCTCCTGCTCGCTGCTGCTGCTGGCTGCTCCCGCTCCTGCTGGCTGCTCCTGCTCCTGCTCGCTGCTGCTGCTCCTGCTCGCTGCTCCTGCTGCTGCTCCTGCTCGCTGCTGCTGCTGGCTGCTCCCGCTCCTGCTCCTGCTGCTGCTCGCTGCTGCTGCTCGCTGCTGCTGCTGCTTCAAGCTGAACAGTTCTAAGCCAGGCAGGTTGCAACGTTCCGGGGTCTTATAATGTTACATGATGTTATGGGACGCAGGTATTGCGCTGTCAGAATCTGACATAAAGGCGCAGGCTGACACAATATGCGCAAATTTTGCCGATTTTGGTCCGATAACGCTTAATGACAACGGATTGTCAATAAGAGGCCCAAATGGCAATGAATTGTCATTATCGGACCATTTTGCCTATGGGAGACTCTCTGAGAAATATCCTCTGAGAAATATGTCTGAGAAATATGTCTGAGAAATATGTCTGAGAAATATGTCTGAAAATCTCAAGCAACCTGGCATGCAGCTCGTGCGATTTGGTTTGCTACGTTTGCTATACGTTTGAGACAAATGCAACAAATGAAACAAATAATTGATTTATGCTTCAAGTGATGTTGCAGGATGATCCGACATGGTGTAAGATGATTCATGGGCCAATGGTGGCCCCATCCAGAAAAGGAAATCAAAATGCTCACTACCAACACCACACTCGAACAGACATTGAAGCCGATCAACTGGTCCGAATGGGGACGAGTCCGAGACTCGCTGATCTGCGACACCAAAGAACACATGTTCAAACATTTCCAAGAATCAACTTGGCGTTTGGGCGCAGCCGAGTTTGTCGTTCTTCTTTCGTCCTTCGCTCGGTCATTGCGACTTGTTGACGCAAGACCGGAAGAGCGACCCGAATCTGCGTGGGGGTTTTCGTTCGAAAAATTCACGCATCTCGAAATGTCGAACTTGTCCATGCTTCTGTTGCTTCTGGATGCTTCGATCAGAGACGACCATACGTTCATGGACTACGGATTGATCGGATGGGAGAAACTCAGGAAAGAAGCAACCGCTTTCTTGTTGGATCAGACTCTCGAAGTCAACAGAGCCGCCCGAGAAATCACGCCCGAGTGAAAGCAAAGAAAAGGAAATCAAAATGCCTGACAAAGTAAAAACCATCACCAGATCCGAACTTACCCGGATCGAACAAGTTATCTCAGACCTCATCACTGAAACTCTTGAAAGCGATCTCGGCATCGAGTTCAGATTTACTCGTGGTCAGTATTCCAACCAAAGCACTGGCAACCTCAAGATGGAACTGAACGTAAAGGGCGGATTGACGCAAGAAGAGTTGCTGCTTGAAAACTCGTGGTCGAGATTTGGCCTTGTTGCAAACCCGCGTGGTTGCGAAATGTTCCTTGGTGGTAGAAACTGGGTGGTCATCGGTCTTGTACCACGCGCACGAAATGGTAAGGATTTCATTGTTGAAAACATGGATAGTGGCGAACATTTCCGCATGACCGCAGAGCAGGTTTGTATGGGCCTGCACAACCAAAACCCGAACACTTGGCCTGCCAAGCCTTGGGAAGGATGCAGTGTCGATATCAAAGAAAAGAAGGGAGAGTGGTCAAAATGATTCCAACAAAGCAAGAATCCTACGACGCGTTGCATAACCGCATCCAACAACTCATCCAACTTTGGCAAGACAACCCTGACTTTGGTTGGGGTCTGGAGTTGGATAGCCAAGACCATTGGATGCACATCGAAACACTCTTCTATCGAGTTACTGGTGAGAGTTGGGAAAACGAAAAATCCCCGCACCATGCTGAATGGAATGAGATGCTCGAAGAGTCAACGGAAGAAGAAATGGCAGAATTCGTACTGAACGCAGCAACCCTGCACATGGAAGGGAAAATGAAATGACCATTGGCATTACTGATTACTACAAGCAACTTGAAGGTTGCCGGATCAAAGAGTTCAAAGGCTTCAACGACGATGGGTTTGGGGGAGAAGGATTCCCATGCTTCGTAGTTGTCCAGTCTTACGTTGACAAAGACCAAGGCAAACTCGTACACCGCGAACTTGAGGTGGAAGTGTCAGCCGATCCAGAAGGCAACGGTGGTGGATTCCTGTTTATTGGGGAAGGGGGTGAGAAATGAAAACTAAATTTGAACCATTGACTGTCCAAATCAGGGACGAGAAAACGCTCAAGGCGTTGTCAGAATGGGTTGCCAATCAGCCGATTGAAGTCTCAATGCACAAGGCTGCTTGCTTCCATATCAACAAAAATATCCTTCGAGATAACAAGTCTAAGGGATAATATTGTCTATACGGCGGTCTGGATGCTGCACGGAGCGCAGGTGGGTCATCTCATCTGCGCTCTTTTCTTTATGACACTTCTCGCAGATACCCTGCAAATTGGTATGTGAATCGTCGCCCCCCTGATGGATGGGCTTGATGTGATCGACCTGCTGAGAAGCCATGTTCCGGCACACTTGACAAATAGGGTCACGGTTCAGGATGAAGGCTCTGAGTTTTCGCCAGCGATGTCCTCTGGGGTTGTTGGAGTTCTCGCGTGAGTACCGCTTGTTCCTTGCACCCAGATCCCTGAGAGATCCATCAGCATTGACCACCTTGATCGTCATCTCTTTCTCCCGGTATTGTTGGCGATGATTCCCCCTATAAGAATCAGCCCAGACCCCACTTCTGGCACAAGTGTCTCTCCCTGGAATTCGGAAAAGAAGTCGATTGGTTGGATCTCTGGGGTAACTCTTAGGTCAGACAAGAGTGGTGGCACATATCCGAATATATTCTCGCCATGAAATACCTGACGCTTTGGGATTGGTTTGTTGCTGTTGGCTTGAGTTGTATAGGCACTGGAATTGCTCTGTGGTTCTACCGCCAGCTCGTTTGCTTTTTGAACCGTCTCACTAATAGACAATGCCTGTTCGAGAAGTTCAGCCCCAACAAGTGCTGTAAGCACCGCAAGAATAAGTATCAAAGCGTTTAATTGTGCTTGCAGCTTTTTGACTTGCTGCTTGCATTGCTCCGCTTCTCTACTTTCCTGGGCTTGTCTCTTTTGGCAAACCGGGCAGTCTGTCACCCACAATCTCCCCACTCAGAAAGAACTTTGATGATGGCATTGAAGCCATTGTTGGTTTGCGGGTGGTACTTGAATGCTGCAACATCACCAAGCACCTGCAACAAATCTTGGAAGCCCACCATCCCATCTTCATTCAAATCAGACGGGCAAGAGTTGTCGGGGAAATAACTGACGTAGTAATTCACTGGTTCGCAAGGATGATCGTTGCCACAAGCAAAGCGGACTACACCGCCTGAGCTGAAATAGTCAGGCCCAGTAAATCTGGCAATATGAAAACTTCCAGGCCACTTTTCACTCTCCCAATCCACATCAGCGTTCCATCGGATCAGATCCCCGTAGTCATTCTGTGATGGGGACGAACAACACCTTTCACCAATAATGTCCTCTCGATGGGGCCAGAACTTAAGAACTGGCGTATCTATCAAATCTTTGTGCTGTTGTTGAACAAGCGGATATTTATATTGAGGGTTGCCAAATCCATATTTTTTGCCAAGGGGTCCGTGAAGTATCCAAGAATCACACCAAGCATATTCCAAATCAACCAAGTCACCATAGTTTGGACAGCAACCTTGAACTTCCCAATTAATTGGTGTGAACTTGGCCCCTAGATAACCCCACCGCTGGTATGGATTGGTTTGGATGCAGTCCCAATAAGCACCGGCAGATGGGCACTCGATACCAGTATCGTTTTCCCAATAGTCAATGCACCCCTGACAGTTATCTAAAAAGGGGTAGGTGCTGTCATTACGGTTTTTGAATATTGGGCCTTCGATAGCCCAGCCAAACGAATTGATTGGTGTCTCGTTTCTAAGGGTGCTACCGATCATGTACGGTCGGCGTGGATCACCATTGGGGTACGAAAAGTCAGGGTCAAACCCAGTCTGGATGTAAACATCAAACGTCCGACCAAACGGTGTCAAACGCCCCAAGTCATCAATCCACATAGCCACTACATCTGGATCAGCAGGTGGGCCTGAGCTGAAAGTAAGTGCAGCGACAGCAAACTCAATCATCATCAGGCTCTTCCCCCGGCACATACTCAATCACAAGCACCTGGCATTGTGGGCATGAGTAGTTATTGACTATTGAGCAATCATGCACCCCATAGTCCTCTGCATCATGGCTACCACCGTGAATCAGCTCGGCATCACATTGGTTGCATTTCATCGTTTGTTCAGCCAGCGCATGAACCATTCTTTCTGATACATGCCGACGATGTTGCCAGCGAGAAAGATAAGAACCGAGCCAAGAATGTCATTAGTAATTGATTCAAGCATCTTTGTTATACCTCTTTCGTTCCCACACCCTTGCGGTGTAGAACACAAGTAGAACCAGTGAAATGATTGCTACGACCTGGGCCACTGGTTTGAGCAAGTCAGGACCGAGCAAAAGAAATGATGGTGGGATTAAACATAAAATCACACCAATAACCAAGGCTCTCTGACCTGTTCGGGAAGGCAAAAAAAGCATCGCAATGATGCCTGCAAAAACTGCAATGCCGCCAACAAGAGAGAGCGGAAAAAGACTTTGATGAATTTGAGCTTGTTCAGCAGTCACAGTTGCTTGTGATACTGCTGGGCTGGAAGGCATCACCCCCTTCAAACTATCAGTGATACCACCAACCTTCTGCTGGCAACCTGCAAGCAAAGCCAGTGGCAAGTATCTCATTTGTTTCTCAAATCTCTTTCGAGCATGTCGATCTTGTTTTCCAGCCGATTTAATCGCTCAGAATGAAGGGTTTGGGATACTGAAACTTCCGACAACAAACGGTCGTGGCGGCTGTATGCAGCAAAGAAACCAGCCATAAGGGTCAAGACCAGGGAGATAATCCCTAGCCAATCTCGACCACATAGGGCCACATTCTGTTTGTTTTCAATCTTCACCATCAAAGTGCCTTAGTAGTTGAACCAGAAACATCCCTTGGATTACTCCGCTTGCGATGGCGTAAATCCACTCATTCCCTACTTCGGTGATTGGCAATGTCTGCCGTGGACGATCATGGAGCTGAGCATCGGTGTAATACGACCGGGAATGGTCTTTTCCCCTACGACACTTCTTGCCAAGACTCTTTTGATAAATCTCAGGCAGTCTCCGCTGCATCACAACTGTGAGAAGCCCACGCCATCTCGCGTCAACACGATCTTGGTATTTGGATCGGACGTTCGCCCATAAGAGCCAGCCTTCTGAGACGATATCTTCTACCGTCCAGAGTGGAAACTTGGTGTGATTCGTTCTTTCGGCAAACTCCCGGAGAAACTGAACCACATCATTTTCGTTTGGCAAGTTCCCCATGTCTCACTTCTTCGGTCGATAGGCGTGTTTCTCGATGCTTCCAACTGTCCGCTACCTTTGAAAAACTCCACACCGCCAGCGTTCTATGTGGACAAGCAAGCCATTCAAGTGCTTGCTCCTGTCGTTCATTGAATATCTTTTTGATGCGAGTTGAGTGGTTCTTGCCCGACGTTGCTTGAATGGCGAGAGTTTCAGTCGGGGAAATGGCGATGTAATCTGCAAAGCCCAAAAAGTCCTTGGTAATACGAGTGTGGGGTATACGTCTTTCGACTATCTCTATCGTGTAACCAAGTTCGGTTGCTGTCGCAACTGTGAGAGGGCCAACACAATTGCAGTTCAGATTACTCATTCATCGTCCTGATCTATGATTTCTTCTTCATCATCCGGTTCCAGGTTCCCCTCTTGAACCCAAGTCAGGAGTAATGAAATAACACCCATAATCTCAAATGGGGTAAGCGACCATTCGTTGTGCCACCAGCGAAGCCTTTGCCCTAAATCTTCAAACAACTTGTCTGCGGGGTCTTTGGGCATATTTCGCAATCGTCCTGCTTGCGGTCATACAAGCCTTGGCTTGTTTGTCTATCGGTTGCTGGTTGAAAGAATCAACAATCTTCTGCCAATCCATTCGGTTTAGTTGATACAACCGGCATAGGGCATCTCTCTCAATTCCTGCGTGGTACGCACCCACAACCATAAGTGATTTGGTGGCGAGTTGCTCACCAGTCATAAAAGACCCGTCTTTCTTCCAGAACTTGAATTGCTTTTTTGTGACATGGCATTCAGACATCACATGAGCAACCCACGCTATTGAGCGGCTGCGAAAGTTCTTGCTTCTGCAATGATTCTTGCGACCGGATGTTCCCATCTCTTGTCCTTGTTCAAGTTGTCTACCCGCTCTTCTTCCAACGCTAGGAACATGAGCTGCAGATCGTCTGGGTTCATCTTGCCCAGTAACCGCCCTAGTTTCTCTTCTGACGCTTTCCCGATCTTATAACGACCGCCAGCATTCCTAAAGTATTCAAGCCACTCAGAGAGGATCTCAGACGGTTTTACACCTTGCCGGGAAAGAACCCCTTCACTCTCGTCCCCTTGGGGGGACTCAGGGGGGAGAGGGTTTTGGTTCTGGGTTTGGTTCTGGTTCTGGTTCTGGTTCTGGGCCGGTTTCGTAACCATTACGTCACCCTTACTTTTTTGAGACTTTGCACGACTCTTTCTGACTGCTTCTCGATTGTTTCGTGCTTCTCTTTCAGCCTTCTCACGCTCGTCTGTCATGCGTGGGTTGGCTAAGTATTGCTCGCCAGATTCATCTTCCAGCACTTCAAACTTGTCGCGGATCAAACTCCAAATTGAATTGTTCAACCCTGGACATGCGATACAAAGTTGATCGAAGTTGTTCGGCAGCTTGTGACCTGCGGCCTGCAAAGCACAGAGTTGCCAGAACGCCCCCCTTGCTTCCAAGGGTAAAAAGTTTGTCCCGCCGATGTAGTCATCTGGGTAGAACTTGACCCAAGGCACTCTGCTTTTACGCTCTTTCGTTTCAGTCATCGGATTCCTTTCCTTTGGTAGTTATTGAACTGGCGTGTTCAGACGATTGAACAACACACTGAATGCTTTTGCTGCGACTTGTGGTACTACTGCGTTCCCCAAGGCTCTAAGTCTGTCCACCCGATCTGGAATCCCATCAGGGTGTCTACCCAATCCGGGTTCAATTGCTCTTGGCGGCTCCCACTCGTGTTGTTTGTGTCCCGGTCTTGTGGGCCATCGTTGAATACCGCTCTCGGCAACTGGTCCGATTTGCGTGCTTGACCCGGACGATCCGAGCGGGTTGTACTCATCCCGGCTGAATCCTTCCAGTCCCTTGCACTCGCCGTAGGCCAGTTGACTGCAACCCCAAGACTCTTGCCCGGTTTGCCCTTCGCCCTGCCCTCTTCGTAATCCCGGACCCGTTGCTGGTACTTCTCCACTGGCTCGTCGTGATTCCCCCTGATTGCGTGGATCGGAGTTGGGGTGGGCCAAGCCAAGAATGAACCAACGCTTTCTGAGATGGGGTGCGCCGACTTCCTGCGCTGAGAACTGTCCTGCCGTTGCTCTGTAACCCATTGCTTCCAAGTCGCTGAGGACATGGTGGAGAACTGAGTGGTATCCGGGTGACTTTGCGGAAGCGATTCCATCGACGTTCTCGAAGAAGCAGACTGGGCATCCGAGAATAGAGATCCCTGTTTTGATGTGGGGCCAGAGGTGTCGCTCATCCTCGGTCGATTCACGTAGACCTGCATTTGAAAATGGCTGGCACGGGAATCCCGCAGAGAGGATGTCCACGAGTCCTGCATACTTTTGCCAAGGGAATCTGAGTAGGTCCGCGTAGATAGGACACGAATCCAATTCACCCGTTTCCATCTTTGACACCAACTGCGAGATGCAGAAGGCTTCCCTCTCCACCATAGCCACGGTGCGCAGACCTCGGACCACTTTACGCAATCCGAGATCAACGCCCGCGATTCCTGCACATAGGGATAGATGATTAACACAATCAACTGTCTCCTGTGCTTGGGTCAAAACGGAATCTCATCCTGACCCTGACTCATCAACTGCTGCTGGTTTGGCTGCTGCTGTACCTGCTGCCCAAAGGCTGCACTTGGCTCATTAGTTGGATTACTTGGGAAGATGGAATCGCCTTGAGCAGCGGGCTTGCTTCCTGCATTCGTACTGCCTGATTGTTGAGAGATTTTGATGTTGATGTACGGGCCAGAGTTTTGCCCGACTGCGTTCCATCCACTGATTCTTTGTTCTGTTCCATCTTGTAACGTCACCTTTCCCGTGAAATCCGGTTGATTTGATCCGGGCTGTTTACTCTTGTTGATAAACAAGCCACCTTTAGCAACTTCTTGAAACTGTTGATTGTCGTTCATTACCAGTCCTTCTTCTGCTCACGAGTTTCGTGCGCTTCTAACTTTTGCATCTCATCACCACTGGCGAATCCAGTACCGTCTGAGATAAACCCAAGGCTTGCTAAAGCCCTACCAATTGCTGCGGTTTCACACTTCTCTAGGAAGCCAATTTGTCCGCCTCTACTTCTCTCCGACATTGACATGCCTTGTGCAACCTGAATCTCATTGCCCTCAAGCCTGACCGTAATCGTAGCCTGCACAACAACACTCGCCAGATAACCGGCTTCATTGTATTTGCTATCAATCACTTCCGTTTGGATTGATGACCCTGGAAATTGCGTATGGAGTCGTTTGACTCTTGACTTGACCAATTCATAGGATTGGCCTTTTAAGTTGATGGTTTCTGCTTTTACCAGTCCCATTCTTGAACTCCTTCAAACCCGGTAGGCCATTCGTTTGAGTGGAAGCATCTTGCAAAACTAATCAGTTCTGCTCGCAGTGTTTCTTCCATCTCGTCCAGCAGCTCGTTGCTAAACGCCCACACTCCTACCTTGTGCGGAGTACGTTTTTCGACAGCAATGAGATGCACATCAAAGTTCTTCGACATTTCCAGGGTGGACAGTCCAGTTTTTCCAACACGGGTGATTGTCTCCCGGTAGAAGCACATTTGCTGCGGGTACTGGAAGATCCTTGCCCGGCGTTTGAACTCATGCAGACACTCGCAAGTTTTCAAATCAATGAACCCACAGATTTTGCCTTCACCATCCAGCAACAGTTTGTCTGCCTTGCACTGGAGTGTGATACCAAGTTGGTCAGATGGATAGCGGAAAACTGCTTCCGGCATACCATCCTGGCCTAGCATTTGTGCAGCGATTTCGTTTTCAAACACTGCATTGTGCATGTTCGAGATAAGACCCCACTGCTCCATCGAGCAAAGTTCACGCCCGCCAGACTTTTGACGGAAGTTTGCAATTGCCTTTTGGTAAGCAGCAGTAGATTCGCCCCAAGGCTTGCCGGTCTTTGGATTTATCAAACCAACTTCTTCTTGCAGCTCGGGCGTTGCCACTTCATACCGATCATCAAACGCACTACGGCCTTCGAGAATCAGACAGTGAGCCATCTTGCCAAGTGCCATTGCTGGCGATTCAGTCTGCTGGTCAATCTTGTCAATGAATCTTGCTTTGTAGTCAGCAGGCGAGCCACGGAAAACCTTGAACGCACTACTGGCGATGACTTGACCTGACTTGCAATAGGAATGATATTCATCATCCTCTTCAACAAATGGTCCGCCACATTTCAAACCCATCACACTTTTCATTCGCATCTCCTTGTGCATCATTGAATGATTCAAACGGTCCTATCGGATCAGTTTCCGGCAGGCTTGAATCTTCTGCAATCCACCAGTACCAGCCGATTGCACGGATGGTGTAACAAAATTCATGCGAGTCTGTGATGTAAAAAAAACCTACACTGACATTATGTGTCATCTGCCTTGTTCATATTCCTATTTGCTGCGTTGAGCAGGTTGAGCAGGTTATCTACTTTCTCAAGCGGCATGGCTTCGACCAGTGCTTTGTGCAGTTGGTCAAGCGTGAACACGACAGGCAGTTGGTTAGGTGGAGTGTCTGGATACTTGTCCATCGCCTTGTCACAGGCTTGGTGCATCATCAATAGAAACTTATAGATGTCAGGAAGTTGCATTGCCCAAGTTGACAATACTTCTGCCACATCATCAGCCCGTGTCTGCATCGCAAGTTCTGGCTGTCTGCTGAACTGGAGAAAGAAGAACACGGTCTTGGCTAATTGCTTTTGAGGATCAGTTTTCATAATAAAAAAACCGCCCGGATGCAGAACAACCGAGCGGCCCAGAAAGGATGTAGGCCAAACACAAAAAGCCTACTGAAAAGACCCCGACACTCATCCGATTTTGCCGATCCAAGAGTGTCGCGGAGGGAGGGTCACGCGAGATGGTACAGGGTGGGTGGATTGTGTTCAACCCTGGCAACAATAATCTTTTTGATAATCTCCCTGACCCAAGCGAACCAGCGGGACTTTGCAAGAACAGGTCTTGCGGGGGAGTGAGAAGATGGCAAGGATTTTCTTAATCAGGTTCATAGTGAGTCTCCTTAATACCATTCTATCGGATATTGAGGGACGGGGCTTTAATCAACTAACTGTAGTTGTACCAAGGGGTAGCCTGATCCGCCCATTTCCAAAAGTCTTGAGGCTTGTGACTTCTGCCGCAGAGATCGCGTTTTGCAAATCAACGAAGCCCCCATACAGGTTCAGGTTCGTAATATCGACCTGAGTATTTTCATTCCCCCCCAAGTCGAACTCGCCAGCGTAAATATTCAGGGTGGTGAGAGTGTCGCCCCCGTATGCCACATGACCACCATTGATGGTGAATGTGTTGACAACGTGATCCCCGCAGAACACCTTCCCCCCACTCACGTTCACAGTGGTCACATCGCCATTGATCTTGACTGATCCATATGGGCCAACATTGATTACCGAACCTTTGTTCAGATGCAGAGTCGCAAGCCTTCCAGCACCTTCGACATTGGCCGTAGCCAAAGTGTCCATTTCAAGCGTTGCTTTTGTTGGCGAGCTGTAATGAAGCGTTGTTATGTCTCCCTCTAACTTGCACCCGATACCCGCGTTTTCCAAAAACGCAGTGTCAACGTCTAAGTCCAAGTATGTCTGAGCCAAAGGTGCTTTGATAACCACATTATCTGCGGTCACATTCAATGCACTAGATGTTGTGCCAATGTTGCCGGTGAAACCTTCAAGCACGCACAACTCTTTGCACACCAGGTTGCCGGTTGTGATTGAGTCTGCACGGTCTGCAATGACGCAACGCTTGTCTGCGGTTGGCCCAACGCCATCACTCCAGTTGTCTGCATCCGTGATATCAGTAGTGACCCCATCACCAACCCATGTGATTGTTGGAATGTTTAACAGGGGGAGCAAAGACTTATATGGATGATCTGACGGTAGACCACCAGCCAAGCCATATTTATGTGCCAGATAACCTTCTACGAGCTGACGGTCAGTTGTGTTGTTGCTTGTATGAAAAACAATCTCTGAGATACTACCCTTGAAACCACTGTTTGCAGAGATAGAAGAAGGGGTTCCTGAGTAGCCAACTTGCAGAGGTGTTCCGGTAGCCACCGTGGTATCAGGTGATCCGGCCAATGCGGTGGTTCCATTGAAATAACCCTTCGCCTCGGTTGAGATTTGTTCGTATCCGTAAAGCAAACCATTGGTGGCAGTAAGTATCGCATTCGACGCGATCACACTGGCTCCAGCCTTGACAACTGAAAAGTTAAAAGCACCGTTCAACTCTACCCGGTAGATCGAATATCCATCGAAGGTATTATTGTTTTGCAGGACTGTCCCCGTAACAGCAGTATTACCGTCAGTCTTAGCAACAATCACCACGTTGAAATCAGTAGTTTCAAAGTCAAATGGGTCAGGTGTGCTAGTTGGACCGTGCATACCCTCACTACCATCGAAAACTACCGCTGCACGAGAGCCTAGGTTTGAGGATGAATAAGAAGGAACGCTACCTGATACACCAGTCAAATCTCTTGAGTTGCCACTTTGGTCTGACCAGGATGACAAGTCTGCACCATCAGCAACACCTTTGATTGTCCCTGCATCGAACCATGCGTACAACTTTGTACCTAAATCTGCTGGGGTCCACACAGGCATATCAAGTCACCACAAGAGTTCTATTGACATCAGCTCGTACGATTCCTTGCCCACGAACGCTCACACCATTTGTGTAAGTCGTAGCCCCGCTACCTGACCTGTCATCCAGCGTCCCGTCATAGAGATTCACATCAGTCAGGGTGGCTCCCGCAGAGACATTGTTTTCCAGGGTCAACACACTTGGCTTGTCAAAGACGTTTGCGGTGGTGAGTGTGCCGGAAGATTCAAAAGACACAACAGACTTCCCGCGAATGTTGGCGGTGGTTAGGTTGGCGGAACCCTTGACTGTGATTTCTCCACCACTGATGTTGGCTGTGGTGATGTTCGCAGATGTGTTCAATTGACCAGCATCCATCGTGACCGTTGTGATATCAGGCCCAGTCGCAGGTACGCTCACAATGCCTCTTGGTGTCCCGATGAATTCCAGATTGGTCAGGGTCGAGCCTTCTAGCGTGACAGTTCCAGCACCACCCAAGTACCTCAACGATGTGATGTTCGAGTTGGAACCGATGTTGATTGAATCTGCGGTTCCGTCATTGTCGGTGATGATGACTGTGGTGAAGTCGCCAGATAGAAAAACTGGTGCAGTTGGGGACTTAATGAACACTGTGGTGGCGTCAACATCAAGGTTTCCCCCCTTGACCCCAAACGAACCTGTAAAGCCATCAAGAATCTTGATCTCTGAAACCGCAGGGATTGACGTGCCACTGATCGTCTTGTTTGAGCCATTAAAAATGACCGTATCACTAGAAGTGGGAATCGTCCCACTTGACCAATTGGTCGTGGTGTTCCAATCCCCGCTTGTCGTTCCCAACCATGTAATGATCGTCATTTACTGTCCCTTTTTCATCCATTTCGGTAATCGGTATGGGAAGTGACGATTGAGCCATGATTGCCTTTGGGCACACCCACAGCCCTTCTTCTGCCTGATTCGACCAAAAGAAACTTTTTCGATTGCCCACTTTACGGTGTCGCCAAGCCCTATATGCCGCGTCTTGCTTTTTGCAGCTTGTTTTGGTCGTACGGTCTTGACGCGGTTTCCATCTGTGTCGTAATCAATGTTTTTTCCATTTGCACTCAAGTAAATGGGGCAGTGTGTTATGCAAACGCTTGCTGACGGTCTACCACCGTAGAAGCCCTTCTGACAAACACCCTCTTTCCAAAACTCACAATTCACAATGTCTGCCATTTTCAACTCACAGTTATAGTTGATGGATAGTTAAATCGACTTTCATCTGCACCCACTCCAAACATTCCGTCGAAAAAATAAGTGCCAGTCGCGTCATAATCAGTCGAATATTTGATGTATCTAAAACCGAACGTAAAGCCTGCTGTTGGATCGGTTTCGCTAGTACCAACTTCAATTTGAATTTCGACAATGTAGATGGAATCAACGTTGATGCCAGGAGGTATAGGCCCAGTGCCACCACAACTGAGAACTACTTGCTTTACCCCATTCAGCATGGGTGTGTATCCCTGGTCGTCACACGCCATGTTCTGTGGTGGTGGACAATCGCAAAAAGCAGAGTTACCTGCACAGGCGGCATCTAGCCAAGCATCAGCCACTTCGGATGCAGTGTAACTTGTGGTTGTGATGAATCCTCTATTCACGCCGGGAGTACCAAATTTTGAATAGATCGGACTAGATGGGTCACCTAAAACAACAATCGAACCACCATTCACTTTTCCGACACCAAAATCATCTAGACCCTTAACTCTAGGACTGTACCCTGTCTGTACGCATGAACCAAAACCTTCTTCTTCACATCCAAAACCTGGAGTTGGGTCTTGAGATGCACTACAACATCGAACAGGATCAAATTCACTTGCAGGCAAAGTAGATACGACTGTTCCGCATCTATTTTGTCCTGATGTACGATCCTCATAACAGATGTGAGTGGATGAACCACCAGACGCCAAACCACAGGTTGTTCCGCATGCTGCACCTGTTGCGGTAATTGCATCACTACCAGTGGCTGAATCTGTTATAAGCTCGAACGAACCAAAGTTCACTGACAGCGCAGAGACTTGTGGCTGGACACTTGATTGACAACAAGAGTTCACAGTGTCGTTACCGCAAAACGTAGACCTAGTCGGATCTAAACAGTTACCGTAGGGTGATTCATAAGTAAAAGTGCTGAAATCCAACAGCAAACATGAATTCTCACATTGAATGTCCAAAGCATTTCCATTGATGCTACTTATAAATGGTGCAGTTGAACTACCACTAGATCCACAACATTCACCTGGTTCCCCGTCAAATTCTTTCGGGCATCTTGTTTGCACCGAATAGTTTGGCAGGTTAAATAGCATGTTGACAGGATCTTCCCACTCTGTCCCATCGTCCGTCATTTCATAGACTTCAGTACCTTGGCAGTGATATTTATCATCAATACTCAGGAACTTGAATGTTGCATCCGGGGGGTTGCAGTTTTGACAACCATCACAATCAACATGATGCAAACCCTTTACAAACTCGGAAGAAATGTAGTTGTAGTTGTCATCATACTCAGCATCAGGGTCATCGCACTGTTCTGGACAATTAGTGAGTTTTCCAAATTCGCATGGTGTTGTGTTTGAATAGAATCTATTTATGCAAGCCCAGCGATCCCAATCCAATAGTGTTCCATAATTGTTAGAAGATGAAGGGTGTTCAGGACCGTAAAACATTACGTTCCCAGCACAGTCTTTCATTATGTGCTGCGTCGTGATAGTCGTGCAACTGCTCCCGATTGAATATTCCTGCGGGCCAACGCACCCACCCCCAGTCAACTTACACGGTACAACTGTCCCTTTCAGGTTGATTTTGAAAACATGATTACTCAATCGAGCAAAAAATTCTTTAGGCGTTAGGTTAGTGACTTGTGGTGCTTGACTCTTATATGGATGACCGCCAGGCAAGTTGCCAAGTAGACCGTATTTGTTTGCCAGCCACCACTCCAACTTTTCAATATCTTCATCACTGTATGCTTTGGCAGAAACAATCAGGTTCATATATTGACCGCGAAAACGTGTGCTACCCGAACCAGTAGCACCGATTTTCAATTGTTGGTTAGTGCTTACGTTGTCTGAGCTTGATACAGCGTTAGTACCAAAATCGGAACCGTTTAGTCTTGCTGAAACAGTGCCAGATTCTCTCTTTGCAATAACGATGTGCCATTGTCCAGTTGCTAAGTTTGTCTCTTGCGCACTGTTAGCCTCTGACCCAAAGCATGCTTTTAGCGTCGTACCGTCAAGGATCAAACCAAAATTATCATCTCCCTGGTCAAAGATTCTTCTGCGACCAGTGGTTGAACCAGACTTAACTCTAAAAACAATCGCAAAGAAGGCATCGCCCGTGCCGACATTCAGGCTCCCAAGATTTCCCGCAGTCATATCTTCTGGAAACGTTATACCCAAACCTGTTGATTCGGTACTTAGTGAGAAACCACCTTGGGGTGGATGCCTTGGATCTATGATCGGAAGCCTTTCTGGTGCATCGCAAATGTCGCTCGAAACTTTTACAAAATTATCTTTCGACCCGCAGCGCTTTGAGTCGCTCCAAGTTCTAATACGGTCTGTAGCAGGGGCATCAGTATTGCAAGGCTGAACGATGTAAGTCGATCCGCCCCCTAGCCACCATCCATCGAAAAACTCATCCATCTCATGCGTTGGACTCCAATCAATCCCATCGCAAGTGTGCAACACCATGTTTTTGTAGGCGTTCTTTTCAAGATAGACAGCACCACAAGGCTCGCAGTCATTTGAACCGGGTTCAGAACAACCAGTCTGACCAGTCTCACTGCACTCATAGTCTCTTGGATCAACCGCTCCGCATCCGTGTTCGGTAGAACGGTATTCATATGGATTACTTGAACCACATCCACAACCAAGCGAATTGTCAGTGCAGCGTGCTGCTATTTCAAACTGAACATACTCATTTTCAGCTCCGCAACAACAAACTGTTTGTATCGAGCTGGTCATGTGCAGGAAACACTGATTGCGTTTTCAGCCTGAAAGAAGAAAACTTGTTTACCGTCATCAGAGGTAGCAGGCCACATAATGACGATGCTTCCTGTTCTGATTGGAACTATGGACAATGTGCTTCCAGATGGGCTTCCTGAACCCACGCCAACCCCCGGATTGATCTCGGTTGAAGTGTTGTTGACTTCCATCAAGTTGTAGGCATAGACCGTACCGCCACCTTCTTCTGCCCCCCAACCAGTTTCTCTGGCTTCAAAATCACCATCACTTGGATCGGACCAGTCGATTGGATCAACATGATCGAACTCGTACTTGAACTGATTTGTTCCTAGGCTGGAGTTGCCGGTGATCTCTGCAAAGAAGAATCGACCTGGAAGAATGGTCTGCCGCAGGTCAAGTTTGGTGGCGTTGCGGAGTCCGTTGATGCTGGCGTTGGAACCCTCAAACGCTGCGAGCATGGTCATCAAACGATTCCACAACCCCGGCGTAAGTTT
>Ga0160423_10001808_pt1 | contig 17895 bp, 13 predicted proteins | sample CRUFie14St8metaG_FD_108191 | JGI IMG/M metagenome (GOLD analysis project Ga0160423, IMG submission 108191) | Marine microbial communities from the Costa Rica Dome - CRUD Field 142mm St8 metaG | ecosystem: Environmental > Aquatic > Marine > Oceanic > Photic zone | place: Costa Rica: the Eastern... | reverse complement strand
GTTGCAGTAGCATCCTTCATTCTGGAAGCAACATAGCCTTTACCTGCGGTAACAACTAAGTTATCAACTTCCTGCACGACCTCACCATTGATTGCAATAGCAAGTTTACCTTTTAGTTTTAAATCATCATTTATCATTTATGAGCTCCTAATTTAATACAAATGTATTTAAAGCCGCAGTATTCAAAATAGATCCCCCGCCGGGAATAAATAGAATACTAACTGACTCCGATATTGTAGCACTATCTGAAACAGATTTGCTAAAACTATGCGCCAAACTTTCTGCAATAGTTGCAGCGTCTGTAGGGTTCATACCAAAACTGTGAGCTAAAGTCTCCACAATTGAGGTCGTATCTTGTTGTCCTTCTGCAGAATTTAAGTTAGTTGTCTCAGTAACACTTACTACATCCGCAAACACATCGGCAGATGCTAAACTTAGTGCTTCTGAAACAGATACAGTATCACTAAGAGCTTGTCCAATATTAAATACGGGTGTTCCATCTGTAGTAGAAACAGTGTCAGAAGGGGCTAAATTAGCTAAATAACTAAGGTCTTCACTAATACTTGGAGCATCTGTTATACCAGGCTTACTAAAAGCTTTTGCCTCAGAGTCGCTAAATCCAATAACATTGTTCTTTACTAAGTCAGATTGAGTAGCTAAATCATCTGAAGCACTTGCAGTATCATCTAAAGCTGCGGCATCAGTAAAAGTTCTTAAGAACGTTACAACTCTTGATAAAGACTCCACCATACTGAAGTCACCAGCTGCACTAATATTAGCCTGTCCACCCATACCCGAGTGGTTAGTACAATAGTAATACAACGTATTAGGTGTAGATCCAATTACTTGTATGCGTGTGTACGCACCCGAAGATCCTGGAGTACCGTTTGTAGTAACATTCGTGGTGTATTCACTGCCACCCCCATGGCTACCATTAGAGGTAGTTGAAAATCTAAGTGGGTGTCCTGAGTTACTAGAAGCAGACTGATCAAAGGTGTAAGTAGCCCCTGTTTTAAGCTCTACAGTAGCTTGTTGTGTGCCATCTATAAAATACTTATTACCACTCCCCGTACTAACCACAGTTACTGTAAAAGTTTGATTACTCGCTTGGCCATCATCAACAGCTTTGCCCACATCTTTTGCATCAGACTCAGATATAGTTGCAGTGTCAGACTTAGCAGGACTAAACAATTTAGCTAGTTCTTCACTTATAGTAGGAGTATCAGCTTTTGCTAATGCTGTAGCAAAGGCTTGAGAGTCAGTAAGAGTAGGAGTATCAGCTTTTGCAAGTGATACACTTTGAGTTAAAGACTCTGTAATTGTAGGAGTATCAGCAAAACCTGTTTCAAATAGTTTTGCTATATCCTCAGTAACGCTAGTACTATCACTCTTTCCTAACCCTGTATCTACTGAAGTTATAGCCTCAGACATACTAGGCGCATCACTAAATTCTCTAAAATACTGAACAACTCTAGTCAGATTTTCTGACATAACTGGTGCATCAGAAAGTGCTTTATCTAAAGCTTTTGCTAATTCTTCTGTTACACTAGGACTATCTGTTTTAGCAAGCGATGTAAGTAACGCTTGTGCATCACTAAATGATATGCTTTCTGCATTAGGAGAGTTGTATTGTGAAGTAAAGTAAAGGTTTTTGGTGTCAGCATCAACAAATACATTTGCAGCAGTTAAATCGACATACTGTAATAGTCCTTCTAGTTGTGTAAATGTAACTACAGATTTAAAGTTTTGGAACGTAGTTACAGGACTCAGGGAGTCTGTATCTATTACTACACGTAAATTATTGGTGTCAACAATGACTTTGAAGGCCATTTAACACCTCCAACGTCTTCTAGCTTGTCTCAGTCTTGAATTTGGATTCTTTGCAGCTTTAGGGAACTTTTTCATTTGCCCCGCAGATCTAGCGCAAAAAGACTTACGTCTCTTAGCTGCTTTACTGCCTTTCTTTACTTTACCTGTTACAGCTGTTTTTAGTTTAGAACCAGGATTTAGTCTTCTATATGCTTTGACTCCAGCTTTTGTCATACCAGCACCAGACTTCGTAGAACGAAAGTTCTTCTTGTTCCTTGCAGGCATTTTTGATTTTCTTCTAGTAGCCATTAGTCAAAATCATCTCTCACTTTAAACTTTATAAAGTCTTGTACAGTCTGAATGTTGCCGTCTGACTTAGTAAATTCTATTTCACCCTCAAACGTACCAGCAGCTGTCCAAGTCCCAGAAGGGAATATAAGGCTACATTCACCAGTGCTAGGCCCTGAAATAGTAGCTGTTATAGTTGAGAGCACAGTAGTTTGACCTACTTCTCTAATACGTAGTTTTACGGAACCGCCTGACAAATTAACAGGGGCCCAAGTAGTGTTATCTTCCTCGTCTAAAGTTTTACCTGTAGCAGCTGTATTGCTATCTTTCAAAGTAAAATTTAATTCTGGTAGTGTATCTCCTACTACTAATTTGACTGTACTTGAATATGCCATTTTAAAATTATACCTTAAATTTGATTATAGATAGGAGTGATATCTTTAAAATCTAAATCTCCTGTTAGTAAATCATATCCTTTTTCTACAGATGGGCCCAAAGGACCTACCCAAAAAGGATCACCAAATCTTTTACTCTCCATGAACAAAGGCATTGCAAGAGCAAAAGGACCAAAAACTCCAGACCTATCTAGTATTTCAAAACTATATTTATCCCATTCCATATCTTGAGACTTTCTATAGTTTTTAGCTGTCGAATCAACACCAGGTAATACCCATGCTAATCCAACTTTGAATCTTTCTCTTAAATCTAATCCTAACATACTTAACGGTAATAACGTACTTGCAGCTAAAAGCAGAGGTAATGCAGCTGAATTTAAACCTGCGCCCTCTTTCACTCTGCTAGATGACTCTCTTAAGAAACCACCTACGATATTCTTACCATATGCGTAGAAAAATGATTTAAGTTGCCAAATCAAAGCCAATCTAGGGTCAGAAGCCCATACAGGTCTTTCTGCAGCATTTGGTCTTACAATAGATTCATCTACAAAAGTAGCTAAAGCTAACTTAACTTCAGGATGTGCTTCAACATTCTGAGAATCATTCCAAGCTTTTATCTGTTCAGAGGTTACATTTAGTTCTTGTAAATATCTTTGAGACCTTACATCTCCTTCATCTGCACGTTTTTGATGTTCTAATAAAAACCTACGTCCCATACCTGCAGCAAAAATTCTTGTAAACCTTGTATACCACTCTAATCCAGTATATCTAAAGAATCCTTCTGCTACTTGTTTAGGAGTTACTTCTCTACCGCCAGGCAACTTAATGCTACCAGACATGAAATCTAACTCACCCGCGTTGATATACATAGTATTTATAGCATCTGTAGATACTACACCTATGTCTTTTGCAAACCTTGCAGCTTCTTCTTTGTTGTTAAAGTAATTAGCTAACTCTTTACCAAAGTTACTAAACCCACCAAACTCTTTAGATCTAAGAACTGGGCCTGCAAAGTCAGGTAAAGACGCAAACACAGCAAATGCCAGGAGTGTTGTAATGTTTGCAACTAACCCCCAACTGTTTATAAACCTAAAAGTACCGCCCATATTAGGATTGACTCTACCCATTATTGCATCTACTGCATCAGTAGCGTGTCCTTGTTCATTCTCAGGAAGTTGACTTATTAAATCTGCAACAGCTTTAGCACCACCACGTTTGTTAAACTCAGAACGTTTAATGCTGTTTGCTAAATATTTACGAACCGCGATTGCAGGTGCTTCTAATAGTCCTGCATCTCTCATTTCTTTTGTAGGTATATTTTTAAATAACTCAGCTCTTGCTTTAGCTAAACCTAAGTTAAACCTACCTTCACCATCAGTTTCATTACCTTCTAGTAATGCACCATCTGGATCTGCAATTAATGCTTCAACAGTTTCTCTAGCTGACTTTTCTGTTAGACCTTCATTATTTTTTACTAATAACTCAGCTAACTTATCTTGTAGTTCTGCATTTTCAGAAATCTCATATAAAGCTACTAATCTTGGAAAATAATTAACAATTTTTTTGTTGTTAAAAATCTTACCTAAATCTTGTCTATCATAGAAATCAGATAGCCACTCTCTTACTTGTCTTGCTTTATCACTAAGTTCTTCATTAGATTTTGTATTATCTTCTACCTCTAACAAGATAGCTTCGGCTTCTGGAGTAATTTGCGCAACATCATCTAGTTCTAAGATAGCACTAAGTTTATTGACTTCTGCATTTGCTAATACAATGTTAGCTGTTAGTAAACCAGTAGCACCTTTACTTTGACTAGGTGTATAAAATATATCTGCAAGTTTCTTTCCAATACCTTTATCTTTTCCAAGGCTTCTAAGAAAGTTATCTGCAGGATAAAAAATCTTCTTCAATACTCTAGGAGCAGAAGTAGGGTCATTTAATAACTCAGTAGCAGTTCTTTTTAAAGACTGTAAAAGACTTCTATTAGCAGCAGATTGCAAAGTATTAGGAACAGCCCCATCAATCATAGCCCTTGCATACCGTTTTTGTTCATAACTAGCTGGACTACGTACAGGGTCTTTGACTCCATCTTTATATGACTTAACAACATTTTGTATGTAGTCATTGAAGTCAGGGTTTTGTTGAAATCTACCAAACACTTCTGCTTTTACTGCAGCAAATGCTTGTCTAATTTTATCTGCTATTCTTTTAAAGTAAGACTCTACTCCATTTTTAGCTTTTACATTTTGTTTTCTAAGTTCACTAAATAAGTAAGAAGCTACTTTATCGGAATACCATTCTTCATATGCATGTTCATTACCTTCTTGGTATAACTCTGGAGCTCCTTCTTTATTTCTATCAGTTAAAAATGCTTGATATAACCTGTCACCCATTGGGCTATCTAAAGAGTTATCTAACTCTTGTTGGAAAACAGCATGTCCAAACTCGTGGGCAATACCAATCATTGCTAACCCTTGTTCTACTTTTCCAGGATTAGGACTAATTTTTACTAAAATAATATTTTCATTTCCAAACGAAATGAACCTAGCTCTATCATTAGAGTTATTTAAAATATTTTGTTGTGCTTTTATAAAGTTAAGATTCGGTATGACACTTTTTGTTAAAGGTAATACCTCATCAAAATTTACATCAGAAGGGAAAATTCTTATTTTCTTTTTTAACTTAAAGTTGTTTTTAACAATATTAGAAATCCTATTAACAAACTGAGTATCTCCAAGTCTTTGTGCTAAAGATGGGAAAATATCTACAGGTTTTGGTGATTGTGTTCTACGTTCTGGGCTACCTAATTCATAAAAAGTAGCTGCTTTATATTCAGCAGTTCTTTCTTGTTCAGGTGTAGCTTCAGCAAAGTCACCAGTGTCTTGTTCAAAAAACTCTCCTTGATCAAACCTAGAAGGTGTCATAATTTTTTGTTGAGGATCAGGTATGTTTGGATTTATCTCATTCTCAACAAAAGTTTCTAACTGTTCTAAAGTTTCAATATTATTAAATTCTTCTTGTAGTCCTTCTTGTTCTACAATTCCTGACTCTTGAACTTGTGATTTAAGACTATTGAAGTCAGATTCTTGATTACCCCTAAATGGTGTTACACCCCTGCTTCCTGGTTGCAGTTGTTTGTAAGAATAATTTTGAGCACCAACTCTATACACAACAGCGTTAGACCTACTAAAATCTAAATTAAACTGTTCCTGTCCAGGGAACTGAAGTTCATATCCTTGTTCTAAAAGTTCAGCATATATAGTATTGAACCCTTCTTGAGCAGACTGTAAATCACTAGCTCCTTGTGTAGCTTCGCCTAATCTTGTATTTATTCTTCTACCTAAGATAGTTAAAGCTGGCATGTAAACAGGTCTAAACTGATTAGATCCAGGTGTTTTTATTTTCCAACCTGTAGGGCTTTGTCCTTTGAAAACTCTAGAGTCTTCAGTTTCTATAGCTTCTGTTACAACTGTTGGTATACCTAAACCTACTTCTACTTGACCATCAGTAGTGTTTAGTCTTTTTATTTCATACCTTACATTTTCTGCCGCAGAATCTATTGGTTGTATAACATAAATGTTATTTGGATTAGCTTTTGAAAAGTTTGTGTATGCTCTTAACAAAGCATCAGAATAAAAACCACGTTCTAAATCTCTGTTCATTTGATCAGAGTATCTAGTAAATGGTGGGAAATAAGACTGAGCTTCTGTTTGAACTTCGGCATCTCTTGACGCACCCCTTGCCCAACCATCTCCTTTCTGTACTCCAGAAACAATATCTCTAGCACTGGTTTGGGCTTGTCTTATACCGGGCTCGTTCTCTGCAATATTAGGAACTTCAAATTGAAATTCTTGCAAAGCTTCTTGTTGTGCTAGTTCTTCTGCGCCATCATCCTGAACTATTTCTCCTTCATCATCTAACTCAAATTCACCTGATCCTCTAGCTATAGGGTCTTGGTTTCTTCTAGATAAGTGATCATCTAAATCAACAGTTAAAGGTTCGGTGTCAGGAAAAAGAGCTCTAGCTTTGTTTCTTACTAAATTTTCTTGTTGTTCATTAGTAGACTGATACCAAATAGCATTCCCATTTTCATCTCTAACTTCTACAACTCTATCTGCATCAGGTAATCTGCCATGCTCATACCCTAAAATATCAACTAATACATTATCTAAAGCATCAGTGTTATATAAATTATCATCAGTAACTTGTTTAAAATTATCTACTTTATTTTGATTTAGACTAAATAGAACTCCTGCAGACTCTGGCCCATTAGCAGCCGCAGAATGTTGTGGTATTTGTTGTAATTGTTCTCTTAATTCAGGATTAGCATTTACTACACGCCCTAACGCTTCTAAGCTATCAGGGGAAACAAAAACAGAATCTTTATTATTGTTAGGATTCAACATAGATTCAAGCTGTGCCTTAAGCCAAACTTCTGGCTCTGCTGCTCGCCCATATCTTTCTTTTAAAAGATCATTATATTGTTCTGCTTCATACCCTTGTTTTACAGCTTCTCTAGCATTTTCTACAATATTATTACCAGTAACCGCGTTAAGACCACCTGCTATAGTCCCACCAGCAGCACCAATACCAACACCTCCAAAAAACCCAGCAAATAAAGCTTGTGCCCTATCTAAATTAGCTTGAGCTTGTTTGTACTGTTCATCAATACCAAATCTTTGTTGAATATTTATTTCTTCTTGCAATCCTTCAGTAATACCTTCAACAACACCTGTCCTACCAGCACCTTCTCCTATAGCTCCTAGAATACGTTTATGTACCGGACCTGTACCTTTTTGTTTTAGGATACCACTCAGGCCCTTAAATACTAAAGCCTCTGCTCCAACACCAATAGCTGCAAAAGGGACCCCAATTGCACTTGCTCTAAATGCTGAAACTGGGTCAATCATATCTTGATCAGCATATGTGCCAAAAGATATACCAGCGCCTTGTGGGTATTCTTGAGCAACTGCTCCTGCTACTGCTCCAACTTTTGCAGCGCTGCCAAGTCTCATTTGTTTATGAGCTTGATACGCACCATTTAACAAGTCTTCTTCATCAGGTTTTAGAGCATGCCCTTTCATTTTCTTTGCATAAACTCTTCTAACTTCTTTTTTAGCTACGTTATTAACTAAACCTTTTGTGACTCCAGTAAGTCCAGCTACTGCAACTCCAGCACCAGCACCAGAAATAGCAGCTCCAATACTAGCAAGAGCGGAAGGAGCAAATTGACCAGTAGCACTAGCTACTTGCCCAATGAAACCACCAAATGTAGGATTTTCTAAAAACTCATCAAACTGCTCGACACCTTGCATTTCAATAGCGCCTTGAGCTTCTAAGTATTCTGCTTCTTTTAAGTTTTCAGCTAAATCTTTTTGGTCTCCAATAATAGAGTTGCCTATGCCTTTGAAGTATTCAAGATTTGCTGCTAAATTGTAAGCGCCAGAACTGACACCTTTTGAAAAAATCTCTACAGGATCGGTGGTATCTGCACCAATATTTTCTAAATTCTCTTTATAAGTAGGATCTACGTTAGGTTCATCACCTAGTAGTTGTTTGAAATAAGGGTCAACTTTTGCCACACGAACTAGCTCCCAGTCCTTGCAATGATGTAATTAGCTGCTTCTGCACTACCTGTCATTCTTATAAAGTCTGAATAACTAATACTTTCTTCAGCTTCATTTCTATTGCCTTTAGTATTTAAGTTTGTAAAGGTAACACTTTCTGGTTGACCTTGGGCATTTCTTTTAACCCTTAAACTCTCAAAACCTGTACTAATAGTGTCTGCATTAGAACTACTTCTAGCTATCCAATCTAAGAACCAGTCTTTCCAATTTTCAGAACCTAAACGATCAGCTTCATGTCTCATACGTTCTATAACCATCAAATCATACATTTCTAATTCTTTTCTATCGGCAGTGTTATTTCTAACTTTGTCTAACATTTGAATACCAGCTACTTTCATTTGGCTTATATAATCATCATTTCCAAAGTCTCTTTCTCCATCAACAATTCCAGCACTAAACGCAGTTTTCAGATCATCAAATATGTCAGCATCATCTGCAATTTCTTGAGCTAATCTTTGTCTACTTACTGATAAGTTTCCTGCAGCAATATTAGTCCTACGTACATCATCACCAGTAACATTTGGATTGCCTGTCTCTGCTTCATTTATAAATTGACCATATATTGCTTGAGAAAGTTTTGCGTCTTTCTGTCCTTGCTCATTAACAATAGACCAAGCAATTATAGTAGCCGCAGATCTATAGTTAGCTTCAGAAATAACACCATCTTGTTTCAATTTAACTAAATCTGCTTTCTTCTTAACATTGTATTGATCTAATAATTTTTTAACTTCCTCTACTTTTTCAGGTGGTAAGTTATTTAAGAAGGATTGATTATTTGGATTTGCAAACCATTTAGTAGCACCTTCTGGATCAGTTGGTATTTGCATAACTTTAGCAACTGAATCTTGGTCAAATACTGCTGTTTGTTCTTGCATTTCTCCACCAGTGCCTCTAATTGCATTAACAGCAGCCATACCCCCACCTACTGCAGTAGAAGTAACACCTGCTCTAGTAGGATCGAACATCCTACCTCTTGTGAAATCATCTGTATATCCCATAGATTTAGCAGCATCACCCATTTGTTGGTTTCTATTAACTCTTGTACCTGTACGTGGTTTGGTAACAGACTTAACAGCAAGATTTTTAGCGCCCGTTAATAATTTAGGAGCAAATTTAATTGCACCTAATCCCGCTTTAACTGCGCCACCTGCAGCCCATCCGACTCCAGGTATAAGAAGTAATCCATTCGAAACAAGTAGAGCCTTGTCTACAGTGCTTAATCCAGACCACCATTCACCCCAAGACTTTTGATCCTCTTCAGAAAGATCTTCAACAGATTGCATTTCAGATTCAGGAACAGCCGCTCCTGTTTGTTGCACTAAATTCTTAGTATCAACTGATGCTCCTTGGCCTAGTTCACTTAATCTAGCATTTATTTCTGCAGCTCTAGCATCATCTGTGTATTTCTTTCCAGTACGAGCTTGTGCCCTAATTGGCCTTTCTATACGTTTAAGCTCATTCTTTAGAGAAATTATTTCTTCTTGTACAGCAGAGTCTACTTCTGGAGCTGCTTGATCTTGAGTGGCAGGTTGTTGACCTGTAGCAATATTTGAATCTTCTAACCCAGTAGGTTGAGAGCCACGACTCGGATCAATTTGTTTTAATTGTTCATTTAACTCGCTTAGCCCAGATATTAAGCTATCTGGAGCGACTTGCTCATCTGTAATCATTTGTGAAGCAATCTGTTTTATCTGATTCCCTGCGTTTGATTGAATTAAATCAGATCTCCACTGTCCAACCGCTCTACCAGAAATACCATTTCTAGCAATACTAGAATCAAATAGAGATTCAGCTAATAATTCATAAGCAGATTGATCTAAAATTGCAGGAGTATCATCACCATCTGTAGATCTATTTAAAGTAACAGGTTTTATTTCTCCATCTTTAGTTTCAATTTCTAATATAAAACCTTTAGACCCATCTGGATTTGTTATTTGTCTTGGTTTACTTACAAACTTACCAGTAACTTCATTACCATTTTCATCATAGTAAGCTCTACCCCTGTTATTCCTATTCATTAACTCTAAATAAGATTGAGTAGAAACTTGATTATGTAGCTTTTCTAAATTTACTTTAGTTTCGCCTGCTTCCCCTTGAGTAAAAACTCCATTAGTTATGAACTGGTTATTTATATTTTCCCCAACTTGTTGGCTCCCTTGTCTAGCAAGAGCTAACCTCTGCTCTTTTCTTAAAGCAGATTCACTAGCAGACCCAAGTCCACTTAAAAATATATCTCCTACATTACTTATAGCCATATTTTTCTCTTATATCGCAAACGCTAAAATAGCGGCTGCTCCTAAAGAACCAGCTAGTCCCATCATTTGAGATCTATGTGCTGCTTTAGCATTTCTGTATGCTGATTCTTTTCTAGCTGCCATAGCCGATGCATCTCCTAATCCTTGTAAAGCATTTCTGTTAACACCTTGTCCGATATTAATTAAATCGGCAAGTGTTGCTTGATTTACTTCTCTTTGAGCTATTCTAGCATTATTTAACATGCCAGCTTGGTTAGTAGCTCCACCTAGAGATAATGCTTTTGCTTGTTCTTGTCTTTGTACAGCCGTTAGCCCAGCCCCACCATATCTTTCTATATTTCTTTGTTGTATTTCTTTAGCTATTCTATTTTGTTCAGCTGAGTCAACTTCAGCCCTATCAATTAAACTAGTGTCATTTCTAGAATCTATTAGCCTTTCTTCAAAATCTCTGTAGTCTCTTACATAATCTTCGTAATCACTACGCGTAATGTCTGCGTAAACTTGTTCAGGATCTTCAACATTAGGTAGCTGTGCTGTACTAAATCTAGCATTTCCGCCATAGCCATATGGAGAGTTATACCCTCGCATTAATCCATTCATGATTGCGCCTTCACTAACCACTTCTGAGTTCTCCTGTAACTGGATCATAATTTCCAAGAGAGCCAACTCTAAATCTACCTCTTAGCCCGCCTACGCCACCATCGGCCGCCATAGCAGTATCTAATCCTGCAGGTGTAAAGAAACTACCCCCACCCTGCGTATTCTGCAGACCTTGACCAACAGCAGTTCCTGCTAATTTTAAACCAGCGGCAAATCTTGCATCACGTTCTTGTTGTCTAGCTTTTGCAAATTCTAAATCTTTAGTAGATTGAATTTGTGCAGCTCTAGATAAACCAGTTGTAGCATCTGCAGCTTGACCTCTAGCAGTTCCTAATACGCCAACTTGACGTTGTCTTTTTGCTTGTAACGCTTGAAAGTCAGCTTGTGCTTGTTGTGAACCTGCGGCTGAAGCTAAGTTAGCTGCGGAATCCACAGATCTAGCGGCTTGTATACTAGGTCTAGAAGTTAAAGTCTGCATAGTATCTGCTTGTGCTCTACCTTTTGCAGTAGCAGAAAAATCTTCTTTGTCCGCAAGATCGCGCATTTCACGCAACAACGGACCATATTTTTGATCAAAGTAATCCTTCTCAGCTTTTGAAACAGCTGCTTGAGTTTTTTCCGCCTCACTTGGCTTGTAATCTTGTTGTTTTGGTTTATTGCTCATCTATCTTCTTTGTATATACTCTAGTATTTAAATTAAACCCTTGCATAATTGCATACTCTTCCATTTCTGGAACAGAGGATCTAGCCTCAATAAATTTACAACCTGCATTACGTGCAAGCTCTTCAAACCATTGTACATGTTTAATCCAATTATGTTTACCAGTTTCGTGTACATAAGCTATCCAAATTAATAGTGTTTTATCACTAGTAAAAGGGTCTACCTCTGTGGTTAAAACCAAAAATCCTATTGGGGATGTAAACAGTTGAGCTCTACCATTGACGCATTCACTATATACATCCTCTGGTATAAAAGTTAGATTTGGATCTGCATCTATAATTGATTCGATCCCTTTTCGTATCTCACCCCAGCATTGTCTTATATCTGCAATTTGAGGTTCGATAAACCCCTCCTGGTTAATAATCAATCTCCTTGCCGTACCTTCTATACCTCTTTCTTGGATTTAATCCAACTCCTTTATATTTAACTAGCCTTCTTACTCCAAGATCCCCACCTCTAGCTCTTGCCTCTGCTTCTTTAACCTGTTCATCAAAAAGGTTTCTGTAATCAGCAGCTGCGCTAGGGTTACTCCATTCTCTAGCGGGTATTCTTAAGAGTCTCCATAGGGCTCCAAATATAATTCCATCTCTATAATCTGTTGAAAAATCTGTATCAATGTTGTTTGAAGATCGTGTAGGTTTAAGAGCTACACTAACTCTAAATCCATTGGTTCTAGTTACGTTAGGGACAGGTGCGACATAAAACATGTCTGGGTTTTGTTGTAAGAAAACTTCTGGAATACCAGTTCGGTCACGCCAGTCAGGGTAATTTAGTTCTAAACTACGTGGGCTGGTGGGGTCCATGTCTTCACCATCATAAGTCATCCAGAGTATTTGATGTACATCAGTACCAGTGGGCTGGTCGAATTCATATTCGAACACTCCACTAATACTTGTAATAACATCTAACTCTACAACATACGCCTTAGACTTCTCACAAAGTTCAATCGTTGCTGCTCTTAAATTAGATTCTACAAGAGTGTCAGGACAACCGGGTACATAGGGTAGTACCTCTTTTACTAGCGAACTAAAACTCGCCATATTGTTATCCTCCTACATTCGGAACTGCTTTAGACCCCGCGTAGTCAAAATTTGGATTAGTTACATTTGACGCTGCAGTGCTTTGTCCTAAGCTATTGTTAAATAATGCATAGTGTTGATTTGATCTTTGAGCATTGCCTGCGTATTCAGCATCTTTTAAATATGCTTTGAATAAAACAAAATCAATTATGGCATTTGCAAAAGTATCATCAATATCTATTGTTGAAGATGTACTACTTAAATCAGTAGGAGATTTAGAAAACACAATCTCTACAAAAGCATTTCCAGAAACTCCTGGATATACATAAAAACTCCTAGGGTCATCTTGGTCAAAAATGTAATGTTTTACAGTTGTGCCATGTGCGGCATCTCCAGTAACTGTTGGATCATTCCAATCAGGTTCTTGAGTATTAAGAATATCTATATCTACAATACGAACTGCTCTACCACCTGTAGCACCACCAGAAGCATCAGACATATTTCTGGTTACTTTTATTAACCTTAATCCAGTTGTTGGTAATGTTTGTTTTGTACCAGTAACTAATTGAACATTTGATGTAGTAGCTGAAGCATCAGGTCTAAGATTAACGACTTCTCTTTGAGCATCGTTTATATAACGAAGCAGTTCTGCTTCTGGCCATCTTACACTTGTAGTATCTTGAAGAGTATCCTGTACTCTAGATATTATATTTGCTCCAGTAATTGTACCCATAACTATTTAACTTTCTTTTTAGCGACTGTTTTTTTCTTCGCGGGTGCTTTTGCTTTAGGTTGTTCTACTTTTGGTTCTTCATATTCTTTTGCACCATTCTGTAAACAAAGCACTCCAAAATCTTTACCTACTTCCTTAGGCTCGCCAGCTTTAAAATGTTCAGCATGGCCCCAAGTAGACGCGACATAACTATCTTGTTCGAATACTACTTTCATATTTTACTCCTTAATAAAAATACAGGTGACTAACGTCACGCTAGCCACCTGTAAAATGTTATCACAATTAGAATGCGACATCTAATCTTATAACACCAAAGTCTTCGTCCTGACCAGTTATGTCAGAATTGTACTTAGGCTTCTTAAGACCAAAAATCTTACCAATTGAAATACCGTTTTGGTTTCCATAGTCAAAAGTATCTTCGACTATTTCTGGAAGACCAATATCAGCCATTGCAAGTGATTGAGCACCGCAGAATAGACATGATGCATAATCAACATCAGCATTCGCACCACCTTTGTACCCAGCAGAACCAGCATTACTGCTTGATCCAGATGTAGCACCAGATGTGTTTGGTACGTGTCTAAACTCGTGAACCATAACACCGTCAACCATTAAGCTAGAAGATCCAGCAAATAGTTCGTTGTTAGGTCCTCTTATTCCAGCGCTTCTTACGTTTGATAAGAAGTCTGAATCGAGTTTAAGATCAGCCATTACTTGCGGAGTCACGAAGAAATGGAACATCTCTTCATTACCAGCACCTCTCATACCCCTAATGTACTGATCTTTAGCAAAAGCTTTTAGATCGACAATATGTCTGTACTTAAGTTTATCAGTAGCAGTAATAGATGTAACAGCACCAGCGGCAAGGTTATCACCACTGATTCTCTTGTGTCTGTTACTTGTTGGTGCAGTTACATCACTATTAAACGCAAGATCTCCAAGGTTCTGTCCTGAAGTAAGAACAGATCTTAAAGCACCATTGTTTTTATTGGTGTAAGCAATACCAGCAAGCGATAAGAACGCAAGTTGGTCTATCCTATCAGCCATTGCATAAGCAAGGGCATCCCTTGAATGCTCACGGAAATTTACAACTGATTTTTGATCCGCCAATCTACCAGAAAGTCTGTTAGCAAATCTTAATTGATCAAGCTGCACGACGATGTCGAAAGATCTTAGTGCCTCTTCATTTCCTTCTAAAGTGTTGTCCCCAACAATACCGTCTCCAGTCATGTCAGCAAGAAGTGTTAATACTGCTCTTGCTCCTTTCTCGGATTGAGTAAGTTCAGAAATTTCCTGAACCATTGAGTTAGGTCCGCTACCTGCGAATTGATTAATGAAGGACATATTTCTCGCAACACGCCAAAAATCACGAGACCAGATGGTGAGCTGTTCACTGGTCAACGCGCTAAAGTTTGTATTAGCCATTTATATACCTTTATAGTTAAAAGTTAACCAGTCGCTATATTCTGGGGCGACTTTTACCCGTCTACCCTTTGTCGTTGGGAAACGTTTACGTGATGGTGACGAACACGAGCTCGATCATGTTTTACGTCTTGATTGACGATAACGTTTTTTTACCTCTACGATGAGGGTTAAGTATCGTCTTAACGGACGTATGTATATAGTATACTATACTATCCGAAATCTCCACGCAATCTTCTCAAAGTTTCTTCTGGAAGAGCATCAAACTCTTTTTGAGATAATTTTGTAAGATCTATTGGTTTGTCGCCACGACTTGAGGCACCTTCGCCTTTCATTGCTGGAGGTTGAGATTGAGAAGCTTCAATTTTTTTAGTTACTTTTGCAGCTTGTTGCTTTTTATTTATCTCTGCAATCTTTGGATCAGGTGTTTTAACAGTCTCTACTTCCAACAATTCAGGCTTGTGCATAGTTAAAGTAGTGTTAACTGCTCTTTCTAACGCGTAAGGGCCTTCATAACCTTGTGCCATGAACGCATCTCTTAGTTCTAGCGCTTCTTTCAACACATCTGCGTCGTGTTCAGCACTATTTACGTCAAAAATAGGGTATTTTGCTTCAAGTTCTACTGCTTTTGCTTGAATTGCTTGTACTTCAGTAGATTGTTGAATGTTTTGAGTAGTAGATTGCTGTACTTCAAACATAATTTGCTCTTTTTCAGCTGTCCTAATCTCATTTCTTAATGCAGTAGCCTTTTCAGTCTCTCCATCTAGTACTAATTGTTGGTATTCAGCCTCTTTTGACGCAAAATCATACTCTGGAGCCTCTGAAGCAGCTTCAGTTTTAGCTTGATTGAGTTCATCTAGCTGTTTTTGTAATGCTTTTTGTTTTGCTAACACTTCATCTAACCTAGATTTAGGCACCATAGGTGCTTTTTGTTTATCTAATCCAGTAGATTCTTCTTGAATTGGTTGTACATCTTCCTGTACAGCTCCTTCGTCCTCTGTTTCCACTGTTGCTTCTGTTGCACTTTCTTCACTCTCCACTGTTTCTGTTTCTTCTTGCTCTGCAGATTCCGTTTCTGGTTCTTCTGATGGAGTTTCATCCTCAGCCTTGAGTTCTTCTTGTGAGATTTCTTCAATTTCTTGTTCCTCCGGAAATACTACTTCTTCATCATCCGTTTTCGGATCATCTGAAAAATCTAAATCAACTGTAAATGAGTCTGTAGCCTGAGGGGCTTTTGCATCCCCGCCTGGCATCTTATCAAATACAATAGTTTCCTCGGACGTAGCTTCCGCTTTCTTACTTTTAGCCATATTAACCTCCTATTATTTAGACTTTGGCTTCATTGCTGCAGTTGCTAACCTAGCCGCTGCTGCTGTATCACTTTGGTTCTTCCTCATTTCATTAGTCATTGAGGATAACCTTTCACGTAAATCAAGTTCTTCACGTTTAGTTTGAATTTTACTTTGTAATTCTGCAATCTTCAACTGTGGATCTACTTCAGCAGATTGTGCTTTAGCCATATTAAGTTCAGCTTCTGATTGTAATCTAGTTACCTCAGCTTCTAACTTAGCGATCTCAAGTTGTGTTTGTCTAATTTGTGCTTCCATCTGGAACTGTTGTAACTGAATCTGTTGTTCAGTAGGCTCGCCAGTTCCTTGAGCTTTTCTAATCCTATCTGCAATAAGTCCTTTTTGTGATAAGTGTGAATATTCAACAACCATATCATCTGGTATTGGTACACCAGCTGATCTAAGTTGTATAACTTCTGCAAACTGAACTTCATCAAATGTGTCTCTAGCTGGCATGGTATCTACAACTACATCATATTCCCCTAATGTTAAATCATTAACAATATAACCTTCAGGTGTCATTACGTTAATTGCTACTGGCACACTTGGTTTGTAAGGGTCTGATTCATCTGTAATCTGAATAATTCTTTCTTCTGTGTAATATTGTTGAACAAGCTGTAATACTTTTTCTGCAAGATATTGTCTAGTTTTTGTTAAGTTATCTAAAGGTACTTGAATCATCAAGATACCTCTGTTCTGTTTCTGTTGAATAGCAACACCTGACACTTCAGGAGAATCAGTACCCAACATAGAATCAGAAACCCCACTAATTTGTTTTATGTTCAACGCGGCTTTTTGTCCTAACCTATCAAGGCCGGTGGGAATCTGGTTAGGTGGTATTTTACCAGGGGGAGTGGATCCTCGATTGTACTCGAGCACCAAACCAGTTTCCGCACCGTGTTCTTCCAAGTCATCTGCAGTCATTCCGGTAAGAGAACCTGACTCTACAATCCATCCACTATTGGCAGTGGTATTGACTATGTGTAGCTCTTGGGAAGAAATTTTATTTAATTGCTCTTGGGGAGATATTAAATTTCGGACCATACCAAAAGGTCTACCCCTTCTGAAATATGGAAAATACGGTACTAAGGTAAAATGTTTATATGGTGACCAGTCATCGAACAATACTACTCTGTCCGCGGTGACTGTCCAACGAACCTTTCGGACTTTTTTAGAAACAATATGTAGTCCAAACTCATCAGCAAATTCTTCTTTCTTTTTTTTGCTCCAATCATATGGGACTTGTCTTTCATCACCAGTCACTGGATCAACATAAAACATACAATCTTTAAGTTGATAATATTGTCTTTCTATAACTCTAATTGATCTTACAATCCTGGCCTCTTCTGGATTGTGTGCGTAATTACTCGAATACTCATGTTCTTCAGTATCACCATATCTTTGTTCTTGGTATTCCATGGAATCAGTTCCATAAGAAGTACCCATCTCTGAAATAACTCTTAATCTGTCAGCTCTGTCTTGACCATATTGTTCTTCAATCTCATCAAGGCTCATCCACTTAGTTTCAAAAATTTCATTCCAGTTACGTGGATCGTAGTCCTTAGCATCTGGATCAATAATAATATCTAAAGGATCTTTAGCCGTGATTCGTACTTCGCCTTTATAGTTATCTGAAAAATCTACACGTACATCGAACCAGCCACGATCTTGTATAAG
>Ga0160423_10001807_pt1 | contig 17897 bp, 13 predicted proteins | sample CRUFie14St8metaG_FD_108191 | JGI IMG/M metagenome (GOLD analysis project Ga0160423, IMG submission 108191) | Marine microbial communities from the Costa Rica Dome - CRUD Field 142mm St8 metaG | ecosystem: Environmental > Aquatic > Marine > Oceanic > Photic zone | place: Costa Rica: the Eastern... | reverse complement strand
GATGAATTCATGTTCTTCCTCGAGGGCAGTGTCACACTCACCTCCACCGACGGCGCTGTGATCACGGTCAATGCAGGCGAGGCCGTGACCATCCCAAAAGAGTGGATGGGCCGATGGCAGACCGAGGGATATCGCAAGATCTGGGTCATTTATTCCGAGGATGGGTCCGGCCTTTGAAGGCTAAATTCTGCTCCGAGGTCGCAAAAACATGAGCAAAAGGTGACACGAGCCGCTGATTGCCTAGTGAATTTCCATAATCGGCGTAGTTTAAGGTCGCCAGATTTCCGCAATTGTGAGGAAAATATGAGGAAGCTTAGACTGTTAACGCTGAGTGGCATTTGCTGCAAGGCCGAGAAGAGGGCGCGCACTGCACTTGGCGCGCTGAGTCAAAAAAGCCCGCATATTGCGGGCTTTTTAATGCCTATTCCATCTGCTCTATACACGATCTGGGGTGCGAATCAGCTGGGTTCAGGGGGCCAGTAGGGCGATGAAACTTTTTTTTCGGCCCACGGGTGTTCACTCTCTGCACGGCGGCGAGCGCAGTCCGCAGGGTGTCATATGAATAGGATAGGACGTGGGTTCGGATGAGTGAGCAGCTTCGTACCAGAGCCTCATGGTGGGCGCTCATTGTGCTTACCGCGACCTATACTTTCTCTTTTATAGATCGACAGATCATTAATCTGCTGGTTGATCCGATTCGCACTGACTTGTCTTTGTCCGACTCTCAGGTCAGCTTCCTCCAAGGGCTGGCTTTCGTTTTACCCTATGTCATTCTCAGTATTCCCTTGGGTCGTATTGTCGACCGCGCCAACCGTATTCGTGTTCTGGTGATCGGCATTTTGGTTTGGACGGTCAGTTGTGTGACCTGCGGATTGGCCAAGAATTTCTGGCAGTTGGGTGTCGCCCGCATGGGTGTTGGGGCGGGAGAGGCGAGTGTGACGCCGGCTTCGTGGTCACTGTTGGCCGATTACTTTCCCGAGGACCGGCGCGCGCTGCCGGTGAGCATCTTTCTGATGGGCCCTTATCTCGGCGCCGGTTTGTCGCTGATTCTGGGCGCAGAGGTGGTGGGTTGGGCCAGCGGTTTGGGCAGCATTGAGTTGCCTGTGATCGGTGCCTTGGCGCCCTGGCAGCTCACATTCATGTTGGTTGCGCTTCCCGGGCTACTGATGGTTTTTTTGTTGCCGCTGCTCCGGGAGCCTCCTCGCACACAGCGATTGACTGTAACAACCGACCCTCTTAGCTGGGGCGATGTTGCACGCTATGTTTGGCCACGGCGCGGTGTATTTGGCGCCTATTTATTGGGTGCGCCGTTCATTGTGCTGGTGCTATATGCGTTGCAGGCTTGGGTGCCGAGCTTGCTGATTCGCGTACACGGGCTGGAGATTGTCGACGCCGGCCGTTACTACGGCACCATTGCCCTTGTCGCAGGTTCTGCGGGGGTACTGAGCGGGCCGGTGGCAGCGCGCTGGTTGGCAACGCGTATGGATCCTGCTCGCGCGCCCCTCGTCACATCGATCTGGTCCACGTCTCTTCTCATTCCCGTTCTAGTCGGGGCTGGTCTGGCTGAGTCACTGAGTTGGGCGTTGGTTTTGATCACGGGTGCGAGCTACCTAGTGACGTTTCCGCTGGCGTTGTTTGCCACTGGCTTGCAAAGTGCCTCACCCAACGAGATGCGTGGCTTGATGGCTGGATGTTTTGTGCTCAGTACAAATCTCATTGGTCTTGCTCTGGGGCCAACCAGCGTCGCACTCGCGAGCGATTACATTTTTGAGAGCACGCAGGCCGTCGGGAGCTCGCTGGCCCTGGTGGGAGCGACGGTACTGCCGATGGCGGTTTTGCTCTTGTGGAGAGGCCTTTCAGCTATGAGCTCAGACACCGAAAGTTGAGATCCATCGAAAACATGCGGTCAGCATGCAAATAGTGCGGCGAGATAAAGCTTGTAATGTCGGCCCGGCCGCACATACTGCGCGCCATCCAGTGAGGGATGCGTTGCGTATCAGTACCCTCAACTTTCTCGTGTCACGTTGCACTTAAACGCGATACCCAACATAGAGCACACGATGACCGCATTTAACGAGCTGGGACTAAACGCCAAGCTCATACAAAACATTGTAGCCAAGGGTTACGAGACGCCCTCGCCGATTCAGGCGAAGGCGATTCCGCTGGTGTTGTCTGGCCGCGACCTGATGGCCGCCGCGCAAACCGGTACCGGTAAGACCGCCGCGTTTACGTTGCCCGCGCTTCATATGCTGAAGGGCGGCCCCCGCCCGGGTCCCATGGATGTCAGCTGTTTGATTCTGACGCCGACCCGCGAACTCGCGGCGCAGATTGCTGACAACATCCGTACTTACGGTGCGGGCATTAAGCTCCATAGTCAGATGGTCTGTGGCGGTGTGAACATTCGCCCCCAGATCCGCCATCTCGCCCGCGGTACCGATATCTTGGTTGCGACCCCCGGTCGCCTCTTGGATTTGCTGGGTCAGGGTGCACTGCGGCTCGACCATGTGAAGATGTGGGTGCTCGACGAGGCCGACCGAATGCTCGACATGGGCTTTATTCCTGCGATGCGCCGCATTCACGCAGAGCTGCCCAAAAAGCGCCAGACCCTGATGTTTTCTGCCACGTTCTCTAGGGATATCGAGGCGCTGGCCGGAGAGTTCCTGCGTCAGCCACAGAAGATTCAGGTCACCCCCGCCAATACCACCGTGAGCCGCATCGACCAGACCGTATACCCCGTCGACAAAGCCCGCAAAACTGAGCTGCTCAAGCATCTGGTGGCCAGTGAGCGATGGGGGCAGGTGCTGGTGTTCTCGCGCACAAAATACGGCGCCGACAAGATCTCCCGGAACCTCTCCAAGGCGGGGATCAGCAGCGACTCGATTCACGGTGATAAAAAGCAGGGCGCGCGCACGCGCTCGCTTAAGCAATTCAAGGATGGCCGACTCCAGGTGCTGGTGGCGACCGACATCGCCGCAAGAGGGATCGACATCCAACAATTACCGCGGGTCGTGAACTTTGATCTGCCCCATATCGCCGAAGATTATGTGCACCGCATAGGACGAACGGGCCGTGCGGGAGAGACGGGCATCGCACTCTCGCTAGTGAGCGCGGACGAGGTGTCTCAGCTGCAGAAAATCGAGAAGCTGATCAAAAAATCGATTCCGCGGGAAGAGATCGAGGGCTTTGAGCCCGAGCATCGGCTGCCCACCAAGCCGGTTAAAACCAATGGTAAGCGTCCCCTCAAAAAGGCGAAGGCAAAACCCAGCGCCAAGAAGCATCGTGACGGTCAGGGTAAAAAACCCCAGGGCGGGCAGTCGGCACAACGTCAGGGCCAGGCGGCGAAGCGCGGTGGCCGCAACCGGAAACCCGCTCGCGCCAGAGCCTAACCCCTGCCACTCAAGTCACGCTCGTGATACAACGCGGTTGGCAACCCGACCGCAGATGCAAACCGAGCGCGCTATGACTCCAGACCCTTCAACACCCGCCGCTGAGACGCTGGAATACCTGAAGCAGCCTTATGGCGAGCTGGCTTGGCTCATCAACGCCCACGCCGCAAATCAGCCGGATCGCATCGCGCTCGATGATGGTGAAGAGCAGCTGACCTGGAGCCAGACCGCCGCGCTGGCGAATCGCATCGCCGCGCAGCTGCAGGCAGAGGGCCTGCAAAAAGGCCAGGCGGTGTCCATCCTCGGCACCACGACCATTTGCTACGCACTGGTGTATCTCGGCGCCATTGCCGCGGGTGGGTGCGCTGCGCCGCTGACCACCTCGGCAACCCCACAACAGCTTGCGGGCATGATGACCGACAGTGGCGCTGGGCATCTGTTTATCGACCACACTAAACGCGCGGAGCTCACTGACAGTGGTGTGGCGTTACCAACCCTCAAGCACGTGATGATGGACGCACCGGATGACTCAGATGGTGCGCCGTTCCTATTCGATTGGATGGCTGAGGAGGGCGCGACACCTGTTGAGGTCGATACCGGCCCCAAGGACCCCTATAACATCATTTATTCCAGCGGCACTACCGGCACACCAAAGGGTATCGTGCACAGCCGCCAAATGCGCTGGTACCAAATGGCGGTGGGGAAAGAGAGTGGGCTAGGGTTGCCCGGGCAGGTGACGCTGCTCTCGACGCCGATGTACTCCAACACCACGCTGGGTATTTTTGTGGCCACCATGGCCTACGGCGGCACCGCGGTGGTGATGCGCAAGTTCGACTGCGCGCGTTGGCTGGAGCTGGCCCAGCAACACCGCGCATCGCATACGATTCTGGTGCCGGTGCAGTATCAGCGGTTAATGGACTTCCCGCAGTTTGATGAGTACGACCTCTCAAGCATGGTGCTCAAATACTGCACCAGCGCGCCGTTTTCGGCAGAGCTCAAGGCAGAGGTGGTGCGGCGCATGCCCGGGGCCCTGATCGAGATCTATTCCATGACCGAGGGCGGCGTGGTGTGCTTGCTCCGCGCTGATACCAACCCCGACAAGCTCCACACCGTGGGCATTCCCTGGGGCGGGAGCGAGGTCTTTACGATCGATGAGCAACTGAATCGGTTACCCGCTGGGGAGATCGGTGAACTGGTGGGGCGCTCCACCACCATGATGTCGGGCTATCAGAACCAGCCTGATAAAACCGAAGAGGCCAGCTGGTATGATGACAAGGGTGAGCGCTGGCAGCGCATGGGCGATATTGGTCGTGTAGACGAGGAGGGCTTCGTGACGCTCCTCGGCCGCTCCAAAGACATGATTATTTCTGGCGGTTTCAACATTTACCCGCGGGATCTGGAGGATGCGCTCTTAAAACAGCCCGAAGTGGTCGACGCCGCTGTGATTGGCATCCCCTCCAAGGAGTGGGGCGAGACACCCCTAGGCTTTGTGGTCGCGGGGGGCGGCGAGACGCTGGATCTTCCCGCGCTCTGCGCTCGAGCCAATGCCGAGTTGGGTAAAACCCAGCGCATCTCGGCACTCAAGCAGCTCGATGAATTACCGCGGAGCCATATCGGCAAGATTCTGAAAACGACACTCCGCGAGATAGTGTCAGAGACTTGACCCCTTCCAGCGCGCCACGTAGCGTTCACAGTCCTTGTTGCTGCCGCGGTAGCGACTAATAGCTAAAACAAGCGCCAGCGAGTGCCACAGCCAGATGTTTCAGGAGAAAAATCATGGGTAATGCCTATATTGTTGATGCGTGCCGCACCCCTCGAGGAATCGGCAAGGTCGGAAAAGGCGCACTTGCGCACCTGCACCCTTCTTACTTGGGCTCGACCGTGCTTGCCGCGATGGCGGAGCGCAATAACCTCAATACCGCCGAAGTCGACGACATCATCTGGGGCACATCATCGCAAACGGGTAAGCAGGGCGGTGATCTGGGTCGCATGGCAGCGCTCAACGCCGGCTACGACGTGCGCTCTTCGGGCGTGACGCTGGACCGTTTCTGCGGCTCGGGCATTACCACCGTGAACCTCGCGGCGGCGCAGATTATGTCGGGTATGGAAGACCTCGTGATCGCAGGGGGTACCGAAATGATGAGCTACCACGGCCAGATTGCAGACCCATCCAAGCCGCCCATGATCGATTCGGACAACCTCGAGCTGCGCGCCATGCACCCCCAGTCACAGCAGGGTGTCTGCGCTGACGCCATCGCCACGCTGGAGGGCATTGATCGCAATGCGGTGGACGACCTCGCGCTGGTCAGTCAGGCGCGAGCCGCACAGGCCATCGCCGAAGGCCGCTTCGACAAGTCGTTGATCACGGTCAAGAACCCTGACGGCACCGTCGCACTTGATCACGAGGAATTCCCCCGGCCGGAAACCACCAAAGAGGGTCTGTCAGAGCTGAAGACGGTCTTCAGCGTGGTGCGGGACGTGCCGGTAGACGAGGCGGGTACCACGTATGGTGGGCTCATCCAGCAGAAGTACCCCGAGATTACCGATTTCAATCACATTCACCACGCGGGCAACTCCTCGGGTGTGGTCGACGGCGCCGCCGCTTTGATGCTGGCCTCAGAGGCCTACATGGAAACGAGAGGCATGACGCCGCGGGCGCGGATTGTGGCCACAGCCAACATGGGGGATTGCCCCACGTTGATGTTGAACGCGCCGGTACCAGCGGCGGAGAAAGTATTAATGAAGGCTGGGCTCACCAAAGACGACATCGATGTCTGGGAAATCAACGAAGCTTTCTCAGTCGTGGCTGAGCGCTTTATTCGTAAGCTCGATTTGGATCGCGAGAAGGTCAACATCAATGGTGGTGCAATGGCACTGGGCCACCCCATTGGCGCGACCGGTTCGATTCTTGTGGGTACGGCACTTGATGAGCTCGAGCGCCAGAACGGCCGCTACGCGCTGATTACCATGTGTGCGGCGGGTGGAATGGCCCCGGCGATCATTATTGAACGCGTTTAATCGCGTTCCCAAACAAAAAGCCCGGCACTCGCCGGGCTTTTTTATGCGCGCTGAGAATAGCGCTACCTCGAAAACATAAGCGGTACTGCTGTCACTCGTTTTCAAATAGGGCGCTGGGGCTGCCGTATTCGTAGTAACCCAGCGGGCCGCCTTGAATATTCTCGTCGTAGTGCGCGTAAAGGTCGTAACCCAAAAGTTGCCGCACTCTCTCTGGCCACTGACGGGCTTGTTCCACGGTCGTGTGCAGAAAGTGATTTTCCTGAGTTCGTAACCAGCCGAGCACATACGATGCGACGATCGCGCGGCGTTTGGTGCCGTCGGTATTGTTGCCTCCACCGTGCAGCGTCTTCCCGGGGACGAATACGGCACTACCCGCTTTCATTGTCGCTTGAGTGATTTCTTCAGGACTTGCGGTGCGTGATTCGTGATCCCAGAGGTGACTGCCCGGTACTACCCGTGTGGCGCCATTCGTTTCGGTGAAGTCGGTGGCCGCTACCATCACGTTGAATTGCAGTAGCTTACTGGGTGCCCAAAAGTGAGCCGGCCAGATCACGTCGTCCCAGTGCAGTTCCTGGGCGGTCTCGCCGCCATGGATCTCAATGATCTCGCTGGAGTTCAGTCGGTACTGACCGCACTGGGGGGCCAGAAAATGGTCCATGACACTCAATAGGCGCTCATCGGAGATCAGATCGACATAGTTGGGCGCCTTGCTGATGAGGCCGTTTAAACGCACGGTCTGGTGCCCCAGGAACTCTTGCGCCTCGGGCTCCCCGTAGTCATAGGGCTTGTATGCGTCGATTGACGTCTGAATCGCGTTGTTGAACCCCGCTAACCATGTGTCGCTGACAAACCCGTCAACAATGGCGGCTCCATCGCGCTCAAGTACCTCGATAAGGTCTTCAGTGCGACAGTCCGAGGGAAGGTGGGTGATGCTTGTCATAGCGTCCTCAGTATTGATGTGGCGCCGATGGCCAGTGTGAGTGAGATCTCCACGAGTTGCTTGCCCTGTACCCGAGGCATTACCTGCCGCTATTCACGTTGGCGCCGGGAATATCAATAAACACGCCCGCACCTGGCCCCAACGGAATATCCAGTACTACCCAGCCGATAGTCATCAGTAACCCGGCGATCATCAGGCCGATGGAGTATGGCAGCATGGTGGCTGCCAGACTGCCCAGCCCAAAGCTCGCCTGCCAGCGCTGGCAGAAAATCAAAATCAGCGGGAAGTAGACCATCAGCGGCGTGATGATATTGGTTGCGCTATCTCCCACGCGATAGGCGGCGGTGGCCATCTCGGGTGAGATGCCCAGCAGCATGAGCATCGGCACCATCACTGGGGCGATCAGTGCCCATTTGGCGCTGGCCGAGCCGACAAATAGATTCAGCAGGGCAGATATAAGAATAATGGCGGTCAACAGCACCCAAGCCGGGAGCTCGGTGGCGGCGAGAAAGTCAGCGCCATGGACCGCCAGAATCAGTCCCAACCCCGACCAGGCAAACATGGCGACAAAGTGCGCCGCGGCAAAGGACAGCACCAGATAATAGGCCAGATCCTCCATCGCTCCGGTCATCATCCTCACCAGATCGCGATGGTCGCGAACGTTACCGGCGCCTTTGCCGTAGGCCCATCCCGAGAGCAGAAACATTAAGAAGAAAGCGGCGACTAGGCTGCGATAAAACGGCGTCAGCTGTGCTTCGGGCGAGGCAGACTCGTTGACCAACGGCGTGCCAGGCCCAAAGACGAAATACAGCCATAGGCCAATCACGAAGAAGGTCGCCTTGCCGGCATTGAGCAGGCCTTTTCGCTCGAGCGCTGTCAGAGGTGCGGCGTTATCGGCGCTGGCATCGAGTGATGCATCCGCCGGATCAAAGGTGCCCAGTCTCGGCTCGATCATTCGGTCGGTGACAAACCAGATAACGGGCACGAAAATCACTGTCATGGCCGCAATGAAAAACCAGTTGCCGGCAATGTTGGCGCTAAAGCCCCCAAAGACGGTTTCGACCGCGGCTTCGGTGATGCCAAACAGCAGCGCATCGAGTTGGCCCGGTAAAAGGTTGGCCGAAAAGCCTCCCGATACACCGGCGAAGGCCGCTGCGATCCCTGCTATGGGGTGCCGACCCGCGGCGTGGAATAAGATCCCCGCCAGCGGAATCAGCACCACATAGGCGGCGTCTGCCGCGAGGTTGCCCACCATGCCGATGGTCACGACCAGGGGCGTGAGCAACGCCTTTGGGGTATCGCGCACACCTGCCCGCATGGCGGTAGCAAACAGCCCTGAGCGTTCTGCAACTCCGGCACCCAGCATCACGACCAGCACATAGCCCAAAGGATGGAAGTGAGTGAAGGTTTTGGGCATGTCGATCCATAGCCGCGCAATGTTCTCGGACGACAACAAACTTGTGGCATAAATGATGCGCTGGCTGCCGGTAGTGGGATCAATCTCAGTGGGGTGCGCGGCTGAGACACCTATGAGGCTCGCGACGACCGAGACAACAATGAGAAACAAAATGAACCAAAAAAAGAGGAAGACCGGATCGGGTAGCTGGTTCCCCTTTCTTTCAACCCAGCCGAGCACGCTGCCAACGGACTGACTGTCAGCTGGGCCTTGTGAAGTGTTGTTGTTCAAAAATCGCCCCGTCTTTGACTGTGCTATGACGGCTAGAACACTAGCATCGCAGGACTCGACTGTCTGCGTTGGGTCAGCACTGACTCGCCAGCGTTTTGATTGGCTGAGGCGCCCCGATCTGGCGAGTGAGGCGATGTATACTCGCCGCGATTATTTTGGCATAGTAACTGCCAATATATTGCTGGCCGAGTACGTTTGTCAGGAACGCTGGAGAAACAGAGTGATGAAAAGAATTTTTATTGGGTTAGGCGCGGTGCTCGGGTTGCTCGTGGTTGTGGCGACCGCGCTGCCGACCATACTGCATGCTGCAGGCTTACATCCTGTTTATGAGGGACCAAGTGTCGCGTTACCCGGCAAGCGCGCGCTAATTATTACAACCAGCCACAGTGTTTTGGCCGCCCCCGGGGAAACAGAAGGCCCCGAAACGGGTGTTATGGCCTCGGAGTTCACGCACCCTTATTATACGTTTATTGATAATGGGATGTCGGTGGACATGGCCAGTATTCGGGGTGGGCAAATACCCATTGACCCGCAGACCCTCGGTTACCCGGTCAGTACCCCCGAAGACGAGCGTTACCTCAACGATTCGATTGCTCAAACCAAAGCGCGCAACTCGCTCGCGATTGCCGATGTTGATATCAGTCAGTACGACATCGTGTTCATCTCTGGAGGCTGGGGTGCGGCCTATGACCTGGCCCAGTCACCGGTTATGGCAGTCAAAGTCAGCGAGGCCTATTACGGCGAACGCACGGCGGTGATAGGCGGTGTATGCCACGGCGTGCTCGGGCTGGTGAATGCCAAAGATCAAGAGGGCAACACCCTGATCGCCGGGCGTCGCATGACCGGCGTCACCGATAAGCAAATTAAAGAGCTCGGCATTGAAATGACGCCCTTGCACCCGGAGACTGAGTTGCGCAAGGCGGGCGCAGTGTTTGAGAGCCAGACCGCCTTTCGGGATGTGTTCGCCACCCACGTGGTGATCGATGATGAGCAGCGGTTTGTGACGGGGCAGAACCAAAACTCAGGCCTCGAGACGGCGCACCGCATGATGCAAGTCATCGCGGACCGCGGATAATGCCTGTAAACATCGCGCTCAGAGCAATTGTGCTGCTGTGTGGCGTGCTGTTTATTGTTACAGGCCTGCGCTGGCTGCTGGCGCCGGCTGGTGTGGCACCTGAATTCGGTTTGGTACTGAGTAGCGGCGTTGGTCTGAGCTCTCAGATCGGCGACATGTCCGCTTTCTTTCTGACGCTAGGCGTGTGCATTCTGATGGGGCTCACCACTCAGCGCACTATTTGGTATTACCCACCCATCATTTTGCTCTCACTGACTGCCATCGGTCGCGTTCTGGCCTGGCTACTCCATGACGCCGCGCTGGCGACCGATCTCATCGCGCCCGAGGTGATTGTGGCGCTGATTTTAATGATCGCATCACGTCGACTTCCCGCTCAGGGCTGAGCGCTTGAGACGCTTTACTCTCTGGTGCGCACTACTTTCGGTCGGGTTGGCATATGCATCCGTCAGCGCGGCGGCTGAGCGAGCACTTGCTGACTCCAGCGAGGCCAAAGCTGCGTCCACACAGCGCCCACCTAACATCGTTTTAATCCTCGCCGATGATCTGGGCTTTTCTGATATCGCGCCTTATGGCAGCGAGATCAGCACCCCAAGCCTGTCGGCACTGGCCGCGGCGGGGGTTAGCTTTACCAACTATCACACCGCTGCCAATTGCGCGCCCGCGCGGGCCATGTTGCTCACGGGAGTCGATGCTCACTTGGCCGGAGTCCCCAACATTCCTGAAATGCTGGCACCGGAGCAGCGGCGTTATGAGCACTACCAGGGGGTGCTTGGTCACAATGTGGTGACCGTGGCTACGCTGTTGGAGGACGTGGGATATCACACCTATATGGCGGGCAAGTGGCATCTCGGTAGCGCGCCCGGTCTGCTGCCCAGCCAGCGGGGATTTGAGCGCACGGTCGCGCTGGCTGATTCTGGCGCCGACAACTGGGAACAGCGGCCCTACATTCCGCTCTATGACAAAGCTAACTGGTATGTAGACGGCGAGCCTTATCAGTTGCCCGAGGATTTCTACTCTTCGCGATTTTTGGTCGATAAAACCATCGAGTTCATTGATAGCCATGTTGAGGACGCGCAGCCGTTCTTCGCGTATCTGCCTTTTCAGGCGGTGCACATACCTGTGCAGGCACCACAGGCCTTCATTGACCCTTACATGGGCACGTATGACGCGGGTTGGGATGCGATTCGGGAAGCGCGCCAGCGCCGCGCCGTCGCACTAGGCGTGATCCCACCTGATGTTGAGATGGTCGGCATGCGCACCACTGGGGACTGGCGGGCACTCGATGCGGATCAGCGGCGCTATGAAGCCAAGCGGATGGCAGTTTACGCAGGGATGGTCGAATCGATGGACCACCACATTGGCCGGTTGGTCTCCTATCTCAAAAGTCAGGCACAGTTTGATAACACGATTTTTATTTTCACTTCAGACAATGGCGCCGAGGCATCAGGGGCCGTTGACCCAAACGCCTTTATTAACCGCCAACAGACTCGTTCGCTGGGCTACAACACCGATTACGAAACGCTCGGTTTAAAAGGTAGCTACAACACCATCAGTCCCAGCTTCGCCAGTGCCGCGGTGAGCCCGTTGGCCTACTACAAGTTTTATGCAGGGGAGGGCGGCATGCGGGTGCCACTGATTGTGGCGGGCGAGTCCTTGCCTCAACAGGGTGTACTGAGTAACGCGTTTACGTTTGTCACCGATATCACGCCAACGATACTGTCTCTCGCCGGAGTACAGCCTCCCGATGGGCGATATGGGGGTCGTCCTGTGGAAGCCATGATCGGGCGGGATCTGTCACCAGTATTGGTCGGTAACGCGGAGCGGGTGTATGGCGCGGATGACGCGGTCGGCTATGAGCTAGCGGGTAATGCCGCGCTATTTCAGGGCGATTATAAAATTGTCGTGAACCGTAAACCCCTGGGTGATGGGGCGTGGCGCTTGTTCAATATCAAAAAAGACCCTGGCGAGACTCGAGATTTGGCGCGAGAAGAGCCCGCGCGTCTGCAGGAGATGCTGTCTGCCTACGAGCGGTATCAACGTGAGAATAAGGTGCTGGAAATGCCGCCGGGGTATGGTCATATCAAGCAGTTATTGATCAATACGCTGCATCAACAGTGGCGCACTCCCTTGCTGGTGGGGCTTCTTACCCTGCTCATCCTGTTACCTTTTTTCGTGGCCTGTCGTATGAGGCGAAAACCCTAGCGTGGACAAGCCACACATCCTCTATGCCATGCCGCACTCGCTCTACTCGGGGCGCGCCCGCAGTTACCTCATCAAAAACGGCATTCCTTTCAGGGAGCGTTCGACGGGGCACGAGAGTTTCAAGGCGGAGGTGCTACCTAAAGGCAAACTGCCCACCATCCCCACTTTGGTCACAGCAGACGGAGAGGTGATTCGCGATGGGGCTGCCATCATCGAGCACTTTGAAGCGGCGACTGGGCGGCCTTGTCAGCCCCCGGGTGCTCGCCAGCAAGTGATCAGCGCCCTGCTTGATGTGATCGGTACCGACGGCCTCCTGCGACCGGCCATGCACTACCGCTGGAACTTCCCAGACGAAAATTTCGCGTTTGTGCGCTACCACTTTTTGCACTCGCAGCGCGATGTGCCTGAGCGTCAGGAAAAAACCGAGGCGATGATGAATCGCATGCGCCGCGCGGCGATGATTTTTGGGGTGACAGAGCAAAGTCAGCCGGTCGTCGAGGCCTTATACCTTGAGTACCTCGAGGAGCTGAATGCGCACTTCGAACACTACCCTTATCTTTTGGGCTGGCGCCCCTGCATCGGTGACTTCGGGTTGCTCGCGCCGATGTATGCGCATTTGGGGCGCGATCCGTATCCCGCGCGACTTATGCAACAGCGCGCGCCAGCTGTTTATCGGTGGGTAGAGCGCATGAATCATGAAGATCAGGATGTGCCTGAGTACTTCAATGCCGGCAATGACTTTTTGGCGAACGATGAGATACCCGAGACGCTCATACCGGTATTGAAAATCCTCGCTGAGGATTTTGTGCCCGAGACGTTGGCCGCCGCGGAGCTCATTAACAACTGGCTAGATGAGCATCAGCCCGATCCGGGCGCGGTCGCTGTGGGCCGCCTGGCGGAGGCCTTGGGCACCGCTGATTTCACGGTGCGAGGCGAGACGATCACTGCGCTCGCCCAGCCCCACCGATTCTATATGCTCCAACGCGTGCAGGATGCCGTTACTGGATTGTCAGATGAAAAACAGACAGAGGTCGAATCGATGCTGGAGGGCTGCGGCATGGAAAGGCTTCCTAGGGCAGTGCTCAGTCGCCGCATAGTGCGGTCAGACAATCTTGAGGTCTGGGAGTGACCGTATGCTGCGCGAGAGGGGATTTGAATAAGAATACGTCATGCTGAGTTCACGAATTTCCGTTGCTACGCTCTCGGATGATGGCGCCTCAGCCAAGCGCCACTTATATTTTGTCACCCCCGAAGATCTCGATTGTGTCTGGGAACTTGGCCTTTTTTATTTAAAAACACCCAACGATTTAGATCTCGAATCCGCGCGGCAATTTGGAAAGAGTTTGATCGCGACGGACAGCCCTTACCGGCAAGTCCCGCAATATGGCGAGTTGGAGGGGTTCATTGCGCTTGAGAACAACCAGCAGACCAAACTGGCGCTGCGCCGCGAGCGCTGGGGCCAGCACTACCCAGCACATATCGCCGCATTTGGTCGCCAGCTCGACGTCATCGGCATTGCGATTATCCGCGAGGTCTTCCGTCAGTCGGGCATTCCCGAAGCGCTGTGGGATCGCGCCTCGGGGGGATACGCCTCAGGCGGGGGTGATGCGTTTCTTAATTTTGTTTACTATGACACCCGAACCCCTGACTGGGGGCTGCGGCCGCATACCGACTACGGTCTTGTCACGATCCTCGATGCCAGCGCGCCGGGCCTGCAAATCGAAATGAACGGCGAATTTCAGGACGTGCCGGTGCTGCCCGAGCATTTGATCATCAACTTTGGTGAGGCGCTGAACTTCATCACCGCTCACTCTGATCGCGCGGTCAACGCGGTGTCGCATCGTGTGGTAAGCCAGCAATCCAGCGATCCGGTGCGTCATGGCATTGTCTACTTCGCCAATCCGAATCTAGCCGGCATGCTGTGGCAGTTCGACGCCACTGGAAAAAAGCAGGGCAGTTCCAAGGTGCAAGATTTGTTTGCTCAGCTAGAAAGCAGCCTTACTGAAACTCGGTAGCCCTGATTCACTCGGAACACTGGAGCGTTCATGAGCCGTGCGATCCGTCGCCGTATCTGAATTCGACGTTGATGCTTGGCGCCGTGATGCTGTGCTGGGGAGCGCTCACTGAGCTCAACTGGCCTCTTCGCTAAAACCCTCGTATGGTTACCGTAACGTTGTATGAACTGGCGGGCGTATGCGACTAAATTCAAGGCTCTCCAGCCTGCTGATATTTGCCTTCCTCTCGGCTTGTGGTGGCGGAGGTGGCGGCTCCACTGACACTGGTGTCACTGTGACCGCAACGCCGTCTCCGGCTTTTGAGTCGCCGCACCCCGATATCTGGGAGACCGTGAGTGCTTCGGACGCTGGCTTTGACGAGCATGCCCTCGACAGAGCCTTTGAATACGCCGTGACCGACGGGTTTTATACTCAGGCGGCAGTACTAATAAAAGACGGCAAGCTCGTCAAAGAGCGCTATCGCGGTATTACCGATAAAGAGGCTGTAAGCCTTGCGTCGATCTCGAGCTTGCCTGATGGGCAGAATACCGGCTACTGGCAGAACCTATACGGCGATCGAGATGCGGCCAGCGAGGTAACCTCCTGGTCTACTGCCAAGTCATTTACCAGTGTCTTGATCGGTATGGCGATCGAACACGGCGCAATCCAATCTACCTCGCAATCAGCATCTGACTTCATCGACGAATGGGAAGCAGATGACCGGGCAAGTATTACGATTCAGCAGCTACTCGACATGCGCTCGGGCCTAGTGCCGAAGTGCTCGAGTTTTGAGACCGCGGTGGTGGGCGATTGCGGCGACTATCAGAGCGCGAGTTCTGGTGGTGATATTTTATATGCTGCCGATCAGTTATCTGGATGTATTGATCGAGACTTTGCCGCACCCGGTACGGCTTACCCCTGGGTGTCGCCAGATGGAGACGGCGCGTATGAGGCAGGGCAGTTCTACTACTCCAACTGTGACACCCAGGTGCTGGGTGAGATTATTTTTCGCGCGACGGGTCAGGACCCGGGACTGTTTGCTCAACAGAATTTGTTTGAACCCTTGAATATGGAAGCGGGCTGGTGGCGCGACGATGTTGAGACGGGTCAGGCGAACGGGAATTACCTGACGTACTGCTGCCTTGATTCTACGGCACGAGATTTCGCCAAGTTTGGTTACATGCTGTTACTGGGCGGCATTGAAACCTCTGAGGGGCAAAGCTATGCCTCTTATGTCTCCACGATATTGGCTCAGGAAGAGACCTACCGAAACCAGTTTTGGGCCTACTGCGATAGTGAGCCTTTTTCAGCATCTCCTGATTGCGATAATGTCTTGCTGATGACCATCGGCTTTGACGGTCAATACATCGTAGTCGATCAAAAGAACGATATTGTGCTGGTGCGCACCAGCCTCTACGAGCCCATTCTGAATGCGTCTGACGACCGAAAGATGCGTCTCAACCCTCTGCAGCTCTCGGCGTCTAATTGGGTGGCCTCGCTACCGATGGCTATGCTCGGGCCCAGATCCGAATTTGGCATCCTCGAGTTTTATTTGGCGGTTGCAGACGCTCTACAGTCTGATAGTTAGGTAGGGCTTATTTTTGCTGGCTCTTAGCAGGTGAGAGGGGTGAGTGGGCGCAAACTATGCGCCACACTCACCGTTGCAATGGCTTCAGAAATTAAGTTGCACTCTAACGCCGATGTTTCTGCCAGGTAGCGGCACCTCGTTCTTGACGAAAGACGCGTGGTTCCGGGATACCTCATCTGTCAAGTTGCGAGCGAAAGCACTTAACGTTAGCCGTGAGAAGTCATTGAGGCCGTATGACCATGACGCAAAGGCATCAATACAGGTGAAGCCATCAGTCACCGATTCTCCGGGAGCCACGTTGTTCTGCTTTTCAACGTCCTTGACCAGCAATCTGGCAGAGAAATTATCCAATGTGTACTGAGCCGAGAAGATATTCCGCGCTGGAACAATTCTCGGGACATCTTCGCCATTGGTGAACTCAGCATTGACCTCATCTCGCGCCAGGCTCAATTGCAAAACCCCACGCGGAAGCTCGATCACTTTGCCGATCTCGATTTCGTAACCGGTGAATTCAGCGTCGCGCTGCCTGTACTCAGCCAGCATCATACCACCATGGTCTGCATGATCTTCATCATGGTGCTCTTCATCATGGTGCTCTTCATCATGGTGCTCTTCGTCATGATGATCCTCATCCATGTGTGCCTCGTGCTCTTCCTCCAGCTCATCACGGAGATAGATATAGTTGTCAATCCGGTTGTGGTAAACGGAGGCCGTCCCATACCAGCCGTTGCGCTCGAAGCTGAAAGTCAGATCAATACTGTCTGCTCGCTCTGTATCCAGTGTAATGTCACCCACTTCGTACCGGTTGGTCGCAAGGTGCTCGCCGTTCATGAACAGCTCAATCGATGACGGTACCTTGCTGACACTGGATAGGCCCAGGGACACGGCGGAGTACTCGTTCAGTTCGCGAGTCAGCATTGCAGCGATACTGAATGCGTCCTCTTTGTAGGATTGGGGTTCAAAGGTCATTTCACCTTCATGGTGATCGTCGTGATGCTCCTCATCGTGATCACCTTCATGCTCCTCATCGTGATCCTCATCATGCTCATCATGATCCTCGTCATCGTGCATTTCAGATAAAAACCCATCCCGCTCTATGCGATCGAACCGCACGCCTAGGTCAAGATTTGCAAATCCCAAATCATCCGAGCTGAAGAAGCCCAGCGTGGTCTCAGTCGAATCAACTGGCGCCATGAAAGCCTCTTCTCCGATGATCGACGTCTCTTCCTCGGCGTAATTGAAGACCAGCCGTCGCACTCGTTCCCCAGCACTCAAGTCCAGCGCCACCTGAATCTCTGTCGACTCATTGCTGAATACAGTAGGGCCATGCTCATCATGATCGTCATGCTCCTCTCCCCCGTGCTCGTCATCGTGGCCAACTTCCATGTGCCCCTCAGTGAGCTGGTAATCAGTGTCTTTGAACAAGAAGTCAACAGAATTGAGCCAGCCGAAAGAGGTGTTGAGGGATCCTCTGAACGTCAACGTTTCAGATTCAGTTTCAGCGAAAACGCGTTCTTCGCCATGCTCATCGTGATGGTCTTCGCCGTGCTCCTCGTGATGGTCTTCGCCTTCATGCTCTTCTTCGTGATCTCCCTCATGTTCGTCATCGTGATGTCCTCCATGACCGCCGTGTCCACCGGGAGGTTCAACATGAAAGGGAATACCGTAAGTGGATTCGAGATCAGTATAAGAAACACCGACATAACCCCAGTCGCCTGTTGTAGATAAACCCAGGCGATGGGCAGTAGATTCCACGTCGGAGTGAGCTAACTCCCCAGATTCACCATGCTCCTCATGATGATCTTCATCATGCTCGTCTTCGTCATGCTCCTCGTCGTGGTGCTCTTCTTCCATATGAAGGACTGCATTGTCTGGAATTTCAAAGTTTTCCAGATCCTGCTCTTGAAAGCTGTACGTGATGTTGAGTCCACCTACGTGGCCTCGCGCCGCAAAATCCACGGCTTCGCCGTCATTAACCGATTGTGCCTCACCTCCCAGGAATCCGCT
>Ga0160423_10001806_pt1 | contig 17902 bp, 6 predicted proteins | sample CRUFie14St8metaG_FD_108191 | JGI IMG/M metagenome (GOLD analysis project Ga0160423, IMG submission 108191) | Marine microbial communities from the Costa Rica Dome - CRUD Field 142mm St8 metaG | ecosystem: Environmental > Aquatic > Marine > Oceanic > Photic zone | place: Costa Rica: the Eastern... | reverse complement strand
TTATAGATTTAGATATGTTGGAGTTAGCTGGATTTACAGAAGATAAAATACAAGAACCAAAAATATCTGGAAAGTATTTAATTACAAGAGTAACACACTTATTGGAAGGTCAAGTATACAAATGTGTAATTAATTGTAGTAAAGAAAGTTATAGAGCAAATGTACCAAGACCAGAAAAAAGCATAGTATTTAAACAAGGAACAACAGACAAGGAAGCACCGAGGCCATAATGCAAACAGGAAGTTCATCATTTACTAACTTTAGAAACTTTATAGGAGTTGTTGAAGATAGAAACGATCCTCAAGAGTTAGGAAGATTAAAAGTAAGAATATACTCTATTCATACAGATGACAACTCTGCATTACCATGTGAGGATCTTCCATGGGCAATGGTTGTACAGCCAATTACTTCTGCAGCTATGAGTGGTATAGGCAGATCACCTACTGGAATTGTTGAAGGCACTTGGGTATATGGTGTATTCTTAGATGAAGGTGAGTATCAAAATCCATTAGTTATAGGGACACTTGCAGGAAAACCATCACAATTACCTAGAGATACAGGATTTTCTGATTCAAAAAATGAGGTATATCCTTTAGATAGAACAGATTTATCAAGATTAAACGAGTCATCAGTAACAAGATTAGCTAGAAATACAGCTGAAACTCATTCACATTTATTAAGCAAAAGAGCAAATAGAGAAAGTTTAGGCACAGTAGAATCAGCAAAAGGATCAAAAGTACCTAGTGTTTTAGTCGATAAAGAAGACAGTATATACACAAGAACCTCTTGGAGAGAACCTAATCCAAGATATGGAGGCCAAGGAAACAACTATCCTGTAGGAGTGCCAAAATCATCCTATCCATTAAATCATGTATGGCATACTGAAGCTGGTCATGTATTTGAAGTAGACGATACTCCTAAAGCAGAAAGAATTCATATCTTCCATAATAAAGGAACCTTTATTGAAATACAACCTGCAGGAGATAGAATGACTAAAGTAGTCGGAAACGACTATGAAGTTATTTTTGGCGAAAAAGATATGTTTGTAAAAGGCAATGTTAATATTACTATCAATGGTGATGCTAGAACATTAATTAAAGGAAACAAGATAGAAGAGATAGATGGAGATTACATACAAACAGTAAGAGGTGATGTAATACAAAAGATTGCTGGTAACGAAGCAAAAGAAATTGGAACTGATAAGTCAACTCAAATAAATGGAAACATGAATCAAAGAGTATCTAAGAATGTAAACTTAAATACAGTTGGCAATCATACTGAAAATATAAAGGGCACTCATACAAAAACAACGACAGGTGAAGATAAAAGAACAAACTTAAATAAAGCAACACACATCATTGCTGATAACTATTCAACTTTATCTGGTAACAATATTAACATTGCAGCTGGTACTAATGTAAACATGGCTGCAGAAGAAACAATGACAGTTAAGTCAATAGGTAATCAAAAATTAGAAAGTGAAGCAACTCAAACAATTGTAGCACCTACAGGTACTATTGATTATAATAATGGATCAATAGATGTAGTATCTGGTAACATTACAGACACAACTGTTACATTGCATACTCATACTCACCAAACAACATCAATGGATACGGCAAATGGTGATAACTCAGGTGCTAAGAATACATCTGATGCACCGAATCCAGGAACATAACTATGAGCGGAAAACATTGCGGACCTTCAAAAGAACTTTTAGATCTGGATGCAAAGATAGGTTCAGCTTTGGACGACATACAGAACAGTTCTATTGGAACTGGTGCAGCAGGTATTGCTGATAGTATTAGTGGTTTAAAAGATAATTTAAAATCAAAGACAGATGGAATACTTGAAAAGATAGAAGCTGCTGTACCAGAGATACCAAAACCAAAAGCTAGTTTACAAGAACAAATGACTAACTTTATAAACAACCTTGATAATCCAGGAGCAGCATTACAAGAGCTTGAAGATATAAAAGAAAACTTTGGAAGTAATATTAATATAGATGAAATGTTAGCTAAGACTGGTGTCGATCCAGAAAAGATGAAAAGTCTTGGTGAAGAGTTTAAAGCATTACAAGACAAAGCTAAATTACAAAATACAATTGGATCTCTTGCTGATTTAGCAGCTGGAGATTTATCAGCTATAAAAGATTTGATGGGCGGATTTCCTTCTGTTACATTACCTGGATTTGACAAAGCATCCATTATTGATGGAATATGTAAAGACGTTCCTCAAGCAGAAATTGATGCAGACGGAACCTTTGTTGAAAAAGGTACAGAATCAAAAGTAGCTAGTGAAGATGCTGAACCTGTTGAAGAAAAATCAGAAACAAACGATGCTCCTAAACCAGAAAAACAGTCTACTCCATCTGATCAATTAGAAACATCAAATAATGTAATACTTAATCCTGACACAGACATAGCACAAGAAATAGAAAAAGAATTTAATGATAAATGTTTAAAATTTCAAACACAGGATCCTTTTAATAATCAAGAATCTCTTAAAGATTTCAAAGAAATGCAAAGGTTAAGAGAAGAAGCTAAAGAATTCGAAGCTAAAGGTAGAAAGTTATTTGATCTACCAGGAAACAGAACAAAGAATTTTAGGAAGGCAGGTGAACTGAATTTAGAAGCAACCAAGTTAAGTTGGAAAGTTGATACCATGAATTTACTTAATCTTTTAAGACAACAAATTGCTGAATATGAAAGAGACAAAGCAAAATTTGAAAACAATTTAATAGATGAAGAACCATCTCTACCTAGAATTAGCTCAGAAGAAGTACATGACAAAACTCATTTTCAATATTGGACTGAAATAGTTGATGAAATTTTTGCATTGCAACCAGCAGGACAAATGGTACCTAAAGAACCAATTTATTTCATAGGTCCAAGACCTAAACCAATGAGGATTGGGCCCAATCCTCAGAACCTTAACCCTAGTGTAGACTTATAAATATAGATATGGCTCAATTTACAGATTTCAATAACAGTTTAGCAGCACTTAAATCCACAAGTGATATTGCATTAAAGAAAGACGCTGATAGTGTAAAGCAGTCTATAAAGAACTTAATACTTACTAATAAAGGTGAAAGACTGATGCAACCAGACTTAGGTTGCAAAATAAGAAACCTATTATTCGAAAACTTTACACCTCAAACAACTCTTACTGCTAGACAAATAATAACAGAAACAATAGAAAAATATGAACCTAGAGCCGAATTGATTAATATTGCAATTAGTCCAGCACCAGATAATAACTATTTGTTCATAACTATTCTATTTAATTTAATAAATAATCAAGATCAACAAGTTTTAGACCTTGAAATAGAGAGAATAAGGTAATGGCAAATAGTAGTTTATCAGTAGCAAATTTAGATTTTAGTGAAATTAAGAGTAATCTTAAGCAATATTTACGTTCACAAGACTTGTTAAAAGACTATGATTTTGAAGGATCAAACATGAGTGTGATGTTAGACATACTATCATACAACACTTATATGCAAAATTTCTATCTTAACATGGTTGCTGCTGAAGGATTTATTGATAGTGCACAACTTAGAGACAGCGTAGTATCACATGCTAAGTCTTTAAATTATTTACCTAGTTCACATACAGCATCAAAAGCAGAAATAAATTTTGAAATTTTTCCCGACAGTCAATTAGCATCAGTAACAATTCCAAAGTATACAGCTTTTACAACTCAGGTAGATTCAAACACCTATACTTTTACAACCAATGAAAGAATAACAGTGCCTATTAAAGATGATAGATATTTTGTAGAAGGGTTAGAATTATTTGAAGGTGATATAGTATATGAATACTTTACAGTTGCTTCTGCAAACACTGGTCAAAGATTTGTTCTACAAAACAAAGAAGTAGATATTAATAGTTTAGTTGTAACAGTTTTAACATCTGCAGCAGACACCACTAACTCAGTTTATACTAAATCACAAACTACTATAGGATTAGATGGCTCTTCAAATGTTTATTTTGTTGTACCAGCTGAAGAAGAAAAATATGAAATACAGTTTGGTGATGGAGTTATAGGAAGAAGTCTTACTGATGGAAATGTAATAGAAGCTGTTTATAGAAAAACATCTGGCGAGTTGCCTAACGGAGCTAATTCGTTTAGTATTGGAACAAATGATATTCCTCATAGTAATACAACCATAGTCGTTGCTTCAACAGCAAAGGGTGGTGGAGTTGCTGAAAGTATTGATTCTATAAAAAGAAATGCTCCCAAATCAATAACTATTCAAGACAGAACTGTAACTGTAAGTGATTATCGAACACTATTATTACAAAACTTTAATGATATAGAATCACTAAATGTGTTTGGTGGTGAAGAAGCAACACCGCCAGAATTTGGAAAAGTGATTGTATCTGTAGATTTAAAAAATGCTGACGGTATACCAGATAGTAGAAAGAAAGACATTGAGGACTTTTTAAGACTTAGATCACCTTTATCTATTATACCTAAAGTTATAGATCCTGAATTTTTATTTGTTCAAATAAACACAGATGTAAGATATGATCCAAATACTACATCAAAATTAGATGCAGATATAAAATCATTAGTTACAGAACAAATTCAAAGTTTTGCCAACACAAACATTAACAAGTTTAACAGTACATTAAGAAGCTCACAATTAGCTAGAAGTATAGATGATTCAGATGCATCAATACTTAACAATGATACATCCGTATTGTTAAAGAAAAATTTGAATCCAGACTTAAACACAGCAAATAGTTTTGTGTTAAACTTTAATAATAAGATTCAGCAAGAGATACCAAATGCATCAAATCAATTTGTAGACGGTACAGCGCCAATATCATCAACCGGATTTACTTTTTCTAACTTAACAAGTTGTACATTAAGAGATGATGGTTTAGGAACACTACAAATTGTAAAACAAGCAAATGGCGTAATTGAAGTAGTTGAAAATAATATTGGTACAGTAAATTATGAAGATGGTGTAGTCAATATTAACAGCTTTAAAGTGTCTGCTTTTGAGGGTGCAGCCATAAGTGTAACTGCAACACCTGCAAACAGAACAGTCAAATCAGATAAAAATATTATATTAAGTTATAATCAAACACCGTCTATTAATATAATTCAAGAGAGAGTATAATGCGACAAATAGAGGATAAACTTTCTTTATTTGTCAAAGAACAGTTTCCAGCATTCTATAATGAAGAAGGAGAAATGTTTCAAATATTTCTTCGAGCTTACTATGAATTTTTAGAACAAGAAAACCAAACATTAGATTTTTCACGTAATCTTTTAGAATACTTAGACATAGATAAAACAACTGCAGAGTTTTTAGAACACTTCAAACGAACATATCTATCTCAACTACCAGGATTGATTCAATCAGATGATAGGCTTACCATTAAAAATATTATGGACTTCTATCGTGCCAAGGGTACACCTAGAGCAGTACAATTATTATTCAGACTTATATTTGATGAAGCAATAACTATAAACTATCCATATGAAGATGTAATAAAACCTTCTACATCTAATTTTAAATTACCAAGATATCTTGAAGTGTATGCAGAAGATATAGATAAACTTGTTGGTCTTAAAGGTATTGAAATAGTTGGAAGCGCTAGTGGAGCTAAGGCTTTTGTAGAAACAATAAGTACCAGATTATTAAATAGAGTAAAAGTTCATGTATTGAATCTTTCTAACTTAAGAGGTAATTTCTTAAGAGGTGAAATAATAGCTAAGTCATCAGATGGATCAACTGATGGTATGCCAGTAGTTACTGGTTCGTTATCAGATATCAATATTACACTTGGAGGAAGTGATAATAAAGTTGGTGATATTTTTGATGTAGTTTCTGCTTCAGGTAAGCTAGGTCAAGCAAGAGTTACTGCAATTGCTGATGCAACTGGACTAGTTGACTTTGAATTAGCAAATGGTGGATTCGGTTTTTCAAAAGATGCCAATGTTACATTCACTGATGTCAACGATCAAAACCTACAAGTAAACAATTTAGTTAGTTCAGCACAATCCGTTAGCAATGTTCATATTATATTAGATGCTAATGCACGCCCATTATTTGCTGTAGGTGATAGTATAACAGTTGACACATCAGATGCTAATGGAGTAATTTCAGCCATAGGTAATGCAACCAATGCAGCAGGTGATGCTCCGAATACTCACATTATTGTAAACAATATGTTTGGTTTAATCACAACTAATGACAAGATAGCAAACTCTACTAATGGTAACGCTAACGTAACACAGGTAACATTAGACGATAATTTATGGTCATTAAGAGTAGCTAATGCTGAATTCTTAAACTTTGAGACAGTAGAACAAGAAGTAGAATCTGTTAATGTAACAAGTGCAACAGACTTTAACAATGATATATTAAAGTATTTAACTCCTAATACAGATAGTCCACACTGGACAGACACAGCTTCTAATGCAGACACCAATCCACAAAAGGCTCCTACAGTACAAGGACTTACATCAGGAGGAACAGTAGTAGCTAATGGATATATTATAAACACAAATATTGGAACAGGTACTAATAAGATTACAGTTGCTTTGGTGTCTGGATCATTTGCAAATCAAATAACATTACCAATAACATTAGCTAGTGCTGGACATGGTTTTGAACTCAATGAAAAGATAGATGAAGAAAACGAAGTAACTTTGGAAGTTACAGGCGTAACAGGAAGTTTTGGAGCTGATGGATCAGGAGTTATAGTAAAAGGTGATGAAAGTGGAGCAAATGGTTTATTGTTAACATCAAACAGTTCTGTCATGACATTAAGTGGATCATTTGGTACATTTACAAGTAATGATAATATTGTAGTAGTTTCATCAACAGCAAATAATAGTACTGCTAATGTTACTGGTATTAACATTACTAACTCAGGAGCTAATGGTCAGGTATCTACAGTATCAGCATCATCATTGAATTTAAGTGATGTGGTCGGTGAATTCAATAATGGTAAAAAAGTAAAAGGAAGAAGAACAAATGCAATAGCAACAATATCTAGTCCAGCTACTCAAACAGGAGCTGCATCGGTAAGGTTATTAGGAAACGGTACTTCTACTGCATCTATATTTGATACTGCTAATCTATCTGTAACTGCAACAGTTATAGGAAGCAATACTACTAATGTAGGATTTAAAACTACTCGTTTCTCTAATGGAAACATAGGAGCATTTCATAATAATGCTGCAGCAGTAATAAGAGGTCATACTACAAATACGGTTGCAAATGTTACAGCAGTAGGAACAGGTACAGGAGCAGACTTTAGTATAGGTACATTAGAAAATGAAGACAGCATTACAATTTATACAGACTTTGTTGGAGAAAACAATGTAGCTAATGTTGCTTATCTTGATTGTGTAATTGATGGAGGTAATAGTGGAGTTGGTTTTTTACAAGATGTAGAAATAGAATCTGGTGGAACTGGATATGACGTTAATCAAATAATAACCTTTTCAGCTGGAGGAGCTGGTGGCGGCTTACCAACTACAAACGCGACAGCTAAAGTTACGGCCGTAGATGGATCCAATGCTATTACAGGTTTACAAGTAACTAATCAAGGATCAGGATTCTTTTCTAACTCAGCACCAACATTACCAGACAATGGTGGAGGAACAGAGGCAAACGTAACTCCAATATTTAACTTTGGATATGGATTTCCAAAAAGTAAAGACGGAGACTTTAACAATATTTTAGATACAGTTTTAAGTAAACTAAGTGGAAATGTAGGAACAATATCATCTTTATCAAGTATAAACCCAGGTAATAATTATAACTTTGATCCTTTTGTATCAGTATATACTCCAAGTATAGCTAAGTTTGATAGAAGAGATTTAGTATTAAACTTATCAGATATGGCTAATAATTCAGGTATAGTAATAGACTTTGTTATAGGAGAAACTATAAATCAAACAGTATCAGTTACTTCACAAGTAGCTACTGCTTCTGGAGGATTTGCTATAACTGGTGGCCCATTAGACGGTACATCAGCAAATAATAAAGTAATCAATGACTTAGCTGGTACAACTGTAATTCAAACACAACAAATAGGAGATGGTAGTAATTCAAACACAACTATAACAACACTAGGAACAATATCTTCTGGAAACTCGACTGCAGTAGTACTTAAAGATTTAAGAGTAAAAACAGATGTTAATGGAACAGTATCATTCAGTACTTCATGTACAACTCCTTTCTCAACAACTGTAGACAGCGGTGCTATTACTTTTGTTGAGCCTGGAGCACAAATTAATTCAATTACAGCAATAGCTGCAACTATTACATCTCTAGGAACTGTAGATGAATCTGCTATTGCAAAAGGACAAGTTTATAAGTTTAACAATAATGAAGATGGAACAGGTGATGTTGGTATAAGAAGACTTTCATTTAGTGTTGGCTTTAATGATTCTGGTACTATTTCAGGTGCTGCATCAGGAGCAGGTGGAACTATAGATTCTATATATGAGGACCTAGCTACAAGACCTATAGGTGATAATGCTGTAATAAATGCTGATGCTAGAGCTGCTAATGGTATTGTAACAGATGTAGAGGTTATTAATAGTGGTATTGGTTATCAACATAATGCTAATCTAACACTTCAATCAACTAATACAGCACAACAAATTATAGTAAGTGGTTTAGCTAATGTAACTACTACTGGTGTTGGAGAAGGTTTCTGGGCTTCAAAAGAATCATTTTTAAACACAAAATTTATACATGACAATGATTTTTACCAAACTCACTCATATGTTATTGAATCTGCGTTGTCTTTAAATAAATATAGAGATATACTATTAGATTCCACTCATATAGCAGGAACAAGACTGTTTGGTAGACTCTTTAAAGAAAGTAATGCTAATGTTGCAATTACAGTATCTAATAATGAGATACAAACTATAAATAGTAATTCGGGTGCAATATTGTCAACGGTAAAAACATAATGGGAAAATTAGTAACATCAAATTTTAACTCTCACAATGCAAAGCAGTTTGTGGAATCTATAACTGAAAGTGCAAATAGTATATATTATGTTTTTATAGGAAAGCATATAGACTTTGATGGAGGAATAACTCCAACGCAAAACAATTCACCAGAAGGAACTTTTTACGAACCATACAGAGATATGATATATGGTAAGCATGTAACTGATAGTGATATAAAACACATGATTGCAAATAATGCATGGACATCAGGAACAGTATATGCTCAATATGATCACAGAGATGGAGATTTAAAAAACAAACAATTCTTTGCACATGTTGAAGAGGCTAATGGAGACTTTAGTGTATTTAAGTGTCTAGGAAATAATAAAGGAGCTCCATCAACAGAACCACCATCAGCATCACAAACTTCACCAGATGATGAAATATACATTACAACAGCAGACAAGTATCAATGGAAACTAATGTACGAGGTTCCATTAGCAACATATAATAAATTTAGTACAGCTAAAAAGTTTCCAATAGTAGATCATGCAAATGTATCAGGTAATGCAGTATCAGGAGCTATTGATTTTGTAACTGTAAATGATGGTGGTGTTAGATATAACAGTGTAGCTAATGGAGTTATTAAAGCTACTAATATAGGTGGCGAACCTAGAATGATTGAGATTGAATCATTAGTAAGTGCTAATCTTACCATTACATCAAACTCTACAGTATCAGGAACTTTTGCAAGTGCGGAGCCTATTGAGCTAGCAGGTAAATTTGCAAATGGAGATTTATTAGACAGTAACAATCAACCATCAACAACAAGCAGAGCAGGATACGATGCATCAGCTCGACCATTTACTAACGTAGTAGCAACCGCAGTAGTCGTTGAGTCAAACACAACTCATTTAAGAACAGTAGATATATCTGGAAACTTTTTCATTAACAAAAGTAATGTTATTGTAAGAGGTAGTACAAGTAATGCTACTGCTATAATATCAGATAGAGTATCAGACACTTCTTCTGTATCATCTAACAATCAGTTTTATAAAGGATCAACATTTTACATAGCATCAGGTCCTGGTGCTGGTGCAGCTTCACAAATAGAAGATTATATAGTAACTGGATCAGCAAGAAGAGTGCTACTAGCTAACAGTACAGGATTTTCAAATAGTTCAGGAATGATTATTGATAGTACATCAAGATTTGAAATATCTCCTACTGTAACGATTACAGGAGACGGAGCAGGAGCAGAGGCTCGTGCAATTGTTAACACTGCAATAGGTGCAGTTGATACTATTGAAGTAACTAAAAGAGGAAGCGGTTATACTCATGCTAATGCTACAGTTGTAGGTAATACTGGTATTGTAGTTATAGAAAGCGATGGGTTAGCAAATACAAGAGCTGACACTGCTAATGTAACTGTTATTATAGGTCCAAAAGGAGGCCATGGCTCAGATCCAATAAATGAATTGTATTCAGATACAGTTGGTATTTCAGTAGATTTTGCTAATAGTCAAGGCGGACAAATACCTGCAACCAATGACTTTAGACAAATAGGAATCTTAAAAGATCCATTATTCAGTAACGTAGTAATAACATTAGCTAATACAACTACATCAGGTGGAGCAACAGCAACAGGTACTGCTTTCCAAGATGAAGAAGTTGTTACACAAAATACTTCTGGAGCATTTGGTGTAGTAACATCAAGAGGTGCAGGTACAATAAATTTATCAAATGTATATGGTCAATTTGTAACAACTACAGATGCAAATACAACACATAACATTAAAGGTGGCACATCATTAACAGTATCAACCATATCAGATTTTCAAACTAATGAAAGAGGAAGTTCTAGTTTTACACAGTTTGATCAAAGATTAAGACTGACTGGATTGCAAGTTTCTACTAGTGAAGCAGATTTTCAAGTTGATGAAGTTGTAAATCAACCTGAAACTGGTGCGACAGGTAGAGTACATACTATAAATACTACTGCAACAGCTAATGTTTTATCACTTACCAACGTAAAAGGTAATTGGGGTACAAGAGATACTGGTGAAACAGATGGTAATGAATTTGATGGAGCTGATAGTAAAGCAAGCGGTCACGTAACAGGAAAAGCTGGACCAGATATAGTACCACATACTGGTGAAATAATTTACATAGAAAATATAAATGCAATTACTAGAGACGATGATCAAACAGAAAGAATAAAATTAATGATTGAGTTTTAGAGGAACAAATGGGAATAGAAACAGACTTAAATGTAAATCCGTACTTTGATGACTTTGATGAAACCAAAGATTTTCATAGAGTCTTATTTAAGCCAGCAGTACCTTTGCAGGCTAGAGAACTTACAACACTACAAACAATATTACAAAACCAAGTAGAAAAGTTTGGTCAATTTACATTTAAAGAAGGATCAATAGTTAAGGGCTGTACTTTTACATACAATAGAGATATTGAGTACGCTAAAATATTAGATAAAGATTCTACCGGACTAGATGTAAATGTTAATCTTTTTGGTGAAGGAGATTACTTAGTAAGTAGTCAGAACTTGGTTGCTAGAGTTGTAACTACAGCGAGTGGTTTAGAAACACAAAACCCAGACCTAAACACACTATTCTTTAACTATCTCAATACAGGTAATGGAGTAAGTTCAAACACAACCTTCTTAAAAGGTGAAGAACTAAAAGTTATTGCAGCATCATCAGGTGTTGAAAGTGTTACATTTACAGGTATACCTAGTGATGTATTTGTTAATAACAACGACACGATTTCAGTAACAACAAACTTATCTGGATCTGGATTCTCTGGTAACGTAGTAACTACTGATAACACCAATATATTTTCCTCAGTAAAAGTAAATGCTAATGGTACTGGATTTACTGCTGATGATTTACCAAGTCCAACTATTGTAGCTGCTAATGGTGGAGTAATCACTCAAGGGAACTCTACTTCAAATTCTACATTTGATTTTGCAAATGCTCTATCAAATGGTTCAATAACAACTTCAGTTACTTTAAACAAAATAGGACTCGTAACAGTTGCAGATAGTGATTTTGAGACTGATACATCAAACACAGAACTACTAGTAACAGGTAAAGCGTTCCAAATGAATGTACAAGATGGCGTCATTTTCCAAAAAGGAACTTTCCAACGTTTTGCTGAACAATCTATTATTGTATCAAAATATACAAATAAACCTAACGAACTTGCAGTTGGTGTTACAACAGAAGAGTCCTTTGTTAATAGTAGTGTCGATACAAGTCTATTAGACAATGCATCAGGATTCGCTAATGAAAATGCACCTGGAGCAGATAGATTAAAATTAGTACCTACATTAACAGTTAACACTATTGCTAATGGTATCTCATCAAACAACTTCTTAAGATTAGTTGAGTTCCAACATGGAATGCCAATAAAGCTAAATTCACAAGCAGCATTGTCTGGACTTGGAGAAGTTTTAGAAAGAAGATTGTTTGAAACAAGTGGTGACTATGTTGTACAACCTTTATCACTTGGATCAGAAAGAAACTTTTCTAACAGTGATATGGTAACGATTGGAGTTGGAGCAGGAATAGGATACAACAAAGGTAAAAGATTTGAATTAGTAAACACTAGTAGAATAAACTTACCTAAGGCTACAACAACTGAAACATCTAAGAATCAAGAAGTATCAATTAACTATGGAAACTATGTTGAAATAGATGAAATGATTGGTGAGTTTGGTATAGAAAATAATGACAGAGTGCTTATTATGGGCACTGCTATGAACTCTATTACTAATCAAAATGATTCAGAATCACTAAGTTCAAATACTAATGTAAAATTTACAACATCTAATACAACATTACAAACAGGCAGCACAATTAGTAATGTAGTTGGTCTTGCTAGAGTAAGAGCAATAGAAACTGTAAGCAGTGATCCTAATTTAAGAACTTCAAAATATAATTTATATCTATATGATATATCTATGAATACTGGTAAGTCTTTTGAAAAACATGCAAAATCTATATTCCACTATTCAGCTAATGAGTATACTGGACGTTTATCTCAAGTAAACTTAGGAAGTATTGATACAGGTAATCAAACCGCAACTCGAAGAGGTATAGCAGACTTAGTGTTAAAAGGCGGAAAAGCAAGAATATTAGATAATGGCCCAAATCAAAAAGACCTAATATTTCCAGTGGGTCAAGTTGGTATTAAAGAAATTACCGAACCAGCTAGCTTTGTTTATGAAGCTGTTAATGCGATTGCACAGTTTGCAGCAACTGGTAAAGCTGAACTACAATTGATTGGATCTGAAAATTTTAACTTTGGAAAATCAGATATAACTTTAAGCGATTCACAAGAAAATGAATTGATAATGGTATCAAATGAAACTCAACTTGCAGCTGATAATCTTGATAATAGTTTTACATCAGCAGCAAGTCCAGTTCTTTCAAATGTTGATACTTCAGATATTGTTGAGGGCGATTATGTTACTGTAGCTAATAGTAGTGGTGGATCAGGTATCTTCCAAGTTCTAAAAAAATCAAACGCTAAGTTAACAGTTGATAGAAATGTAGGATTAGGTACTTGTAATTCTCTAAAAATAACATATCCTGAAGGAAAAGTCATATCTCTTAAAAATAGAACAACTGCATCTGCAAATGTAGAATCAAACGGTCAAACATTAAACATTGATTTGGGAAGAGGTTTAGCAGGAACGATGAACTTTACCTTAATGCATAATAGAAAAGAAACAAGTTCCGCAGGTATAGTAAAAAATTATAAAACATCTGATGTAGTAATATATGCTACAAACAATGCAACTACAACTTCTGGTCCATGGTGTCTAGGTATTCCAGATGGACATAAGTTAGTTTCAGTTCACAGACATACAGCTAATGTTGTATTAGCAGATGTAGCCACAGCTATTTCAAATGGCCAGATGGTTGATGTAACAAAAGAATTCAAATTAGATAATGGTCAACAAGGTGCTAAGTATGGGCTATCAAGTTTAAAACAAAGGTCAGGAAGTACATTAACAATAGGAACACATGACACACTAGCTGTTAAATTTAGACACTTTGATATAGGATCTGGTTCTGGATATGCGTCATTTAATTCATATAAACCTCTTATAGAAACAACTGGAGCTACTGCTGAAACACCTTCAGCTACAAAAATAGCAACAGCTACTATTCCAATATTTACATCTAAATTATCAGGAAGACAATTTAACTTAAGAGACTGTATAGACTTTAGACCATATGTAGCAAACACTGCAACCAAAGAAGGCGCGTTTGGATCTACAGCTACATTTAACCCATCTAATACAGAAAGCATTTCATCTAGTCAAAAGATATCTTCACCAAATCAATTATGGACATCAGATATTCAATACTACTTACCAAGAAAAGATAGACTAGTTATTGAGGATGGACACTTGCATATTGTAAAAGGTATACCAAGCACATCACCAGAATTACCTCATAAACCTATAAACGCTATGCAGCTAGCTACAATAGATGTACCAGTGTACCCTTCGTTAGATGTTATATCAGCTGCAGCATTTAAAAGACCAGACTTAGGTGTAACAATAAAAGCAACTCAATTAAAAAGATACACAATGCGTGATATCAAAAAGATTGATAAAAGAGTAAACAATTTAGAATACTATACTTCATTAAACTTCTTAGAAAAGCAAACAGCTGATCAAGTGATACCAAGTAGAGCAAATGCTACAATCAATAGATTCAAAAATGGATTTTTAGTTGATAACTTTGCAAGTCCTACAACAGGTAATCCATTAAACACAGAATTCAAAGCTGGCTTTGATGTTGCTAGAAAACTTTTAACTCCAAGATTTGAACAGTATAACATTCCTATGAAATTTAGAGCTGGATCAAATCAAATACAATATGGAGATGTTCATATAACTAATCACACATTAAGAAAGATTATTGAACAACCAAACGCAACACAAAATAGAAGATGTACTTCAGCTTATTGGCAATATAATGGTGATCTACAACTATTTCCTGACTACATAAGTGATACAGATGTAACACATAATCCAGAACAACAAATACAAATTGATGTAGACGTTGCTCATGGAACAATGGCACTATTAGAAGAATTAAATAAAATAATACCAATACAATCTACTTCTCAAGAAGTTATAGATGAAGAAACAACTACAAACTTAATTGGTTCAGTAATCAACCCAGGAGGTGAAACTAGAACCGATACATATGAAACAGTAACAACACAAACAATAAAAGAAACTACAACAGGTTTAAAAGTTGAAGATACAAATACAACTAAAGTAGTTGGAGAGTTTGTAAGTAATATTGCATTCCAACCTTACATGCCAAGTGTACCAGTCAGATTTATTGCATTAGGATTAAGACCAAACTTAAGACATTATCCTTTCTTTGATGACGTACCGGTTAGCGCTGATACCGCTCCTGGTATAGTTGAAAATCTAGAAACACCTGATATAGCTGAATTAAGAGCATTGTCATCAGTTAGAGCTGGAAAAATGATTGTAAGAAATGGTTTATTTGGTGATCCACTAACAGCTAACAGCTCAGGTGGATTAGCTGGAATATTCCAAATACCAGCTAGAACATTCTTTGCAGGTGAAAGAAAGTTTACATTAGTAGATGTTGATAAACTATCACAAATAAAAGATACTGTATCTGTAGCTACAGGTAAACTAAATTGTTTTAACTTTGCAATAGAAAAAGGTGATGTAGTACAAAATACAAGAGAACCAATTTTTTCAAATGAACTACTTGGATCATCAACATTTAGTTCAACAAGCAACACTACTTTCGAAGATGTTGTAACACTACCACCAGATGACGATGGTGTCGTAGGAAATACTAATCCTGGAGATGGCGATGTAGATGATAGACTGCCTCCATGTGATGATATTGAACCACCAGATGAAAGATTTTTTGAACCTGGTGATACAGATGGTGACGATCGTGATACTGGTGGAAGAAGACAGGCAGGAAGATTACGTCCTTGTAGAGAATGTCCAGAAGCATACTTAGAAGATTTAGCCGATAGAGGTATTAACTCACACACAAGACGACATAGAACTGGATTAACAGAAAAAGAATTCTTCTGTGCAAGATTTGTTGACCCATTAGCTCAATCATTCTTATTACAAGAAACTATGTTTAACGGCTCTCCAATGGGTTACCTTAAAAAAGTTGATTTATACTTTGCAGGTAAGAATCCAAGTTTAGGATGCTTTGTAGAAATAAGAGAAGTTAAGAATGGTCTACCATCTGATAAGATATTACCATTTGGTAAAATTGCAATTAAAGCTAAAGATATAAATGTATCTGCTGACGGTAGTGCTAAAACAGAGATTATTTTTAAATCTCCAATTGCTGTAGAAACAAATAAAGAATATGCATTTGTTGTTAAGCCAATGGCTAACAACCCAGAAACAAAATTGTGGACAGCTAAAGCAGGTCAGAAAGCAATACTAGAGGGCGGAGCATCAGGCGAAGCAATTAACCAAGACTGGGGTTCAGGATCCATGTTCTTATCAAGTAATGATAGAACTTGGACACCATACTTAGATGAAGATGCTAAGTTTACATTATATGCATGTCATTTTAATTCACAAGATGCTCATGTTGAATTAGAAAATGAAGATATAGAATTCTTAAAAGTATCTAATATTACAAAAGGTACAGTTAAGAAAACAGATCAATCAGGTAACTTTGTACCAGGTGAAGAAGTGTTCCAGAGTGCAACTACTGCTCAGACAAAAGCTAATGTTACTTTTGGAACAGGAAATAGTCAAATAGTTGCAGGTACTGGTTTAGATTTATCAACTATAGGTGTAACTGTCGGAGATATGATAGTAGTCAAAAATGCTAACAGCCATCATGATGTAGTTGAAGTAAAAGCTGTAGCGGCAGCAAAAATCACTGTTAAAGGATCACCAAACATTTCTGAGACAACAGCTGATGCTGGATCAATATTAGTTGTACCAACAGGAAGATTCTCACAATTAGAATCTAATACTGGTACAGTTATGGTAACAGAAAGTTCAGCAGAATCAGGTAAAGTGTTTGCAAATGGTTCAGGTAATACATTAATAGGTTGTGATAGTGGAGCTACTGCTACTATTGATAGTATAGAAGATACAAATATAACATATCACGAACCAAGATTCTATAATAATGTTCCTAATAGAACATCTATAACTACCAAGATAAGAGGCATGCACTCTGCTAATAGTGATTTAACAAGTTATAAGAGAATAAGAACTAATGATAGAAACTTCCCTGCTCAAGCAATTAAGATTGCAAGTAAATCAAATGAAATAGTAAATCATAGTGGTGCTAAATCATTAAGAGTCAAACATATATTTAGTTCAGATAATTTATATGCATCACCATTTGTTGATATGCAATCACAATCATTATTAGTATATGAAAATGTTATTAACAATGACACAACTAACGAACACTTAACTGGTCAAGGATCTGCTGCAGCAAAATATGTTTCAAGACAGATAACATTAGGAGAAGGACTTGATGCTGAAGACCTAAAAGTATTTGTAAATGCTTACAAGCCATCAGGAACGGATATTAAAGTTTATGCAAAAGCTATTAACCAAGCAGATGAGATAGGATTTGATGATGGTGTATGGTCACAATTACAGATAGTAGATAACAAAGATAAAATTAGCTCATCAGAAAACAGAGGTGACGTAGTTGAGTATACATTTGAATTTAATGATGCACCAGCGTCAACAGTACAAACAGGTACAGTAACATTCTCAAATGCAAGCACAACAGTTACGGGTGACGGAACCAATTTCCAAGGAAGTAATAATGGTATAGGAACCAATGACGGAGACTTTGCAGTAGGTGATTTAGTTAAAATAAACAATCCTCCTTTTGATGCAAATACTAATTATCAAATTTCTATG
>Ga0160423_10001805_pt1 | contig 17903 bp, 15 predicted proteins | sample CRUFie14St8metaG_FD_108191 | JGI IMG/M metagenome (GOLD analysis project Ga0160423, IMG submission 108191) | Marine microbial communities from the Costa Rica Dome - CRUD Field 142mm St8 metaG | ecosystem: Environmental > Aquatic > Marine > Oceanic > Photic zone | place: Costa Rica: the Eastern... | reverse complement strand
TCCTGTTGGCATTATGTACTTTGACATGGTTTTCGACTGGCATATTGGTAATAGCGGACAGCAATGTTTTAACGATGGGACTAGGCGTCATTTTATTACTTTATTGTTTTAGTTGGTTTTTGAAGTTTAAAATTCCAACACCAGGCGCAAATGAAAGATGGCTTAATCCAATTATGGGTGGATTAACAGGAGTGAGCACCGGTTTAACAGGCACGTTTGTTGTCCCGGGAATTTTATACTTACAAAGTATGATGCTGGACCGACACGCATTGGTGCAAGCTATGGGGTTATGTTTCAGTATGGCAACGATATCACTTGGTGTTTCCCTTGGTGGAAGAGGTATTTTAGATTATGGTTTGGTATTTATATCGAGCGCGATGGTTATCCCTGCCTTAATTGGGATGTGGTTAGGGGCGCGTGTACGGTCTATTATCAATGAAGCCTTGTTCAGGAAACTGTTTTTCCTATCACTCTTTGCGATTGGTGTTTGGATTATAGTAAACGCACTCATTAAGCTAGGTTTGATTTAGCCGCCGCCTATCTTGGGTAAGAATGTAATTTCACTGTCCGGTTGTAGATCTTCTAGGAACGCATCCTGGTAGATGTCGCCATCTATAGAAAGGGAAAGAGTGCCGTTGTCAATTTCCGACCCAAGCCCTGGATATATTTCATCCAACTGCCGTATCAGCTGCCTCACGTTTGAAACGAAAATTTCAAATTCGCTGACCCCACCAGTATACGATTTACTAATGGAGTCAGTTAATAATACGCGTACCACGTACCTTGCTCCTTACTCGGCAGCTTCTTTTACATTAGCCTGATCTAGCGCCGCAAGAAGGCGTGGGGGAGACATAGGCAATGCTGACATTCGGACACCTGTTGCGTTCTCTATAGCATTAGCCACAGCTGCCATCGGGGGTACAATAGGAACTTCACCAACACCTCTTACGCCATAGGGGTGTCGATCGTTTGGCACCTCAACTATGACAGCATCTATCATGGGCAAGTCAGAAGCAACTGGGATCCGATAGTCAAGAAAACCTGGATTATCTAACTTTCCCTTCGAGTTATAGATGTACTCTTCGTTGAGTGCCCAACCTATACCCTGTGCTGCGCCGCCTTGAATTTGGCCCTCAACATATGAAGGGTGTATTGCGCGTCCTACATCTTGTATTGCGGTATATCGGAGGATTGTTACGTTGCCTGTTTCTGGGTCAACTTCTACGTCACAAATGTGCGTTGCAAAAGCTGGTCCTGCCCCTTGTACGTTCTGTGCGTTGTGTCCACAAATAGGCCCGCCTGTTTTATTAGCTTGTCCTGCGAGACTGGAAAGTGAAAGCGGTTCGAAATCCCCGACGTTCGAGCTTGCAGGTTTTGCGTGCCCGTCGTCCCAGATTACCGCCTCGGCATCAACTTCCCAAATTTTTGCAGCTCTCTCACAGAGTTGGCGGACAGCGTCCTTCGCTGCCTCTACAACCGCCAGCCCAGTTGCAAATGTAACTCGAGATCCGCCTGTCACAAAGTTGTAGCCAACTGAAGCTGTGTCGGCGACAATTGGACGAACTTTATCATAATCTATTCCCAATGTCTCAGCAGCCATAAGAGCCAATGACGCTCTAGAACCCCCAATATCAGGGCTTCCTGATATAACAACCGCGGTACCATCTTCGTTAATATTTACAGTTGCACTTGATTCGCCACCAATGTTAAACCAGAAACCCGATGCCACACCGCGGCCCTGATTAGGCCCTAGAGGAGATAGATAATGGTCGTGCTCAATCGCAATATCAAGAGTTTGCTCATAGCCAATTTCTCTAAAAGTTGGTCCATATGCGGCTTGTGTACCCTTTTTTGCAGCGTTTAGCTTCCTGATTGTTAAGGGGTCAATGCCAAGCTCCTTGGCAACTTCATCTATAATGCTTTCTGCGCCAAAAGCAGAAATTGGGGCACCCGGTGCCCTGTAAGCTGCGACCTTCGGTCTATTCACAACGACATCATACCCGTTGATATAAACGTTTTTTATATCGTAGGGTGCGACGGCGCACATGCATGCAGGGCCAGCGGGTGCGCCTGAAAATGCACCGGCTAGGAGCTTGTTACTACCTTCTACAGCCGTTATTTTACCGTCTTTTTTTGCGCCTATTTTATAGGTCATCGACCCTCCGGACGTTGGTCCGCTGGCCCGAAACACTTCCTCTCGGGTCATTATCATTTTAACTGGCTTACCTGACTTCTTTGATAACAGGGTTGCAAGCGGTTCAAGATAAACAACTGTCTTCCCGCCAAAACCGCCACCAATCTCAGAAGGGGTGACCCTAATAGAGGACGTAGGCATGCCAAGTAATTGCGCGACAAACGCTCTTACTTGGAACTGCCCTTGAGTACAGCACCATATCTGAGCCTGTCCGTCTTCCGTTACGGAAGCAACTACAGCGTGTGGTTCTATATATCCTTGATGGACCGCCTCTGTTTTATAAGAGCGTTCAATAATGATATCAGCTTCCTCAAATCCCTTCTTTGTATCACCGAGGCTAAATTCCACAAATTTTGCTATATTGGTTGGACCATCTATTGTTATTCCCGACGGAACCATATCTTCGTGCAGGATAGGGGCACCGTCTTTCATAGCCTCATCTACGTCTATGACATGTGGTAGGACTTCATAATCAACCTTAATGAGCTCTAAAGCAGCTTCAGCGATTTCTGCAGTGGTTGCTGCAACGGCTGCCACGGCGTGCCCATCATAAAGAGCTTTTTCCCGAGCCATAATATTACGTGTCATGTCCTTGTAGTTAATCATCCCTTCGCCTGCAGCTTTCAATTCGGGAGATTGATCCTTAAAATCTTTTGAGGTGATGATCGCTTTAACGCCGTTTAACGATTCTGCGTCAGAGGTATCAATTGACTTTATTATAGCATGTGCGTGGGGACTACGAAGAACACGCCCGTGTATCATGCCAGAAACGCTGAAGTCAGACCCAAATTTTGCTCTGCCAGTTACTTTGTCATGGCCATCGGGTCGAATTTGTCTTGTGCCGACCCACTTATATTTGCGATTCTCGCTGCTCATTTGGAGTCCCCTCTCATGTCAGCGGCAGTACTCATCACCGCTCTAACAATTTTGTCGTATCCGGTGCATCGACATAAATTACCCGCCAGCCAATAACGGACTTCAGTTTCTGTTGGGTTGTTGTTTTTTTCAAGAAGGGCTTTCGCGGCGACTAGGACGCCTGGCGTGCAGATACCACACTGCAGGGCTGCTTCTTCTAAAAACTTTTGCTGGAGAGGGTGAAGATTCTCACCATCGGCCATTCCCTCAATCGATTCGACTGTTTTACCGTCGCATTCAGCACCTAAAACTAAACATGCGCAAACAAGCCGGTCATCCACCATTACGCTGCAGGCTCCGCAGTCCCCTGAGGCACAACCTTCCTTGCTTCCCGTGAGGTTTAGCTCGTCTCTTAAGACGTCTAAAAGAGTCTGCCGAGTTGAGCACAAAAACTCTGTTGGCTCTCCGTTCAGTGTCATTGATATATGATGCTTTGCCATTATACTTTGTTCCCCGCTCTATCAGCTGCAATTTTCACTACTCTTTTCCCCAACACGCCGGCTACTTTTGTTCTATATTCGACTGTCCCTCTTTTATCGTCTATTGGGTTACAAGCGGCTTGGCATGCTGCGTCCAATGCTGACATTGCTTCCGGCTCTAACTTTGTTCCAATAATTGCGTTAGCCGCATCTTCAACTACGAGGACCGTAGCAGCTACCGCACCTAGTGAGATTTTTGCCGATGTCACTGTACCGGAGTCATCAAGCGTTAACGCGGCACCGCACCCCACAACAGCAATATCCATTTCTGTTCTTGGTATTAGGCGTAAATATGCATCGCCCCCGTTGGACGGTTTAGCTGGTAGATTAAAGCTAACGATAAACTCGCCTTTCTTTAAGTTTGTTTTACCTGGACCGGCTGTTATTTCCTCCACAGGAAGCGTCCGGCGTCCATCTGGGCCGGCAATATTTGCTGTCATACCCGCAGCTACCATAGCTGGGACACTGTCGCCAGCTGGTGAAGCATTACATAGGTTTCCACCTAATGACGCTCTACCTTGGATTTGAGTTGAGCCAATTAAATCCCACGCCTCGATAACACCTGGCCAATCCGCCGTAATGTCGTCGCGCTCGTGTGCTTCTGCGCCGGCCACGGCCGCCCCAATTGTGTAGCTGCCGTCAACATTTTTCGTTAACTCCCGCGTTTCATCTATATGTTTGATGTCTACTATGACACTCGGGTCGATCATGTGGGCGCGGAGCTGTACGAGAAGATCCGTTCCCCCAGCTAAAATCTTGGCATTGCCGTCGGCACCTTGCAGCAACTTGACTGCTTCGTCTACGGTTTCAGGCTTCCGAAATTGGATTGATTCCATTTTTATTTTTTCCCCCTTGGGTTTGTATGCTACAGGCGCAAAATTCATGTATACTCGGAGCAAGCCTGAAGCAAAACATAAACACTAACCGTCATTATATAATTTTATTTGAACTAATGACAAATCTTTTTGAGCCATAGCTACCGTGCATCTATCGAATAATCGCAACTAATTAATAAGCAACTCGACTGTGGCCGGTCTAAGCGATTCATCTGCCGTTGAAAAGTGACCGACTTGTCGCACCCATTTCTACTTTATTGCTCAACACCTGTCGATATCTATCAATTTTTTGGCAATTCTAACTCTACTAGTTTTGACCAATAAGAGGCGCCTAGAGGAAGAACTTCGTCATTGAAATCGTACTTTGGATGATGGAGTGCGGGATCGTTGTCTGTTTTGCCTCCTCCTATCCATATAAAGGCTCCAGGCCGTTCTTGAAGCATGTAGGAAAAGTCTTCCCCTCCCATTGTTGGAGGAATGTCTGCGTCAATCATTGATGGATCTACTACTTCTTTAGCAATCTCTATGGCACGTTTAGTTTCCTGTTCATGATTGACGGTGGCAGGGTATCCGTGTTCATACTCCAGCTGAATATCTACGCCGTGCATTTTTTCAATACCCAAACATAGATCTTTGATGCGTTCCTCAACGAGGCCCCGCACATCTGGGTCAAAAGTCCTTATGGTCGCGCACATTTCAGCGGCTTGTGAAATTACATTATGCGCGCTGCCCGCGTGAAACATCGTGACGCTAACAACCGCGGATTTGATTGGGTCAACATTTCGGGAGACGATAGTTTGTATTGCAGTATACAATTGAACGCCAATTGCGATCGGGTCTTTTCCCATGTGCGGTTGTGCAGCATGGCAGCCCTGCGCATTTATTGTAACTTTTGCCATATCTACTGCTGCCATTAATGGGCCAGGACGTATAGCAAACGTTCCTGCCGGCAAGTCGGGAGAATTATGCATGCCCCAGACAGTATCACACTCAAATTTATCAAATAGACCTTCCTCAACCATCACTCGGCCGCCGCCGCCGCCTTCTTCAGCAGGTTGAAATATAAAGTGTACCGTCCCGTCAAAATTTTTGGTTTCGGCTAAATACCTCGCCGCGCCAAGTAGCATAGTTGTATGCCCATCATGGCCGCACGCATGCATTTTGCCTGGGTTTGTTGAACGATGTTTAGGAGTGCCTTCTTCGTCCATAGGAAGCGCATCCATATCAGCTCTAAGACCGATAGACCTTTTGCTGTTGCCAGATCCTCTTAGGACGCCGACAACACCGGTGGTTGCTATATTGCGATGTACCTCGATTCCCCATGCCTCCAGTTGTTGCGCTACTAGATCAGATGTTCTGTGTTCCTCGAATCCTAATTCGGGGTGTGCATGGATATCCCGTCGAGTGGCAACTAGATCTTCATGAAAATCTGCAATTCGGTTGTAAATCGGCATAATGTATCCTGTCAGGTTGGTTGTTTGTATCTGTTCTTTGGAGCGATCACACAGGCTAATCGCATAATGTATTATTTATAGCTAATTAATCAAAATAAAACTTTCAGCAACACGATGGTTTGTGTTTTCATGTAAAGATTAATCAGGTCTTTGTTTTTTGCTTATTTTGCTCACTGGATATTGCAACTTGATTGAACTACGATTTTTATAAGTAAACCGTGTTACTAGGATGTTGAGTAAATGAAAAAGAAATATACTCCGCCGAAAGGTGTCACAAAACAAACTGGAGAGTTTTTAAAGAAACTGAGCGCGCTTAATTTGCCTCCGATGGTAAAATTAACGCCCAAGCAGGCAAGAGAACAGATGGAACGAAGTGTTGCAGCAAGAGAAGTAACGCAGCTCCCTGTAGCAGAAACTAAAGAGCTAAGGATTCCTGGGCCAGCTGGATTGATCCCTGCGCGCCTTTATGTTCCAAGAGATGCCAGTGCCAATCCTCCTGGATTGCTGGTTTATTATCATGGTGGGGGCCATGTTATCGGGAGTTTGTTTAGTCATGATGCTAGCGCCAGAGGGTTATGCTACAACGGAGGCTGTGCAGTTCTGTCTATTGATTACCGAATGGCGCCGGAGGATGTCTTCCCGGCATCTGTTGATGATAGTTACGCTGCGTTGGTTTGGGCTCATGAAAACGCTGAGAAACTTGGCTGTGATCCAAAAAAGATTGCTGTTGGCGGCGACAGTGCCGGGGGAAATTTAGCCGCAGTGGTCTCGCTTATAGCTAGAGATAAAAAAGGCCCGAAAATTTGTTACCAAGTTCTAATTTACCCGCTCGTTGATTACAGGTGCCAGGGAGATAGTTATAAAAAGTTTGGCAAAGGGTATGGGATATTGGAAGCCGACACCATGAAGTGGTTTCAAAACCATTATCTCGGAAAAGATGAAAAACGTCACGCCGACTGGCGTGCTTCGCCGTTGTTGGCAAAGTCGCATGAACAATTGCCTCCTGCTCTTATAATTGCCGCCGGTTGTGACGTTCTCAGGGATGAGGCTCGCAATTATGCAAGCAAACTTATTTCATCGGGGGTAGCAGTAGAGTATATAGAATATCCGGGAGTATTACATGGCTTTTTCGGTTTAACTCAAATGATAGATGAGGCAGATGCAGCAAATGTCGCAGCTGGAAAAGGTATAACTAGGGTAATGGCAGATTAAACACAGTTTGGTTAATAGATTTGAAGTAGTATTATTAACTGGGAGGACATGATGCGAGAGGCCGTCATTGTTTCGACTGCGCGGACGCCAATAGGGAAGGCGTTTAGAGGAGCTTTTAACAATACACATGGAGCCAAACTTGGCGGGCACGTTGTAGAGCACGCGGTAATCCGCTCGGGTGTTGCCGGAGAGGAAGTTGAGGATGTTATTTTTGGCTGTGGGTTTCCTGAAGGCGCTACCGGGCACAATGTGGCGAGACAATGCGCTTTGAAGGGTGGGCTCCCAGTTACCGCTGGTGGTACTACTATCAATAGATTTTGTAGTTCTGGCCTCCAAGCAATCTCAATAGCTGCTCAACGCGTTGTTATGGACCATGTTCCTGTTGCGGTAGCAGGAGGTCTTGAATCGATTAGCCTGATACAGCCCAATATGAACACTAACAATTACAAAGAAGACGGCTTGTTGCAGGAAAAGCCAGAGCTTTGGATGCCGATGATTGAAACTGCAGACAATGTCGGCCACAGATATGGCGTTTCAAGGGAGAGCCAAGATGAGTATGCTCGCGATAGTCAGCTTAAAACCGATTTAGCTCAAAAGTCTGGTTTTTTTGATGATGAAATCGTGCCTCTCGAAAGCGAGATGCTGGTTACAAATAAAGAAACGGGGGAAGTTTCGAGAAAAACAATCACCTTGCAAAAAGATGAAGGAAATCGTCCCTCAACCACATTAACTGGCCTTGCTGAGCTAAAACCTGTAAGAGGTGATGAACATTTTATTACAGCAGGTAATGCCAGTCAGTTATCCGATGGCGCTTCCGCTTGCGTTGTTATGGACCTTAAGTTAGCAGAGCAGAGAAATATAGAGCCATTAGGTATTTACAAAGGACTGGCTGTGGCGGGATGTGAACCTGACGAGATGGGCATTGGACCGGTTTTCGCCGTGCCTCGGCTTTTACAACGTTTCGGGCTCAAGATAGAAGATATTGATCTTTGGGAGTTAAACGAAGCGTTCGCCGTTCAAGTTATTTATTGTCGCGATAAACTTGGTATTCCTAATGAAAAACTTAATGTGAATGGGGGCTCAATCTCAATTGGACACCCGTATGGAATGAGTGGTGCTAGAATGACTGGGCACGCTCTTATAGAAGGGCGGCGACGAGGCGCTAAACACGTTGTGGTTACAATGTGTGTCGGTGGCGGTATGGGGGTCGCTGGATTATTTGAGGTTATTTAAAGAAAGTGAAGTTATGGATTTGATTTTAAAACCTGAAGAAGAAAAATTTCGAGATGAAGTTCGGGCATTTGTCGCTGAAAATATTACAGAAGATATCAGAAAAAAGACAATGACTGGTTTTCGTTTGGACAAGGAAGACCATGAATCTTGGCAAAAGAAACTATATGAAAAAGGCTGGATGGCGCCAGGATGGCCCGTTGAATATGGGGGTACGGGGTGGAGCCCAATGCAAAAGCATATTTTCGAGGAAGAATGCGCTGCAGGTGGCGCGCCCCCGGTAATCGCTTTTGGTGTTACGATGGTTGCGCCGGTAATCATGGCTTTTGGAAGTGATAAGCAAAAAGAATATTATTTGCCGCGTATTCTAAAGTCAGAGGACTGGTGGTGCCAGGGATATTCCGAGCCGGGTTCAGGTTCTGATTTGGCTTCATTAAGAACGAAAGCCGTGTTGAACGGCGATCATTACATAGTTAATGGACAAAAGACTTGGACGTCATTAGCGCAACACGCAAACCTTATGTTCTGTCTCGTTAGGACATCGGATGAAGGTAAACGACAGGAGGGAATAAGCTTTCTTTTAGTCGACATGAACCAGCCGGGTGTCACGGTTCAACCGATTAAAACGATTGATGGGAGCACTGAGGTAAACAATGTTTTTCTCGAGGATGTAAAAGTTCCAGTTGAAAATCGAGTGGGAGAAGAAAATAAAGGTTGGACGTATGCTAAATATCTGCTGGGACATGAGAGAACGAGTATTGCTGCTGTCGGGAGATCAAAAGCCCAAATTAAGAGATTAAAAACAATAGCGAGTGCTGAAGAGCACAATGGCACGGCGCTCATTCACGATCAGGCGTTCAGAGAAAAAATTGCGGATATTGAGATTGATTTGTTAGCGCTTGAATCACTTGTTCTTCGTGTTCTTTCAGATGAAAGTGCTGGAAAGGGGCCTGGACCAGAGGCTTCTTTCCTTAAAATTAAGGGGACAGAAGTACAGCAAGGTATAACTGAGCTTTTGATTGAAGCTATAGGTAATTACGCGCATCCATTCATTCCAGAAAGTATGGATAAAGGATGGAATGAAGAACCGATTGGACCTGAATATGCGTCTTCAATTGCCCCGCACTATTTCAATTGGAGAAAGGCGTCGATTTATGGTGGTTCTAACGAAATTCAAAAAAATATAATCGCTAAGGCTGTCCTTGGCTTTTAGAAAATGAAAGTCCAAAAGCAGATTTATCATACATAATTAAGGGATTAGCTCGAATATGAGTTTTACGTTTACCGAAGATCAGAAGTTGTTATCGGAGAGTGCAGATCGGTTTGTTCTTGATGATTATAATTTTGAGACCCGTAGGAAAATTATTGGTCAAGATGGTGGTTTTGACAGAGATAATTGGAAAAAGTTTGCTGAGCTGGGGTGGCTAGCGCTACCAATAGCGGAAGAGTATGGCGGTTTGGGGGGCTCTACAGTTGATACGGCAGTATTGCTCGAGTCGTTCGGGCGAGGATTGGTTGTTGAGCCATACCAGAGCTGTATTGTTCTGGGTGCCGAATTACTCCAATCTGCAGGAAACGTAGAACAGAAAAGTCAATATTTGCCATCAATTGCCGAAGGTAAAACACTCCTCTCGTTCGCTCATATTGAACCAACCTCACGTTTCAACCTGTGTCACATCAGAACAAGAGCGATAAAACAAGGCGATTGTTTTATTATCGATGGTGAAAAAGCGATTGTTCATAATGCTGAGACAGCGGATTATTTTATTTTATCAGCGAGAACTGAAGGTGATACAAATGATGAAGAGGGAATAACATTATTCCTTGTGCCTAGCAGTAGTAGTGGTATAGAGATGCGGTCCTACCCAACTATAGATGGTTTAAGGGCATCCGAGATTTGCTTCAACTCGGTAAAGGTCGATCAACAGCATGTTTTAGGTGAATTAAATCAGGCTGCAGAGTATATACAGAAAGTTGTGGATAGAGCCTGCGTTCTTCTTTGTGCAGAAGCGGCAGGAGCTATGGATACAGCTGTCAAATTAACTGTAGATTATATTAAAAATCGTGAACAATTTGGACAAGCTATTGGGTCCTTTCAAGTGTTGCAGCATAGAGCGGTTGAAATGCTTGGGGCTAAAGATTTTTCGAGAGCTTTAACATACCGAGCAGCGGGAGCAATAGATCAATCAAACGCGTCGGAAAGAACTCGCGCTGTTTCAGCGGCAAAAGTGGAAATGGGACGAAGTGGCAAGCTTATTGGACAAGAAGGTATACAACTGCATGGTGGCATGGGTATGACAGACGATATGCCTATTGGTCACTTTTTCAAGAGATTAACTATGATTGATGCCATTTTCGGTAATGTTGATTTTCATAAAAAACGTTTCGCACAAATTATCTAAAATAAAAATTTTAAAGGAGATTTAAATGATACCCGAGATGTCTGAGCGTTCCACTAAATTACGCGCACGGGTTCAGGAGTTCATGGATGAACACATTATGCCAAATGAGTCACTTTACTATCAGCAGATAGAAAAGGCAGATGACCGTTGGGCTTGCCCGCCAATACTTGATGAGTTGAAAGCAAAGGCAAAGGCTGCTGGCCTGTGGAATTTGTTCTTGCCAGAATCAGATAAGGGGGCAGGTCTAACCAACCTCGAATACGCGCCAATTAGTGAAGTTATGGGGCGCGTGCATTTCGGATCGGAAGTATTTAATTGTTCTGCACCGGACACTGGCAATATGGAGGTACTAGAAAGATATGCGACTGAAGAAAACAAGGAACGCTGGTTAACGCCCCTTTTAAACGGTGAAATTCGATCAGCTTTTGCCATGACTGAGCCAGCAGTGGCCTCCTCTGATGCGACGAATATAGAATCCAGCATTGTTAAGGACGGTGATGAATACGTTATAAATGGAAGAAAGTGGTGGACCTCCGGTATTTTAGATAAACGATGTAAAATTCTCATTTTTATGGGAAAAACAGACCCGGCAGCCGAGAAGCATAAACAACAATCTATGATACTGGTTCCTGTAGATACGAAAGGCATTACCATTAATAGAGCGCTAACTGTATTTGGTTACGATCATGCACCCCATGGCCATGGTGATGTGACATTTGAAAATGTAAGGGTTCCAGCCAGTAATATGCTACTAGGTGAAGGTCGAGGTTTTGAAATTGCTCAGGGACGCCTAGGGCCGGGTCGGATACACCACTGTATGCGATGTATCGGACAAGCAGAAAGGGCGCTGGAATCCATGAAAACCAGAGCTAATTCACGAGTAGCTTTTGGCAGTAAGTTATCTGAGAAGGGAGCCCTTCGGCATAAAGTTGCTGAAGCTAGAATAAAAATTGATCAAACGCGCTTAATGGTTTTATACGCTGCTCATAAAATGGATACTGTGGGTAATAAGGCCGCTAGGAAAGAGATAGCTATGATTAAGGTCGCCGCACCAAGAATGGCTTGCGAGATTATCGATGACGCTATCCAAGTTCATGGTGGTGGGGGCGTAAGCCAGGAGTTCAAACTTGCCTACGCGTACGGCTCTAATAGAACTTTACGTCTCGCTGATGGACCTGATGAAGTTCACTTAGAGGCTATAGCTAAGGCTGAATTTAGAAAAAATGACTGATTAAACAGTTACTTTCCTTGAGCTATTTCCCATCCAATGTTTGCAAGTCGTGGAGCTTTGGCGCCAACCTCTATGGCATTCTCAGAACTGGCGTTGCCCTGAAGGCCGCGAGCATATACGCCTTGGCAGATAGACGCTAATCTGAAGCACGAAAACGCGAGGAAGAAGTTAAAGTTAGGTATAGAACTTCTCCCCGTCCTCGTTGCGTATTTATTTACATAATCCTCGAGGTCAGGGATACCATGTTCACTAAAGTTCAGGCCCAATAAACCGTTCAAGGATGTTCCATCGCAGGGAAGGCTATATGGCATACAGTTATACGCCAAATCAGCTAGCGGGTGTCCAATCGTGGATAGCTCCCAATCCAATATGGCTACTACTTCCGGTTTCGTTGGGTGTAGAACTAGATTACCCATCCTAAAATCACCATGCGCGATTGATACTTCATCTGCTTGTGGACGATTTTTAGGTAACCATTCGATTAATGCATCCATTGCTGGCATGGGGTCCGTTTTTGCAGCGTCAAATTGCTTGGTCCATCTATCTATTTGCCTACCAATATAGTTTTCGGGTTTTCCATAATCACCCAACCCAATTTTTTTAAAATCAACACAATGAAGCGCCGCAAGCGCTTTGTTCATGGAGTCAAAAATTTTCAATCGATCAGACGCCGTAAAATCGCCAGGTAGGGAGGTGTCATCGATTATTCTGCCTTCCAGAAAGTCCATCACAAAAAAGGCTGTGCCAATAACATCGGGATCTTCACAGAGATGATGCATTTTGGGAACTGGTACATCTGTTTCTGAAAGGGCATTCATAATTCTATACTCGCGTTCTATTAAATGTGCAGATGGTAATAATTTACCTGGTGGCTTTTTTCTTAACACATAACGCGTTTTCTTACCTTCGATAGCAAATGTTGGGTTCGATTGCCCTCCCTGAAATTGCTTGGCTTCTAACCCGTTCTCAAATTCATTTAAACCAACTGACGTCAGGTGTTTTGCCAAGCGGTCTTCATCAAACTTATGAACTTCACTTACAGGGATTAATTTTGTCATTTTTATGCCTCTAGGATGGATCTGTGATCATTCTGCCACCGTCTATCGTGATCGTTTGACCTGTAAGATAATTTCCTGCCCGTGTTGCTAAACTTGCCGTCAATAGTCCAATGTCATCTGGGTCACCTAGTCTGCCGAGGGGGGTTATGCGTTCAACAGCTTCAGTTTTTTTAGGGTCTTCCCATAACTCACGTGCAAAATCGGTTTTTATCAATCCAGGTGCTATGGCGTTTACCCGAATATTATGAGGTCCCCACTCAACTGCTAGATTTCGGACTAGCTGTTGTTCTGCCGCTTTCGATAGGGAATATAATCCAAGATTTTTACTCCCTTTAAAACCACCTATGCTAGATATTATGATAACAACCCCATCTTTTCGGGTTGCCATGTCGGGACAAACTAATTTGCATAATTGAAAGACACTTTTGACGTTTGTATCCATGATTTTGTCATACGCTTCATCGCTGGCTTTTTGCATGGGGCCGTACACGGGATTAGTAGCAGCGTTGCAAACGAGGATATCTATTTTGCCAAACTCTTTTTGGGCTTCAGAAACAAGCTTTTCCAAATCTTCTTTTCGACCAATGTGACATGGTATTGATTTCGCTTCAAAGCCTTGGTTAGTAAGTTCCTTGGTAACTTCTTCGCACGCGTCGGCTTTTCTGCTGGATATCACAACTTTCGCTCCTAGCGCAGCCATACTGTAGGCAATTGATTTACCGATACCCTTTGTTGATCCTGTTACTACTGCTACTTTACCATTTAAATCAAACATCACTGGATCCCTATTTCTTAAGCTTTTCCGTTATTTTAAAGTTAGGTGGCTGTTAAGCCCCCGTCTACAACAATTTCAGTCCCGTTTACAAATTTTGCTTCATCGCTAACTAAATATACAACCGCTCCTGCGATATCGAGCGGCGTCCCTAAACGCCCCATTGGTGACGCAGCCTCAAGTGCGATTTTATATTGCATGGGGTTTCGGTGCGCAGATACAATCTCATCAACCATTGGGGTGTCCGTGTAGGAAGGGTGAACTGAATTGCATCTTATCCCATACCCCTTTCTCGCACAGTGTAATGCTACCGATTTAGTAAGTAGTCTTACGGAAGCTTTCGAAGAACAGTAAGCTGCAAGATTTGGCGCGCCAATAATTCCTGCGACACTAGATATATTTACAATTGAACCACCACGGCCATTTTGTTTAATAAGCTCTATTCCGTATTTACATCCCAAAAACGGGCCCTCAGAATTAACTGCGTGAATTTGTCTCCATTGCTCGAGAGTTGTGTCTTCAATTGAACCCGGGGTGCCGACGCCCGCATTATTAATAATAAAGTCTAGCCCAGAATACTTTTTTTCTATTTTATTTGATATATCTATCCAATCTTTCTCAGATGTGACATCAAGTGTCTCAAAAGAAGCACGCGTGCCAAATTGGTCGGCTTTTTGACGACCCGCACTGTTGGATAAATCTGACATTATGATTGTGGCACCATTCTGTAGTAATAATTCGCAAGTTGCTAATCCTATTCCAGATGCTGCACCAGTTATTAAACCAATTTTGTTGTTTAATCTTTCCATAAAAAGCTTCTCGTTGTCTATCTAAACCGAGACATTTAGTTTAGTTTAAAAGCGTCATAAATATCAAAAAATTTTCTCCTCCTTTTATACTTTAAAAATGAAGGATTCTTTACATGCCTATTGCTAATTTTGAATTGTTAGAACGTGTTTTGGTTACAAATGACGATGGTATAGACGCGCCCGGGTTAAGAATTGCGGAACAAGTTGCAGGCGTTATTGCCAAGGAAGTTTGGACTGTTGCACCAGATACGGATTACAGTGGCGGATCTAGGCAGATTAATCTTCATAAGCCACTGCGAATAACTACTCATGGCGGCAAAAGGTATTCGGTGTCTGGTTCACCAGCAGATTGTGTGATGGTTGGAGTTGGTGAACTATTAAAAGATAAAAAAGTTGATTTAGTATTGTCAGGTGTAAATGCTGGAGTGAACATCGGAGGGGATGTTGGGTTTAGCGGTACGGTTGGCGCCGCGATGACTGCGAACGTAATAGGGTTGCCTGGTGTTGCGCTTAGCCAGGCATGGAAGGAAAGAGATACTATACCTTGGGAGACATCACATAAGTGGCTTCCTGAAATACTACAAATATTAATTAAAAATAAAAATTGGCCTTGGAAGTTTGTCCCTAATATCAATGTTCCTGCCGTACCGTCAGATGAAGTCGAAGGTGTCTCGGTCTCTCAACAGGGATATTCCACGAGTGTTAGTCCCTTGATAGAGAAGCGTATAGATCTTCGCCAGCAAGAGTATATGTGGCTTTATCTTTCTAAAGACCACGGTCATCCAGGTGATGATGAAGACATTTCGGTTCTAAGGTCCAATCGAGTTTCAGTATCGTTTTTAACGCGAAGTATTACAGATCAAGAAGTTACCAGTGAGCTATCTTCTTTGTTTGAAAAATAATCAGCGAATTGAACGGTTAAAAGGTGGTATATTCCAGTTTGGAAAGACTTGTCATTAGGCTTTCGCCGTTTCGATAAATTTTTGCACGGATGAGGTAATTTTTTATTGGTCAATATATTGATTTTCCCTAATGATCAAAAATTGGGTGAAAAGCTTTTTTGAGTAAGGGAGAACACGATGCTTAATGGTCGTATGATGGATATGCCATTACTAATTTCAAGTATAATCGATTATGCAGCAGATGTGAGAAGCTCTTCTGAAATAGTGTCGCAGACTGTTGAAGGAAATATTCATAGGTATACGTATGCTGACTCCCATAGACGAACCTCTCAGCTTGCTAATGCGCTTAAAAAGTTAGGTGTAAACGAAGGTGATCGGGTTGCCACCTTGGCATGGAATGGGTATCGGCATTTTGAGTTATACTACGCTGTTACTGGCATAGGAGCGGTGTGCCACACAATAAATCCTCGTTTGTTTGCTGACCAAATTATCTATGTCATAAATCATGCAAAAGACCGCATAATATTTATTGATCAAACGTTCGTTCCGATCGTGGAAAAATTAGTCGATCGCCTCCCGAATGATTTGATATACGTTATTCTTTGTAATAAAGGCGATATGCCTGACACGTCTTTGCCTAAACCGTTGTGTTTTGAAGAACTAATTTCCTCCGAGGCATCAACTATAAGTTGGCCAAATTTAGACGAAAGAGCAGCTTCATCTTTATGCTATACTTCTGGGACGACAGGTAATCCAAAGGGTGTACTATACTCTCACCGTTCAATACTACTGCACACTTTTGGCATGCTTACATTTGCTGCAGATGTTGGGCTTACGCCATCTTCGACGGTTCTTCCGGTTGTGCCACTATTTCATGCAAACGCCTGGGGGCTCCCATTTGCGGTGCCTTTAGTTGGAGCAAAATTAGTGTTTCCGGGTGCTGCACTCGATGGTGCTAGTCTTTTTTCTTTAATGGACAGAGAAAGAGTAAAAGCAGCTTGGGGAGTACCAACAATCTGGCTGGGCCTGTTGGCAGAAATGAGAAAACAAAAAAGAAAACCTCAAGATTTCTCATTCATGCTTTCAGGAGGGTCTGCGGTGCCAAGATCAATGATTCAGGAACTTGAAAAAGAGTTTGGTGTTGATGTCACCCATGGGTGGGGCATGACTGAATGTAGTCCCGTAGGATCGACTACGACCCTAGGCTCCCAAGCCAAAGAATTATCCTTTGATGAAAAGGTAGAATTAAAAACATATCAAGGCCGCCGTATGTATACGGTGGATATGAGAATTGTTGGGGAAGATGGCAAATTATTACCGCATGATGGTAAAGCATTTGGTGAGTTGCAGGTTAAGGGACATGCAATAATCGATGGATACCATGAGGACGAAGAAGCAAGTGTTGCAGCTATGACCGAAGATGGATGGTTAAAAACGGGTGATGTTGCCAGAATAACGCCAGAAGGTTTTATGATGTTGGTCGACAGAACTAAGGACTTAATTAAGTCTGGGGGAGAATGGATCAGTTCGATCGATTTAGAAAATGCTGCACAAGGACATCCATCAATCATGGAATGTGCAGTTATCTCGGCGTATCATCCCCAATGGGGTGAAAGGCCGCTTCTGATTGCTGTTACTGAAAATGATGTCACTTTAAATTTAGAGGATATCCATGAATATCTGAATGATAAAGTTGCAAAATGGTGGTTGCCAGATGATGTTGTGTTTGTCGAAGAATTACCTCACACCGCGACCGGGAAAATCTCCAAAATGACGTTAAGAGAACAATTTAAGGACTATAAATTTGAGCATAGTGAAAGTTAAAAAGCGACAGGGTCTGAAATAAATAAGTACATTAGTTTTTGGAAACAGGTGAATTTATGGATAACGTTAGAATAGCAGTCGATGTTGGCGGGACATTCACGGATATAGCACTTGAGCACGCCGAGGGTATGACCACTAAAAAAGTACTGACAACTCCTGACAAACCCGAAGAAGGAGTATTGAGCGGTATACAGTCTGCCCTAACAGAAGCAAATATCTCGCCGAGTGAAATCAAAATTTTAATTCACGGTACAACACTAGCAACTAATGCATTGATAGAGCGTAAAGGTGCAAAAGTCGCTTTGATAACCACTGAAGGGCTGAGAGATTCTGTTGAAATGGCGCAAGAGAACAGGTTTGAACAGTATGATATCAACATAGATCGTCCCAAGCCGTTGGTGCCAAGGTATTTGCGTTGGGGAATTAGGGAAAGAATGAACGTAAATGGAGAGGTGTTAATTCAATTGGAAGATAAATCAATAGAGCAATTACTTCCAATGATTGACAAGAATCAAATCGAAGCAATCGCAATCGGTTTGATCCATTCCTACGCAAATTCGATGCATGAGGAAAAAATAGCTGAGC